>Ga0334882_1000347_pt1 | contig 75718 bp, 81 predicted proteins | sample GraSluR1_MG_5_FD_207226 | JGI IMG/M metagenome (GOLD analysis project Ga0334882, IMG submission 207226) | Sludge microbial communities from methane-producing bioreactor in Wageningen University, Netherlands - Granular Sludge_15_04-R1 | ecosystem: Engineered > Bioreactor > Anaerobic >... | reverse complement strand
CTACAGATCAGTAGTAAAATACGTTTCTCTAAATGCACTTTTAGCAGGCATCATCACACTACTCGGTTATAACTCTAAAAAAGCCATACAATGCCTCTCCGAATGGTGAAAAATGGAGGGGGTTATTTTATTTGTTATATTCACTATTTTTAATGTACCAGAACTGATAATTCACTGGCACCATAATGGGTTCCCACAAAATCAGTGTAGGTCACATTCCAAAGAGAACCTGTTTTGGTGGCATTTATTGCGGTATGGGGTGAAGTCCACCGGAACTTCTCCACTTCCGGGAGGGTGTTAGCATATTTAATAGCCCCCTGACCAGATTCATAGCTCCCGTTTAGAATGGTGAGGTTATTAACTTCTCTTAAATTGGATGAAACCTTATTCAGGGTGTTGTAGGTGAATACCCGGTACTTTCCCCCACCATCACTTTCAACCAGGGTCCAGGTGAACATATCCTGGGTGGGATAGGCATTTATCTGAGTGTAACCATCACTGAGAGTCTGACTCTCGAGAGCGCCCATCTTTTCATAGGCACGGATTCCACCAAAGGAGATTAACAATATCAGGAAACCAGTCAGGGCTATTTTTTTGTATTTCGGGTTTAAACGAATATATAGGATTATCAGGACGCCCAGGGCGGCGATAGTGGTTACAGGGTCGGTATAATAATATATGTTGGCAGTGAAGCGGGTCAGGGAAAAGGGGTAGAGTAAAGGTATGCCTCCAGTGGTTAGAAAGTCCAGGAAAAGATGGGTTAACACTCCGAAGTATGCTAATAATACACTCTTCCAATTGAATTCCACCTGCACATCCTTTTTTATAATGTAGTTAATAATGCCATATACACTGGGCCTGGATATTATGAAGATAAACATGATGGCAGTTACCAGTCCAAAGATGAAACTGTGGGTTATTCCCCTATGGGTGAATATGAAGAGTTCTGGGGAAAGAAATCCGATTGCAAATAAAAGGAAGTCAAAATCAATGGATATCCCTCCGAAACCCCCTGCCAGCCGGTCTTTAATGGTTAAATCTTTAAGGTTTAGCAGGGTTAAAATGGCAAAGGGTACAATGAAGTGGGTGAAGAGATCCATAATAATACTGCTCTTAATTTTTTCCAATTAGAAGACGCTGATAGCCCTCTATTAATTATCCCTTAAAAACGTCCCATAATCCTTTTAGAAGTACCAGTGCAGGTATGATTTCAATCCGACCGATCCACATGTTGAATATCATGAAGATCTGTGGAACATCAGGCATATTTGCAGAAACTATTCCCATGGAAAGCCCCACATTTCCTTGGGCTGATGCTACTTCAAATAATGAATCAATAGCGCCGAAACCATAACTCACCATCACTAACCAGCTAATGAAGATGAAAATGAGATATATGAAGGTGTAACTTCCGGCTTCTCTGATCTCCACATCATCTACAGGTTTACCACTTATTTTACGGGGAATAATCGAACCCTGGGGTGACAGTATCCTCTTGATCTCCCAGTAAAAACCTTTGATCAGGGTTACCACCCTAATGAGTTTTACAGCACCGGTGGTGGAACCAGCAGACATACCAATGATCATGGCTCCCAAGATAACTACTTTGGCATAGTCTGGCCAGTTAATCATGGCACTCACTGGTTGGATGTTGGATCCGGTACAACTTAGGGCAGATATGACGAAAAAAGCAGAATCAATGGAAGTGAATTCAGCATTAACCACTAGGAGGATATAAAATACGCTTAATATTATTATCATAGCTTGGAACTGTATATCATGAAAAACATCAATAACCCTCCCTTTCAGAGCCTTGTAATGAACCAGGAAACTGGTACCGCCAATGATCATCAGTATCATGGTGATAATGTAAATGGCAGTGCTTCCGTAGGCTCCAATGTTATCATTTTTAATGGACATCCCACCGGTGGAAAGGTTGGTAAAGGTATTGTTAATAGCATCAAAAAGGGGCATCCCTGCCAGTACATATAGAATTATTCCAATAATTGTGTATAAAAGGTATATCCACCATATGGTCTTTACCGTACTGGTTATGCTGGGTTTTATCTTTTCTTCTCGTGCTTCAGATTTATATAAACGGGCTGCTGCAGTTCCGGGTCTTATTAAAATCCCGATTACCACAATAACCACTCCCAATCCCCCTACCCACTGTTCAAGACTCCTTAAAAATAGAACAGATTTGGGCAGTATTTCCACATCAGCGTAGATACTCAGACCACTACCACTCCAGGCAGACATACTCTCAAAATAAGCATTTAAAAAGTCTATATTAGTGGAATACATTAAACAGAAACTCCCAATAAGGGCCGCCCATAGCCAGGCTACTGAAGCGATTATCATTCCGTGTTTAAGTTTCAGCCGGTTATAATCCGCAGGCAACCTTCTTAAGATGGATCCCAATCCTATTGAAAAAAGTCCGAAAGCCAGTGAACCAATAAATGGTTCATCGAAAATCAGTGCAATTATTATTGGTATAAGTATCACTGCACCAATACCCTGCATTATTATACCTAAAGGGTTAGCAATTAAGATTAGATCCTTTTTCCCCAGATAGTTTCTCATATAATCACAAGATGGTCAATCTAATATATAAATCTCACTAAGGACAGATTAACAAGTAAATTGTCTTCAAACAGGTTTTAAATTTTAAAAAAATATTCGTAGAGGTTTTGATTAATTAAGGGGGTTTTTGACTTAATTAAAAAAATCATTTATCCTTGAAGGTTGAAATTATAGCATTTAAATATTAGTGAATAAACTAAAGGGAGAATGATTGACTTAAATACAAAATCTTAGACTATTTAGGATAAATTAAGGTTATAGGTCAATCATTCTCTATCTTTATTATTTTGTTTATTTTTTGTCTTTTTCTTTAAATTCCAACTCCGATCCCATGAAATCTTTAATATCCCTGATACTGTTAAGTAACTGGGCTGGGAATACGATGGTGGAATTCTGTTCAGCAGCGATGTTACTCAGAACTTGCATGATACGGAGCTGTAGTGCCACGGGATGGTCACTGATGATGTCTGCAGCTTCTCCCAGTTTACCAGCAGCCAGGTATTCACCTTCGGCAGATATGATTTTGGCTCTTTTTTCTCTCTCAGCTTCTGCCTGGAGTGCAATTGCCCTTTGCATGCTGTCTGGCAATTTAATATCTTTGATCTCCACGTTGGTAACCTTAATACCCCATGGTTCACTGTGCCCATCTATGATTTCCTGGATCTTCTGGTTGATCTTTGGTGTTTCCGAGAGCACCTCATCCAGGGTAAACTGTCCCACCACACTACGGACAGTGGTCTGTGATATCTGGTTAACTGCACGGTTGTAATTTTCAATTTCAACCACTGCCTTGTAAGCATCTATCACCTTGAAATAAGCTACTGCTGCCACATCAATGGATACATTGTCCTGAGTGATGATCTTCTGGGAAGGGATGGGCATGGTAACAATCCGCAGGGATGGTTTCACCATCCTATCCACCAGGGGAATTATAAGACGAAGTCCTGGTTGTCTAACTCCAATAACCTTCCCTACTCTAAAAACAACCCCTCTTTCATACTGGTTCACTATTCTAATGGAAAGACCCAGTATAATCAATATCACTATGCCGATTATGATCATAGTAATTAAATCCATTTTTTAACCTCCCATTATATGTGGATTACAAAATCATTCCTTTATAAATAATATGTCAAACTGCCTAATAAAATCATTTGAATAGATTTTAGGATTAATAACATATTAGGCCTCCATTAATCATGGGTGATGTAAATTTAATAGTAATATTCGATAAAATTTATTTAATGACGTATAATTCAAAATAAATGGGAATAAGTAAGAATAATGTGGAAGTACGTGTGATTATTGGTTATCCTCAGTCAGTGAATGGTTAGTAAATCAAGTTTAATATTTATTTTAAAATTAGCAATTCTATTCTTAAATAATGAATATCAAGATAATATCAACTAAAATAGTTTTAAATAGTTTATTTTCTTTTATTTTCTATTTTTACACTCTATAGAAAGTTATATATATTTTAATAACATATTAATTACTGTAATTTTGATGCACTGGTTTTGTATTATTCTATAATTTTTGGGGATGAATAAAAATGATAGGTATAATGTCTGACAGCCACGACCATATGGGTGGAATCCGGGCTGCAGTGAAAGTATTTAACCAGGAAAAGGTTGAACTAGTGGTGCATGCAGGGGATCTCATATCACCATTCACCGCTGGAGCATTTGATAAACTCCAAGCACCATTAGAAGCAATTTTTGGAAATAATGATGGTGAAAGACGTGGTTTAATGGCTGCTTACGCAGAACTATGTCCACTGGAAGATTTCAAGGAACTGGAGGTTGATGGGAGGAAAATTGCCCTAATTCACGGGACAACCGAAGCACTGGTAGATGCCCTCCGGGAAAGTGGTAAATACGACCTGGTTATAAGGGGCCACACCCACCGGATGGAAGTAACTGAAGGGTCGACAATGGTTGTCAATCCTGGTGAAACCTGCGGATATTTGTCTGGTGAGAAGACAGTGGTCCTCTTGGACACCCAGGACCTCAGCTGGGAGAAAGTTCAACTCTGATTTGTTTTACCTGGAAAATGTTCCAATAGTTATTTTAAGTGGATGGTGGAGATTCAATTGAGCCATTAAAAAAATAAACCTAATGATGTATTAATAACAGTCAAATCAATATTATTCCAAGTAAAGTTTTTGACTTAAGGGAGTGCTGATGTTTGATTTTAAGAATTAAGGATATCTGGTGGAGATATGAAGTATAAAACCCTCCTTCTTATGACTGCCGGGGTGGGAGTTCTGGCGGTGATGGTTCTCATAATTGGTCCCGAGAAGATCGAAGGCGCCATTAAACAGTCCAACCCCTGGTATCTGGCATTGGCGGTTATTATTCAACTAATAATATATGGTTTATGGACTGAAAGATGGGCAATTACCACTAATTCAGTGGGAATATCCATCAGCCGCCGACACCTGCTCCCCATGCTCCTGGTGGGTCTGGCCATCAACAACATCACTCCCAGTGGAAGGGGGGGAGGAGAACCAGTAAGGGCATATATACTGGGTAAATATTCAAATTCCCCCACCGAAACAGCCTTCGCCACCGTAATCGCAGATAGGGGTTTGGATACGTTCCCATTCATAGCCTTAGCGGTAATAACTATAATTACTGCAATCTTGTACATTAAACTACCCTCATGGATGGTTATAACTCTCATTGTCTGTCTTGCAGTGTTAATAATCCTTTTTGCACTGGCTCTTTACATGTGCATAAACCGTGAATTTGGGGATAGAACTGTAAAATGGGTTTTAAAACTTGTGAATAGAATTTCAAATAAATTCCACGATAAAATTAGAGAGAGAGCCATCAATGCAGTTGTAGGATTTCAGGATAGTATGAGGGTCATGATTAACGACCGTAAAGTTCTTTTATACGGTATTCCCCTTTCCTTTATAATATGGTTCTTGGAAATCCTGAGAGTTTACGTGGTGTTCCTTGCCCTGAACGTTAACGCTCCTCTGGAGATCATCGCTGCTGTCTTTGTAATATCAACCCTTATTGGGATGATACCCCTGCTACCGGGAGGATTAGGGGCAGTGGATGGAATGATGATACTTCTCTATTCTTATGCAGGAATACCTGCCTCAGTCAGTGCAGCGGCCACCATTGTAGAAAGATTGATCTCCTTCTGGATGACCTCTATTATAGGAGTGGCAGTGATGCCCTACTTCGGGGTCGATGCGGTGGAAAAACTATCTAAAAAATCATAGCATATCCAGCTAAGTTATGGTAAACCAATGGAATACACGGTTTATTTTAGAATAACATTTCATTTTTTATTGCCAGTGCTTTAATTCTTTTATTAATCTTTAAATTCTTCATATAGCCTTTATTCTCCTAGGAACAAATGGAAAAATATATAAAACCTCTAGCACTAGATCAAGTCGGTGATTATCATGGAAATAAACGGAGTGGAAATACAAGATACTTTTGCAGAAGCATTCGGTATACAGGTATCCCGACTGCTGGTAACCGCAGCAACCAAAAAACTGGCAAAGATCGCAGCTACTGAAGCCACTGGATACGGAACATCAGTCATTGGCTGCCCAGCTGAGGCAGGAATCGACTGTTACGTCCCACCGCAAGAAACCCCGGATGGCCGGCCTGGTTACATCATAATGATCTGTAACATGGACAAGAAGAAACTGGACCACGAATTACTGGAACGAGTGGGAATGTGTATATTAACTGCAGCCACCACCGCAGTCTTCGATGCCATGGAAAACCCAGATGAAAAAATGACCACCGGTAAGAAACTCAAATTCTACGGAGACGGTTACGAGAAAATGATTGAAATCGATGGAAGAACTATACACTCCATCCCCCTCATGGCCGGAGACTTCCTGGTGGAAGAAGAACTAGGTGTAAGATCAGGTGTAGCTGGAGGAAACCTATTCATAATGGCCGATACACCTGCATCAGGATTACTGGCTGCTGAAGCAGTGGTAAATGCCATAGAATCAGTACCAGGAACCATAACACCCTTCCCTGGTGGAATAGTAGCTTCTGGTTCCAAAGTAGGTTCCAACAAGTACAAATTCCTGGGTGCATCCACCAACGAAAAAATGTGCGTAACCCTCAAGGACGATGTTGAAGGATGCCAGATCCCAACTAACGTAGACGGAGTTTACGAAATCGTTATTGACGGTGTGGATGAAGACGCAGTAAAAGCCGCCATGAAAGCAGGTATAGAAGCAGCAGTAAAGGTCCCTGGTGTCTTAAAAATGAGTGCCGGAAACTTCGGTGGAAACCTGGGCGCCTACAAGTTAAACCTGCACGACCTGTTTTAATTAAAATATAAGGGAAATATATTTTTCTCTTTTTCTTATTTTTTGTATCATCTTTTTTCCAATTGATTAAATACATTAATGGATGGAATGATGAATTCTTTAAAAAATCGTATTTTATTATTCTACACAGAAACCAGTGGGCTCTGCACTTTCTACAATGGCCCATATCTCTTTTTCAGGTAAGTCAACTCCTAAAAGTTGTCCTGATTCATCTAAAGCCTTGATTATCTTTTTAATGGTCTCCACATCCCCTGCAGAGACAGTATGAGAGTGGATGTTTCGGGATATCTGTGATAGTGTATCCAGGGATCTCTTGGCATCTGGTTTTTTATATTCCGCTTCGCATCTAGTAAGATCATCGTAGTTTTTAAGGTAAAGTTTCCGGGTTACAACCTGCTCCAGACCAGGGAGATAATGTTTGGAGTCCAGTATCCGCCCACCATTACCAATAATAATATTTTTATCATCAATTAAACCTGGTTCATGGCGCAGTAACACTTCACCGACCCTACCGTATTCTTTAATCTTTAGGGAAATCTCTTCCTGACGGAGATTGACCCCCAGTAGGAATCTTTTATTTTTAAGTTCTTTCTCCACCTGGGCCAGACTCCTGGTGTCAGGGCCAGTTATTCGATGTGAATGTATACCTCCACCTGATAGGGTGTAAAGCCTTTCCAAGGCTTCCATTCTAGCGGAGTCCTCTTCCAGTTTTTTCAAAAATCTCCCCATCTCATTTATCTCTTTCAATTGGATGTTTCTCTTTAAGGGTTCTTGGAATCCAGGGAGATAGTATTCAATGTCCTCTAGGACGCACCCGTGTTTTAATATGATTTCTGCTTCATCCTGAATATCCCTTACATCATGAATTTCAGTGATCCTGATCTCCGGTTTGATAACCACTTCCACCAGACGACCGTATTTCCGGGCAACTTCCTTGATCTCCTTTTCACTAAGATCAATACCCAGGAGAAATCCTTCTTTTTTTAGTTCATCAGCTACTTTTTTCAGGGTTTCCTTATCAGGTCCTGAAATCCAGTGGGAATGAATACCACTCACTGATTCATAGATCCGTTCCAGTGATTTTTTACGCTGGGGATCTTTATCCAGACTATCTAAAAACCGGTCCAACTGGTCGATTTCTGTAATTCCAATTTTCCTGGCCAGAGGTTCTTTGAATTCAGGCAGGTGATACTCTATATTTTCCAGGGCACAACCGTGTTTGAGGATTATTTCTGATTCCTTGCGAATATCTCCCACTTCATGCATCTCGGTGATCTTCATGATGGTGGGCTGAATAGCTGCAAAATAAATATCCTCAGCACCACTGCTTTCAGGGGATATGACCTGATTAGCTCCTGAACGGTATAATCTCTTTATATTAACCTTTTTACTGGCCCTGGTAACAATCCAAATATCAGGATGTATCTCCCGTGCAGTGAGGGTGATGAAAAGGTTATCCACATCATCACCAGTGGTGATTATAACCCCTCTGGCTTTATCTATCCCTGCATCCATCATCACACTTTCATCAGTGGCATCGCCAGGTATGGCCAGGATATTCTTGTCATCCCAGAGTTCTTTCTCCACAATAGCTGGGTCTTTCTCCACAACGATAACTTTGTAATTCCTTTTTAAAAGTTCATTATGAACTGCACTCCCTACTCTTCCATAGCCGCAAAGTACGAAATGGTTCTTGGCGGCTTTTATCATTCTCCTATGCCTTGCTCCAGAGGTTATATCTTCTACAGTCATGGAAACCACCATAATTATCAAAGTGAATGCATAAGCAATTAAACTGGCCCCTCCCAGGACCAAGGTGACCACGAAAAATTTTTGTAATGGACTTTGGGGGCTTATATCTCCATAACCCACAGTGGCCGTGGTAATGATCGTGAAATAAACTGCATTTATAATATCAAGGTGCATGATCAGTAATGATCCAATTATGCCATAGGTTAACAATCCTACTACAGCGATTATTGGATACTTAATCACCGAAAATGGAATTGAAGGAACAATAGGCGTTGAAGTGTTAGGGACCTGCAAATCATCACCAGGGGGCAACTTAATTTTATAACAAATAAAATAATTTCAATTTTTCAATCTTTCTAACATTAGGCATGGTTAAATATCATCTTTCTTATAATTATAAGTAGTGATATCATGACTCCCAAGGATATGATGGTTGCAGATGCCAATGCAGATGCTATGGGCATTCCAAGAACTTCTCTAATGGAAAACGCTGGAAGATGCCTGTCCAATGGACTAACAAAATACAAAGAGCCCTGTAAAGTGGCTATTTATGCTGGTAACGGTGGAAATGGTGGTGATGGATTCGTAGCTGCCCGATATCTAATTAACCGTGGTTTTGAAGTTGAAGTGTTTCTTTTATCCGACCCGGCACTTATAAAATCCAGGGAAGCCAGTTTAAACTGGAAAGTTCTCCAGTCCATGAACCAGGGTACTAGTCCACTCAAACTGGAACTGGTGAGGGATTCATCAGAACTGCACCCCACCGATGCGGAGGTTGTGGTGGATGCACTTCTAGGAACCGGGGTAAAGGGAAAACTCCGAGAACCAGTCTCAACTGCAGTGGATATCATCAACCAGTCCGAAGGGTTTAAAGTAGCAGTGGATGTGCCCACTGGTGTTGACCCTGCATCAGGAATGGTTACTGATAAAGCGGTTCAGGCTGATGTTACCATAACCTTCCACAAGGTTAAAGTGGGATTGAACATTGCCAGTGTGGAGTACGTGGGTAATATTGAGGTGGGTGACATTGGAATACCTGCTGAAGCAGAGTTATTCACTGGTCCAGGAGACCTTTTGCGCATCAAAAAGAGGGATGATGAATCCCATAAAGGTCAAAATGGTAAGGTTCTGGTAATTGGTGGGAGTAAAGAGTATTCTGGTGCTCCGGCACTGGCCGCACTTGCATCTCTGGCTGCTGGTGCAGATATAGTGGTGGTGGCCTGTCCACGGGAATTATCACCGGTAATTAGATCCTATTCTCCGGATATTATTGTGCATAGTTTATCCAATGATTTTCTTAACCCTAAAGACACTGATGAACTGGTTGAACTTTCAGAAAAATTTGATGCGGTGGTTATAGGGTGTGGGATAGGTCGGGAAAGTGAAACTGCACTGGCAGTTAATGACTTGGTGGTGGAAATTGAAAACCCAATGGTGATAGATGCCGATGCCCTTAAACTGGTGGGTCCTGGTGTTTTGCCACGCAGAGTTCATGAAACGGTGATAACACCCCATGCTGGGGAGTTCAGGGAATTTTCAGGTATAGGGGCTCCACTGGATATGTATGATAAGATTCATGTGGTTAAAGAGGTTTCCAGGGAATCTGAAACCACGGTGGTTTTAAAGGGAGCAGTAGATATCGTAGCTCGCAATGACCGACTCAAGTTAAACCGCACTGGAAATCCCGGAATGACTGTTGGGGGGACTGGGGATTGTCTGGCGGGGTTAACCGGAGCATTACTTGCCCAGGGGCATGATGGTTTCGAAGCAGCCTTTTTAGGAGCTTATATTAATGGTCTGGCCGGAGATATTGCAGCAAAAAAATATGGTTATAATTTCAAGGCCACGGATATTCTAGATTTTATTCCACGTGCATTCTATTAAATAATTCTCTTTTTTGCAGTGGGGTCTTAATTCTTTAGCAGTTTTTCAATCCATTATTTTTTCATGAAAAAAATAAAATGAGATGAAAAATGGAAACAATTAGGGATTAATCTTATTCATAGTAAATGATTCAGACATATATTTGGATTCTTCAGTGTATTTTGATATTGATTTTAAATTCCATAAATCAAAAAATTATTATAAACTAAAAAATAGGCTGATAAATTCAGAAATCTAAAAAAAATAGATAGTTGTGGATTAATTTAATCCACATCAAATCTTTTGCTATTTATTATTAAACCTAGACTGCAGGAATGATCAAGTTCCTTTCTCCGCCAGGTAGGAATTCTCGTAGAGCACCTTTAGCTATTGACTTCCTTGGTTTGGTGAAGTCGAAGGACAGGTCCTTGTCAGCAAAGGCAACTTTTATGAGAGGGTTCACACAGAATGCGTCTCCTCTAGCTGCGTGTGGTGCTTGGGCAATTCCTGCGTATTCTGGCTGGTGACCCACGTTCATGGCGTAGTTAGGGTAGTTAGGACCACGTAATTCGTGGATCAGACCTTCGTCACTCCTGATGGAGAGAGAGTTGGATGCTCCGCACTGGTCCTGCAGGTCGTAACCGTAGAAACCAAGTCGGCTGTGGGCTTCTTTGTGTAGGATCTGGCTTAAGTACCATCCGTTGATTCCGGCGTTGGAGTTTCCAGTTGCGAATGCAACGGAACATCCGGCAGCTGCGGAAACAACTGCTGCTCTCTGTGAACCACCGAAGTGGTCTTCCAGGAGGGCTGGGTATTCGTACTGTTCCAGTCCGTACATGGTTACTTCTGAGGTTATGTCGTGAACTACTTCAGTGCTGGCTTTGGTTCCGCAGATACCGTATTTATCGTCCACGTATTCCATACCATAGTATACGAAGTCGTCCAGGATATCGTCAGTGTAAGCTGCGGTTGCGTACTGGGTGAAACCTACTCCACCAGACATGTATGAACCGAGCCAGATCTGGTCGTAGATGGTGGCTGCTGCTCCAATAACTTCCAGGGATATTTTGGCAGGATCTTCTGAAACACGGGAGGTCTGTATGATATCAGCCATTACACCGAAAGGTACACCTCCAGGTTCGTTTGGCCCTCTTGCTCTTCGTGCTGGGAGAATGCTTCCCATGGATATGACGTCAGCGTGTTTAGCTGCGTATGAGAAATCAGCTATGGCTGCTTCACCTGCGCACAGTTTGTACGCGGCGATGAAACTCATACCGATCTGCATGGCAGACCATCGGGACACAGTTCCACCGTCACAGGTTCTTACCACTAGGGAAGGAACTCGGCTGATCTGGTAGGTTTTGTTGCCAATGTAGTCTTTCAGCATTTTAGCCTGTTCTTCTGGGAATTCCTTGTTGATATCAATTAAGAATCTGGAGTCCAGTTCATCAGCCAGGCTATCATCACCAGTGAAGAGTTTAGCGTAACAGTCTCCCACTAGACCAGGGTGAACTTCTACCATGTGTTCCTGAACCACTGCACCACCAGGTAGTGCGTGGTTGATGGTTTCCATGTATTCGTTGATGGTTTCGGGGGTAACTTCCACACCTAAACGTTTTTCCAGAACAGAGTGAGCAGTGTCCATTCCCACGATGATGGTCCTTTTGATGTCATCGTTGAGTTGTTGGATGGCTGCGTTGTTACAGAAGTGTAAGTCGTCTCCTTCCACGTAGGTGTCGGTTCCGGAAACTTTGTAAGCCATTAGTTTACGCTGACCTAGTGGTACTCCGATGTCTGGGTTGTAGAATGGGATGCCCCTTTCTTTTTCAACCTTTTTAGCGTATTCATCGAACTCTTTTTTACGTGGGGACTGTTTCCAGCCTCCGTAACAGTAAAAGTTGGTGTGATTTTGTTTGGGATCTTCATCAAATTTACTTTGTAAAGCTTTTAAGAAGAGCTTCTTTTCATTGTTCATTTGTCATCACCCAGTTTTGCTTTTAAATCGTTTTTGAAAACTCCTAACCCAAATCCACCGTCAGTTCTGGTTTGGTGAATTGTTAGAACTGCTTCAATAGCTTCTTTATCCTCTCTCATACCGATGTTGTCACTGCGGTAAATGGTGGTGATTTCTTTGAGGTGTTCCTCATCCAGAGGTTCTCCTACTTCCACAGGAGTGTCCAGGGGGCGTCCTACCTGGTCTTTGACGTAGGATACTTTGCCGGTTTCTTCGTTGTAGACGTATCTCTGTAGAGCATCGAACATTAGTCCGTTTTCATCTAGCCTTAGGGAGTGACCGTGTACAGTTGCTCCTCTTAAACCAGTTTTTGCAGGGTCAAAGAATTCGGTTTCTAATAATTCTTTGGAAATTTTTTCCAGGTCCTGTTCTCGGATTTCAATAACCTGTCGTCCGGATAGGGTTCCGGTGTCCACTCCTCGGAACCTGGACATGTAGGTTCGGGCCCGGTCATAAGGGTGTGCAGGAGCGTTGTACATTGAATCTGCGAACTGGATGTATCTGGTCCTTCCACCTTCTTGTGCTCCAGGGATAGGTTCTACCAGATCTTTCATTAGGTCTTCTTCAAAATCCATCTCATCCAGTGGAGGGTGTACAGCTTTGTAGCTTTCTCCAGGATTTCTGTGACCTAAAACGCTAACAATATCTTCATCATTAATATTTCTGATTTTTTTCATCTCAAAATCAGGATCCATATGGTTCCTTCGGTTTTGAGCTATTTTTGTTTCTCCAGGGGTGTACTGGGGTTTGTATGACATGTTCAATCACCTATTAACTTCACAGTTTCTTTGGAATTGGACTTGGGATCTACTATTCCAGTGAGGCTGGGATCAATATCTTCTTCAATACCGTAGCCTACTTTCAAATGATCCGATACAGTAGTCTTTGTTCTGGTGAAAATACCTACTCCTACATCAAAACCGAAATTTAAGGTTTCTTCTAGGATGGTTTTTGTTTTTTCAACAAATTCTTCCAGATTTTCCTGATTTATAGTGACTACTATTTCTCCAACAGAAACTAAAAGTTCAACTTCTTTTCCTTTTACAGTAATGATCTTTCTATCAGGATGGTTAACACTGGTTCCCCGTGCAGGACCGTATCCCACAACTTTGGGTAGGGATTCTCCATTCACTAAGAATCTTAGAACTCCTTCCAGTTCCAGTAACTCATTGAGAATTTTCTCAGTGGTTTCTGGCTTCAGGCGTCGGTGAGGAAAAATTTTCACATCAATGGCCTTTATTGGTTCCATCTTGATCACCTGAACATACTTATATCTGATCTTTAATTTCGCGAGCTCCGTCAGCAATGTACTTTAGAGGCTCTTTGAAATATTCGATATCGCTGTATATGTTTCCCACCATTCCGGAAGTCATTTCAGGTGAGAACATCTGAGTTCCAGCGTCTAAACACATTGCCGCTGCTGTACATGGCACTGCAAATCCTTTACTGTGCCTGGTTACAACGTGGTTTCCGTGGAAGATACCTGGACCTCCTCCTCCATAAATGGAGTGAGAGAAGAAGCTCATTCCCACACCGGTTCCTTCTACACGACCGTAGTCTACACCGGGTAGGCCGGTTTCGAATTCAAGTATGTCATTGTAGTACAGTAAGGTGGATGCAACTCCTTGTGCTGCTCTGGAAGCACCGATGTTGACGATAACGGAACTCATAAGTCCTGCTGCTGCGTATGCATTCCATAATGCCCAGTCTACTGGTTCGTAGATGTTGTATCCTGATGGCATGGTTTTGGCTACTTTGATAACTCCGTCATCAAGTGCTCTTTCTACCATGGAGGTTACTACTGTGCCCACAGTTCCTTTACCGTTTTCTTTAACCAGGTCAAATACCAGATTGTTGGCGTTTAGACCCTGATAAGCAAGTCCGAGGAGGTGGAATCTTTCGAATGCACCTACAGCGTCACCCATTTCGAAGTTTGCTGTTTGTTCTAGGAGTGAGGATAGTGCTACTGCGTTTAAGGTGTTTTTCTTGGTTATGGCTACCACGTGGTTGGCCATTATGTTTCGGAGACCGTAGCCCATACCTTCTAGCATCTGTGGTGGGCCCAGTAATGCACTGACATTAGCACCTGTAAAATCAACTGTTTGTGGGTATTGGCCTAGAACAGCGGTTTTTATTGCTGATGCATCGAACTTGTCCACGTCGAAAGTGTCGATTATGGCCTGCACCACTGCTGATCCAGTAACCATGGTGGAGACCGTGTAATCCCCAGCCATTTTCATCCTTTGGGATGGTAACTGTACCAGGAGTTGTTCACCTTTGTTGATGAGTTTGAGGTTGAAGTCGTCTTCATCATCAACACGGATCATTTTTTCAATTTTTTCTGCCAGGACATCGACATTTTCTACGATAGGTAGTTTTAGTTCTCTTCCTGGGATAAAATTAGATTTTCCGCCGTAAGCTGCTTTGTCCAGTGATTTTTCAATACCGGCCAGGTTAACTGCAACGGACCGCTTGACTTCTTGCACAATATTTTCTATTGTGGGGTTTAACATGGGACTTACTGCTTCTAGGGGGACATCGCTCTCTAAAAGCTTTCCATCTGCGCCATATAGGTCTATTTTGTCTTCATAGGTTGGCATAACGTTTACACCTCTTTAATTTATTTAATAGGGGGTTGAAGAAGAGACTGGCAAAGGTCTCTCTTCGAATCTGTAGGGGGGAACGTGATTGATGATGGATGTATCTGGACTCTATTCTTTGTCTCGCATGTCCAGACCGATGGTGATAATTTAACTATCAGTGATAATCTAACTAATAGTGATAATATTACTTTTAGTTATAAGATAACCAACAATAATTTAATGACTGTCGGTTATTTAGTAACCGGTAGTAGGAACTTATAAGGATTTCGGTTTGATTTTTTAGAAGCAAATATTCCTAGATTAGTATTAATCGAATCTTAAAAAAAGGAGAATAATCCTTTAAAATCATTTAACAGTAATACTCCCAAAATTAGTCAATATCCAGTTAATAGTTTAATAATATTAAAATAAGAGGGTTTAAATCTGAAAAATCAATTTAATAAAATATATCAATTTAGTTAAATTTAAGTTGAATCTATTCCTGTTGGTAATTCATTATCATATGACGGATCAGATCCTCAACATCCATCACAAATTTATCACGATCAATGCCTTGCCGTTCCAGTAATTTTTCATGATCCTGGGGAATATCCGACATGTTTTTTGAGATTGAAGATAATAATACCGCTGCTTCTGAGGGATTCACATCGGAACGAATGGTCCCATCATCAATACCTATCTGGACAGAATCTGACATTATGGAGAATCTTTCACCACGCATTTTATTAATTTTATAGAGGTAATCGCTGACATTTGGTGATTTAAACATTTTATCCTTTGATGATTTTGCAATCTCGTCAGAATCCATGATACAGTCTAGATCAAATCTTCCAGACTGAAAATATTTATAAATACGGATGTAATCTGAATAATCCCTGTTAAACTCATGATAGGCCTTCCTGAATGCTGAAACTTTGTCAATTCCCGATTCCGCCTTTTTAACTTCATCTTGGATCATGGAGTTCAGGATCAGGTTTCCTCGCAATACAATGGCGAAAAATAGTTCTTCTTTATTATCAAAGTAAAGATAAATGGTGGCTTTGCTCAATTCAACTTCCTGGGCTATGTCGTTCATGGAAACATCATCGTAGCCTCTGGATAAAAATAGCTTCTCAGCGGCTTTGAGAATATCATTGTGCCTTTGTTCCTTTTCACGTTCCCTCCGGTCTTTGATGGCCATGGTTAAACCCCTAAACAGTGGTTATTAAGTTACTTCCAGTTATTATAAAATGGTTTAGTGTCATCATTAATACTTATGCTTTTAATTTAATTCTAAAACTATTTATCCTACAAAAGTTTTAATTTTAAATTTACTTAAAATATTGGGCTGACTTAAATAATTACGATTTTTTAAAAAAAATTTATTAAATAAAGGTGATTTCAGGTTTTATTATGCTGATCAGAATTATATAAACAATAATTAATTTTCATATATTTTTAAAACATAACAGTTTTTAATATAAACCAAGTGCCTTGGCTAAAATAAGCACACCCACACCAATTATCCCCCCAAAACCAGCCACCAGCACGGTGAGTATGTTGATGGGGATCTTGAAAAAGGGAAGGATGTTCCAGATGAAGAGGAGTATCCATCCCAGTAACATGTGCAACAGAATGCTCAGGGCAACCTTTCCCAGTTTTAATAGAAGACCAACTCCTAATACTCCTACAATTAAAAGGATTATCCCAATGATTACTATGGTCAGGAATTCCATGACTAATATCCTCTTAACTTCATTTGATTTTTTTTATCCCTAATTTTCAATCTAATTTCCCTAGATCTCTAATTGATCACTCTCGGCGACAGATATCCTGGTAACAGGCAGCCTGAATCCCGTAGTTTTTCACCATACCTGCCATTTCCCTCTGGTCCATCTCCTTGTCCTCAAAGGAAACTGCTTCCTCCTGGTAAAGGCTGAATGGTGATTGTCTTCCCAGGATGCGTATATTTCCTTTGTGGAGTTTTAACCGCACTGTACCTGACACACGGCCCTGCATATTATCTATGAGCTGGTCCAGATCTTCCCGAAGTGGTTCATGCCATAATCCATTGTAAACTAGTTCAGAATAAGTTTGGGACACGGTCTCCGAGAACTTCAACTCCTCCCTGGTTAAAACCAGCTGTTCCAGGGCACGGTGAGCAGCAATTAACAGAAAAGCACCCGGGGTTTCGTAGTTTTCCCTTGACTTCAATCCAATAATTCGGTCCTCCATGATGTCTACCCTTCCAATTCCATGGAGTCCTGCTATCTCATTGGCTTTAACAATAACATCCAGGGGGCCCATGAGTTCTCCGTTGATCTCAATGGGAACACCTTCCTCAAAGGATATCTCCAGTACTTCTGCCTCATCCGGAGCATCCTCGGTGGAACGGGTCCAGCTGAAGGCCTCCTCCGGGGTTTCCACCATTGGATCCTCCAGGATGTCACCTTCTATGGAACGGCCCCACAGGTTCTCATCGATACTGTAAAGCTTATCTGAAGGGAGAGGTATTCCATGGGACTGGGCGTACTTTACTTCTTCAGTTCGGGTTAAGTTCAAATCCCTTATAGGGGCGATAACATCACAGGGAGAATATGACCTGATGATGGACTCGAAACGGAACTGGTCATTTCCTTTACCTGTGCAACCATGGGCAATGGAATTTGCACTTACCTTCTCAGCCAGTTCCACAATTTTCATGGCAATGAGGGGGCGGGCCAGGGCGGTGCTAAGGGGGTAACCCTCGTAAACTGCGTTGGCCTTAATGGCCCTGAATATGAATTCACGTGCAAATTCATCCTTGGCATCGATGGTGTAATGTTCCAACTCCATCTCACCTGCGAGTTTAGCAGGGCGCGTGATTTCATCCTCTGGCTGCCCAACATCCACACAGGCAGTTACAACCTTCTTGTCATATTTTTCTTCCAGTAATTTTATACATACTGAGGTGTCCAGCCCACCGCTGAACGCCAGAACCACTTTTTCCATTTTCAAATCTCCATTAATTTATTTCTGATTTCATTCTGTAGTTGATTGTTAAATTGAGGGGGCAAAATAAATATTGATAAAGTTATGATGTTGGGTCTATAAAAAACTATATTATAATATATATTTAGTTGGACAATTATGTGGAGGATTCAACTTACAGATTTTTAATCAACATTTTTTAACATAGGGATGATAACGAGGATATCTATACTTTAAAAACTTTTTTAATCTGTTTCCAGTAAAGATGAAGGTGGAGAAATGTGCTGACTGCCATTACAATGGCAAACTCTGCATGCCAGAAATCTATGGTCAAATTCCAGGAAGAGAAGATTCCATAGTTTATGAATATGGTCAGGAGGAGTCCAGTTATTCCCGTGGCAAGAAAGCTCACCATAAGCACGTATTTCCAGATATGATAGTAGAAACTTCGATTCAGAAGTTCTTCCAGGTACAGAAGATAGGTAATCAAATAGAGGATAATTGTAGTTGTAATTAGGGATATCAGGTTATAATTTTCAGGAGGAATTGAATTGGCCCCCTTAATATCGGTAAAATCACTAGCACTTCCATCATTACTTGGTCCAGTTGTTGAAGTATTATTTAGAGAAGCAGAACTGGGAGATTCGGAATGATCACATATATTATTCTGGTTAGTGTCTAGATAACGGGGGCACTGGCCAGGGAAAGGATCATCTACCGTGCCGTAGGGGCAGTCATTCCAGGCATAAACTGCTATTGGTGTTAGTAGGGCAATTAAAATAACCACATACAATTTTTTCACTTTAATCCCATCCCCTCTTTTTCATTGGAATTGTCAGTCGATTTTCCAGGGGATATGCCTGATTTTAGGGAACTCTTGAATTTTCCGGGGGATTTTTTATGGGGGTCCTGGCTTTCACCGGATTTTTTACCAGGTGAAGACATCCAGTATGAGTGTATGTGGAAAATGGCAATCCAGAACATGGCTATTGAAATTTGAACATGCCAATAAAGGAGTTCCTGGCTGATTGGAAGGGCAACTCCAGATTCTGCAAGGCCCAGGAGCACTAAACCCGCCCCTGCAGATATCAGAAAGGTGATTAAAATAAGGATATTCCATAAACGAATGTGGGTGGATTTTTTAATATAATCCTTACGGTAAAGAATGTAACTCCCCAAATAGGCAACTATGAGGGTGATGGATATACTTATCAAATCGTAGGTCATGGTAACCGTGAATTCAAAATCATCTTCCTATTCCAGTTTAACGATTGTTCCTATTTAGAATAATATAACAGTCAGTTTATACATTTTTGGCAAATCTAAAAAAAATCTAGATATACAGGGATAATTTAATATATTCATGAATATTAAACGTTTTTCAAGAATGTTTGATGTTATAAATATTATGGAAGGGATCTGCCAGTTTCCCTTTAATACAGGGGGTAGATAGTTCAGCTTTTAGCTGGACCCATCATATTTAAAACTGGTAATAATTGGGGGGAACCATGCAAAAAAAGAGTAAATATGTTTTGGTGGCTATTATATTGCTATCGGCTTTCCTGGCAGTGTACCTAGCTTACACAGTTTTCATGCAGCCGGTAAAAACAGAAATTCAGTCCAGAGAGATTTTAGGGACTTTCAATCTCCCCCAGGCCATGATTTCCAGTAACATATCTGTGGATCAGGCCATACAAAACAGACGTTCAGTTAGAACTTTCAGTACTACTGCCCTTACTCTGCAGGATGTTTCACAACTTCTCTGGGCTTCACAGGGAATCACTGATTCTGAAAGAAATTATCGGGCTGCACCATCTGCGGGCCATGTTTTTCCAATGGAAATTTATCTGGTCACCGGTAATAATAGTGTAAAGGAACTGGAAGCAGGCATATACCATTATAATCCTTTTAATAATACTTTAGAAAAAATAGTGGATGGTGACCAGAGATACAATTTGTCACAGGCAGCCCACCAGCAAAAATGGGTTGAGGCGGCACCTATAAGTTTGGTGATCACTGGAAACTATCAGAAGATGAGGGAAAAATATCCGGATGAAAGAATCAGCACCAGATTTGTGGATATTGAAGCCGGGCATATTGGGGAAAACATATATTTGGAGGCAGTTGCCCATGGTATGGGTACAGTGGCAATTGGTTCTTTCTACGATGATCAGATGATAAACCTTTTAAAGTTGCCTTCCAATGAAACTCCGATATATATCTATCCCGTGGGTTACCCCACATCATGAATGTATGGTGTGGCAAAAATCCTTCTTAAAGTCACTGGATAATTAAAGAATTAAATAATATGAATGAAACAAGAAGATGTATACTAATTATTCAATGTTAAGGGATAGATTCCCCCTACTTGGGGAGAAACATTCTATTCGTGCATGGTGTAATCATGGAATGTGAAATACTTACCATTGCCCCGGAAACTGGTGGAGACATTTCCCTTAATTCTGATTTTTGGGAGAAACTGACTCTGGGCAGTATTGGAAAACTTTTAATCAAAGCAGCTTTAAGTGGGACTCCTCTTTTAAAATTTGGATCAGGAACTCCCCGTATTATTATGTGTGCGGGGATTCATGGAAACGAACTCCCTCCTCAAGTTGCTTTTTTCAGACTATTAAACCAGTTAGAGGATAAAAAAGTTAATGGAACCCTATACATCATCCCCATTGCCATACCCTATGCCACCATGAAAAATTCAAGGCGGTTCAAAGGATGGGATATGAATAGGAAGACCTTTAAGGAGGGATACATTTCCAACACCATTTTAAAAACCGCCCAAAAACTGAAAATCCAGGCAGCAGCAGACTTTCACTCCACCCAACCTCAGAGTAATCCCGGGATAGAGAGTGTTTTTTGCTCGAAAAAGCCATGTTACGAAAGTTTTAAGATAGCCAGCCATATCACCAGTGAGACATCATCCAAGATCATTTCCCAGGAACAGGCCGGTAAACTCTACAGAGGGGCGCTGGAAGATGAGTTGAATATTAAGGGAATACCTGCTGTGACCTGTGAAGTGGTTTCCAGAAATGGAAAATTAGATTCAGGGAGTGTGGAAAGATCTCTACTGCAGATGAACTCTTTCTTGAGTTATTTCAACATCCTATAATTCTTTTAGCCCTTCATACCATATGAAACAGTACAGAAGGGCTCTTAGAAAACTGTTTGATTTATGTCATTAAATTCAAATGTACCTGGCTTGCAGTAACTATTCCTGTTATAACTGATAAAAATGTCTTCTTATAAAAAACACATATTATTCTCACTTATAATGATATTCCCATTCTTCCCAGATGTTTACTACTTATCTCTGGCTGTGGTAGGGGCTTCAGTGGTGGATCTGGACACTAGTTTCCGTTACCGGAACCTGGTTATAATGGCCCTTGCTGGAGGTATACTGACATTAACACTCCCTTTATTCAAAATTACTCCATTTACAGGAGTATTATTGATCAGTATAGCATTATTCTTTTTCATTGCCCAACACCGGGGTTTTGTACACTCTATCCCTGGAACTGGGCTGGCAGCAGGTTGCCTTGCTCTGTTTGTAATCAGTTTTCAGAATATTCTGGGAAGTTTAACCCCTGATCTCAGGGTTTCTTTCCTCTTAACCTCATTAATCCTGGGAATTATAGTTTTAAACAGGGGTTTACTTATATTATACGCGTTACTAATAACGATTGGCATATTTTTAACTCCTTTAACCAGTTTCAACTTCATATATGTAGCAACCGCTTTATTCGTGGGTTCATTAAGTCATCTAATCCTGGATCTGTTCACTGGTAATGGGGTGAGGCTATTCAACCCTTTATCCAAGCACCGATTTGGTAAAATCACCGGACTATTCATTGTCACCTTATGGCTCTGTAGTGTGGCAATTCTTTATCTTATGCCTGGAGGACATTCCCTTCTTTTAAATTATTATTTACAAGTCCCTGAAATAAATTTGAAGGAAATCTATTTGGCTGATTTTAATCCAGTTAATTACTTACAATCCCTAAAATTAGTATAGTTATAAACCTTCAAAATAAGAAGATTCTGGCTAGAGCGGATAATTCAGACGGGTTTTGGGGGTTACCGATCTTCTTTTAAATGTGCTTCCGTATTTTCATTATAATAATATAGGGGGTGATGTTTTTGGGGTGGAAATAAAATTTAGTTATCTTTATATATCATGTTTTATAATGATGAATTGTAATTTATCATGGTCATAACAATTGGTCACGATGAATCAAATTAATGCGCGTGATAACCGAACACGGCCTTTGTCCTTTACCGGTGTTCACTGTTTATGATATTAAAACATTAAGGGGCTAATTTACCATGTTTATAACCAGAATATTCTACGGAATCGCCTATTTCATAGTATTGATATGGGAGATAATAAAAGCCACCATTGACGTTGCAATCAGAACTGTAAACGGTAAGGTGGATCCAGTTGTGGTGGAAATCCCCACAGTACTGGAAAGACCCATCTCTCAGACCATTCTTGCCAACAGCATCACCCTTACTCCCGGGACATTATCCATTGATCTTGACTCGGAAAGACAGGTTTTAAGGGTAGCTACCATAACTCCACGTTTTAATGAAGATGTTATACCATTTGAACCATACATAAAAGGGATGTTAGAATGAACTTGTTTGTATTCTCACAATATGTACTAATGGCGGCTTTAGCTATATTTGCCGTGGCCACCATCAGGATTGTCACCCGTAAGACAATAGCCATGGGGCTGGTGGGATTATCTGGGTTTACCATTGCGGTAGCCACATTCCTGATCCTGTTACAGAATCTTTATGGTATTGCCTTTTGCCGTGATATAGCCATGGCACTGTTAATTATGGATATGGTAGGAACCATTGCCTTTGCCCGAGTCTTAAGGGGGTATGCCCGTGGATGATATAATTACCATTATAAAATCAATAATACTTCTCGTAGCAGCAGTTCTGGTCATTCTAACCGCCATTGGAATCATAAGATATAAAGATGACATGGAAAGGGTTCTATACGCTCGTATACATATATTGGGTGTTATAGATGTGGCCTGTATGGTTTCCCTACTTGTACTGGGAGAACCTCTGCTGGCTGGAGTTTACTTTATATTAACACCCTTCGCATCCCATGCCATAGCCAATGGTTACTATTATGGGGAGGATAAAAGATGATTGAATACTTATTCATGCTAACCGCAGTTCTAGGAGCTATCCTAGCTTTGATGCAGAGGGATCTATTGAAATCTGCTATCCTGGTTGGTATCAGTGGAGCTTCAATTGCCATCCTATACCAGTATTTACTGGCCCCGGATGTGGCCCTTACCCAGGCCATTGTGGGAGCAGCTATCATCCCGGTGTTCTTTGCACTGGCAGTTTACAAAACACGCAGGATGGAGGAATAAGATGGTCATTGACGTACAAATCGCATCACTATTCACCGCAGTGTCCCTGATTATCATCGGTATTTTTGCCGCAGCATTCCTGGACAATCTCATTAAAAAAGTAATTGGTCTGGCTTTCATAGGAGACGGGGTGAACCTGTTTTTGATTGCCATGGGTTACAAACCTGGGGGAATAGTATACATATACCTACCGGGCATGGCCGCAGAATGGTTCTCACAGAATGCAGCCTACCCCCTTCCATTTGCAATGGTTTTAACCAGCATTGTCATCGGGGCCAGTACAATGGCCGTGATGCTGGGAATCATCATCGTACTCTACAAAAAGCGCGGATCCTTAAGCGCAAAGGAGATTCTGGGAGAGTAATCAAATGTCAATTTACAATTCCAACACAATCAATAATATAGATTACAATGGTACTGGAGGGATAATGTGAACCTCTTAATACCCCTGATGGTTATTGTTCCCATACTGTGTGCTCTATTTTTAAACCTGTTACACAAAAAGGACCGCACAATCAAAACCATAGCCATCTTTTTAGCCTTAGTATTACCAGCTTTACCTATTCTGGCCAATTATGGTCTGCATTACTTTGGTGGATATGCCCCCCTCATTGAAAATCCAACATTATCCAACAATTTACCCTCACTTATCACTGGAACTGCCTTAAACACATTCCACCCGGCGATTACATACTCTTTCCAGAGTGCACAGAAAATATTCGTATTTATCCTGGGACTGGTGGGGCTCCTGGCGGTGTTCACCTCACTATTCGAGACTCGCCGACCATCAGGGGTCTACGGGTACATGATGTTCATGGGAATCGCCGCAGTAACCGCCATACTCTTAACTGATGACATATTCAACCTCTATGTCTTCTTTGAAATCGCAGCCCTGGCCACAGTAGGAATAGTACTGGTTTCCAATGTGAAGGGCAACTATGAAACCGCCCTCAAGTACATGATACTGGGAAGCATAGCCGCACCATTACTCCTCCTAGGAATAGCACTACTACTGGGAGTAACTGGAAACGTGAACATAACGGATATTATTTATTCACTGAAAAACGGATTAGTCAATCCTCAAAATCCAGTGCTCTTAATGGCCTGTGGTTTAATAGTATTCGGATGGTTATACGGTTCTGGACTCCCCCCATTCCACACTATCAAATCAGCCATATACAGCAAAGCACTACCCAGTGGAGCAGCACTCATCCAGGCCTTCTCGGTTTTCATCTTCATTGCCCTGGGAATCATAATACTGAGAATATTTTCCTACCTACCCTTCTCACAGTGGGTGATACTGGGAGTATCCTTACTGGCCATGATCCTGGGAATCACCATGGCCATTGTTCAGACCGACATTAAACGAATGATCGGTTTCCTGGCAGTGGGAGAACTGGGATACATAGGTATCGGGCTGGGGCTGGGCACTGCATTCGGAATAACCGCCGGACTATTCCAGGCAGTTAACGAAGCAATAATCACTGCCTTCCTGTTTATAGGATTCGGAACGGTACTCTACCAGACTCGGGTCAGTGACACCCGTAAACTGGGTGGAATGATGGCCAGAAATCCAGTGGTAGCCTTACTGGTCTTACTGGCTGGATTTGCCATGGCCGGAGTACCACCACTAAACGCATTCCAGAGTAAACTCATGCTCATCCAAGCCTCCATAAATGCAGGATTCCCGGAGTTAGGGGTGATCATGATACTGCTGAGTATCGTTACATTCATGACCTTCATGAAAGCGTTCCATGCAGTTTTCCTACGCCCAAAACCAGCTGATCTAGAGTTTAAAAATGAAAATATACCCAAAGCCACCATAATTGCACTGGTGGTATTCATGGTGGTCTGTATAGTCTTCGGACTCTTCCCACAAGTAGTAACCAGCTACCTGCAGCCACTGGCAACCAGTTTAGCAGGAGGAATAGTATGAACCTCTACGACTTGATAGTTAAAAAAATAAAAGACATTCAAGGAGCGGGGGATGATGCCGCAATAACTAACATGTCCACATCATCCATGCTCACTGCCGAGATAACACTGATTTCATCTATACTGGTGGCCCTGGTTATGCTGCGCATGGTGAGTAAGATCCTGATGATTGTAGCAGTGCTGGTGGTTTTACTAGCAGCCCTGGTGGCCATGCCACTTATGCCCCGATTCAAAAATGAACAGAATGATTCAATGGCCGCTATGATGTTCTATGTAATGTTGGCTCTGGCCATAGTAATTACCCTATTCTACTGGGGGAATTTGAATGTCTGAAGGATTAAGAAAAATTATAATGGGATTTTCCCTCTTTATATTCGCAGTTACAATATTTGAATCCACATATCACTTCAAACAGATGATATATCCAGGTATAAGTTATATCTACAATTACGTGGGTCCTAAAATAGCCCCCAATATGGTAACCATAGTGGTGTTTGATTGGAGAGGTTATGATACTCTAGGTGAAGCCCTTATCCTGGTAACCGCAGTTATCGCCGTTTTACTGGTATTTGGACGGGGCAGAGTCCAATTGGGGGGTAAATAAATGAGCACAATACTTAAAATATTCGTATTCCCAGCAGCAATGGTCATCATGTGCCTGGGTGTCCTCACCATACTGGGAGGGCACATCACCCCTGGAGGGGGATTTCAAGGCGGAGCAATGATAGCAGCAGCTTTAATATTCTGTCTAATCGTTTACGGACTTAAAGACAGCCCACTACATCTTTCCCATGATTTTCTGGCGGGAGTGGAAAGTGTAGGTGCTTTGCTATTCGTTTTCCTGGGAATAGCCGGACTGGTTTTTTCCGGATTCTACCTCTACAACTTGGGTGTGGACATCTACCACATAGTACCAGTGGCCATACAGAATATGTTTGACTACCCTGACCCCACCCATGCTGGAATATTACCCTACCTTAACTTTGCAGTTGGATTAAAGGTCATGGTAGGTTTAACCGCAGTGGTAATATCATTTATGGGATTCAAAGAGTATGAGAAAAGTTCACCTGAACCAGATGCAGAAGAACTGGATTATGAGGAGGTCGAATAAATGATAAACATCTATATCGGCCCCCTATTACTGGGACTCTTACTGGGATTTGTCCTGGGAACCCGAATCAGGGATGTTCCCCAGAGTGGATTGAAATTTACCGCTCCAGTATACTTAGTATTCATAATTGTGGCCTTCATAATGGCCTATGAACTGGGCCCGTTCCCATATTATATTGATGTTCCATTAGCCAGCGGTTTTGTGGCTGCAGCAGTGGGTATCATTTTAGGTAAATTAACTTTTGGAAGAGGCACTAAACCTCAAACGGAAAACTAATAAAATAATATGGTAGTTGAGTTGAACAAGCAGGATTTAACCTAAAATCAGATATTTAAGAGTTGAGATGAAAATTCAGGATAACTGGATCGGTTTCAACGTTAATTTAGAAAATAATAATCACCAGAAACAAAAAAATCAATTCGGAGTATAAACTTATGTTTCTAACAACCAACAAATGCAAAGGCATTGGAGAATGCATCCAGGAATGCCCTACAGGGGCAATCCGCATGATTGATGGCAAAGCCTTCAGCTGCATAACCTGCGGTGCCTGCATGGAAGCCTGTCCTAACCGGGCCATCTTCCGTAACAAATACGGAGGATACGTTGTGGACCGTGCTAAATGTAATGCCTGTGGTGTCTGTGAACTCACCTGTCCCGTTAACAATATTCGAATAGAAGATGGTGTGGTTAAGGGGATCTGTTCCAGATGTGGGATATGTGTTCCATCCTGCCCAGAAAAGGCTAGAATAGATGCCTATGATGTAATCGAAGACCGACAAGTCCAGTTCCTGGAATCATTAAACCTCACAGTTCAACCTCCCATGCGCTCTAAAAAGGAAGAGGATGTTACTGAAAGAACCAGTCTGGTCACTGACACAGAAAAATGCACCCTATGCCGACGTTGCGAGTATTACTGCCCCACCGAGGCTATAATGGTGGATGTGGAACCCCAGGGTAAATGTACGGAGTGCCGGGTCTGTGAAGATGTCTGTCCAGTGGGAGCCATAGAAAACTGCACCATTGACCCTGAAAAATGCACAGTATGCCTAAAATGTTTGCAGGAATGTCCCAACAAGGCCATATACGTGGATGACTTCCAGGTGAAAATCAAAAAACTGGAAGAAGGAGAAGAACTGGAAGGAAAAATCATCTCCTGCCTCAACTGTGGCTTATGTGCCGATGCATGTGAAGGTGGAGCACTAAAAATGATAAACGGGCATCTGCGTTATGATCCCACCCTGTGCGAGGACTGTGAAACCATGGCCTGTATTGATGCCTGTCCCGTGGGAACCCTACGACTTTCAGAAGACACTGAAAGGAAGATTAAAGGATTCTGTGTTTCCTGTGGTAGATGTGTCAAGGCCTGTGATGTAAACGAAGCCCGCAGTGTCAAACACGTAACCTGGGATGGATCAGTCACTGAGGACTGTATATCCTGTGGAATATGTGCAGAAATCTGTCCCAAAGATGCTGTAACCCTGCGCAGGGGCACCATAGAAGTTGACACTAAAAAATGTGTACTTTGTGAGAAATGTGCTATTCACTGTCCTGTAAATGCAATACCCACCACTACCATGCGCAAGAAAACCATTAAGGATGGATTTACCTTTGTCATGGATAAAATGTGTATGAACTGTAAATTATGCACTAAAATATGTCCTGAAGAAGCCATAACTGAGGATGCAGATGGTAAAATTGTGGTGGATGATTCCAAGTGCACTTACTGTGGCGCCTGCAGCAATGCCTGCCCCGCCAGAGCCATATTATTTGAAAGGGAATTCGAGGTGGCAAAATGACTAATTTATTCCTGATATTCCTGGAAGGAGCCTTCACCAACCTTAAAAGGATCATATTTGCCAGTGACCGGGTTACAGATAGGGAAGTACGGAACATGATCCTGGAAGGTCGGGTAACCCCAACTGAAAAGGTGGCCGAAGTATCCTGTATTGGTTGTGGTGGTTGCAGTAATGTCTGCCCCACTGAAGCCATAGAAATGGTGGATCTGGATGAACCAGTGGAACTCATGGAGGGGCTGACCAAAACCCAGTTACCAGTCCTACATAGTGAAAAATGTGTCGTCTGCTATTATTGTCACGATTTCTGCCCATTATATGCGTTATTTGGGAAAGCAGGAACCATACATCCCAACGACGTGGGTAAAGTCGATTCGGACATATCTCAACTACTTGAAAAACCAGTGAAGATATCCGAAGATAAAATAGCATTTATATCCCAGTACTTGGCAGATAACACCATCCTAAGAAAAAGAAGAGAATAAAAAAATAGATAAGAGATTTAATTTAACTAAAAATCCACAAAATCTTTAAGAGGAATCATATGAGCCTGAAATCATATTCCAGGGGTCGAGCTGTACACGTGATGTTGGTGTACACAGGAGGATGCAATGGCTGTGACATAGAAATTGTTAACTGCATATTATCTCCTAAATTTGACGCGGAACAGTACAAGGTATTTTTAACCTGGAATCCACGGGAAGCAGATGTCCTGGTGGTCACTGGACCGGTAACCAAACAAAATGAACAGCCACTCCGAGAAATTTACAAAGCAATACCCGAACCAAAAGCAGTTGTAGCTGCCGGGGCCTGTGCCCTAATGGGGGGAGTTTATAAAAACTGTCACGGAGACATACCCTCCGAGGAAATTGCCGGACCCGTGGATCAGATAATACCAGTTGATGCAAAAGTACCAGGATGTGCGGTCCGTCCCCAGGATGTGGTGGCTGGACTGGTGTCAGCACTACCCTTACTGTTGAATGCTGAATAAAAAAAAATTAACCATAAAATTCACTTAAAAAACTGAGGATATAATTTAAAACTCATGAAGGTGTAACATAATGGACGATAAGAAAGAAAACCGGATGGTTATAGAGGCAGAAGTTCCAATGGGAACTGTTCACCCTGCCGCACTAGAACCATACCGGCTAAGACTCTTTGTGGAAGATGAAATCGTCCGCGATGCGGAGATGACTGTGGGAGTCAACCACCGAGGAGTGGAACGGATCATGGAAGGCCTGCCAGTGGAAAAGGCCAACAGCCTCACCGAAAAGATCTGTGGAATATGTTCCAACATCCACATCTGGAACTCATGCCGGGTGGCAGAAACAGCCCTGGAAATAGATGTGCCCGAACGGGCAATTTATATCCGGGTCATAATGGGAGAATTAGAACGATTACATAGCCATTTACTCTATCTAGCTCATGGAAGTGAAGTACTTGGCCATGAAACATTTTCAATGCGTATTTTCTACATCCGGGAAACAATAATGGACCTCCTGGAAATGATAGGTGGTAACCGGGTACAATACGGTTCAGCAGTGCTGGGGGGAGTCAGACCACGCTGTGAACTAGATGAAATGCGCATCAAAAAATTAACTGCAGGAATGGATCTGGTTGAAGAGAAACTCACTGCATTTGCAGATCGTTTTGTCTCTGACCCAATGGTAATGAGCAGAATCACCGGTGTGGGAGTAACCAGTCAGAAAGACGCATTGCGCCTGGCCTGTTCTGGACCAACCCTACGAGCTACTGGGGTTAAATCAGACCTCCGAACTGAAATGTTTGAATATTATCCATTTGATTTTGAGGTAATCACCCAGGATGATGGCGATGTGAAATCTCAACTACTGATGAGGGTTTTTGAAAATTTTGAGGCCATCAAAATCATACGCCAGGCAATACGTGACCTTCCAGATGGCCCTATAACCAATAGAAGTTGGGAGATGCAGGACACTCCCATAACCAAGAGTTACATTGAAGCTCCACGGGGAACACTTTATCATTCCTATGCCCTGGAAGATGGGCGGGTAAGAAACTGTGTCATCCGAACACCATCCATGGCCAACATTGGAGCTATGCAGTACTCAGCTATTGGTCATCATATAACTGATGCCCAGCTTTGTGTTGTGCAATGTGATCCTTGTTTCACCTGCACTGACCGGGCAATTGAGATCATTAAGTTATGAGGAGAAATAAACCATGGACCTTATATATTCAGTAATAGCAGTAATAGGCACCCTGGTGGTGGCCTTCATAGTGAGCCTCTTCTTACCGGGTATTGAACGGAAGTTCATTCACGCCCGGATCCAGCAGAGGGTAGGCCCTCCCATTACCAGCCCAGGGGTCATGGCTCCCCTTAAATTCTTCTTCAAACAGACCATCACTCCCGAGTCATCAATGCCAAGACTCTACAATGCCTTACCCATTATAAGTCTAATAGTGGTGGTAATCCTGTTATTATTCCTCATCCCTGAAATGTACTTTTTAGGAGCACTGGCCAGTGTAATTGCCCTTATAGGATTCCTGAAAGTGGAGGAAGTCATGTACATGTTTATGGGAAGTTTGTCTCGTTCAGTAATGTCAGTACGTATGCCCTTCCCGGATAAGGCTAAAGGCGCTGCCCATCCCGAGACACCACAATCATTCTTCGAAGACCTGAGTAGTCTAAGGGCATTCAGACTTATAGCATTCGGTTCTTTCCCCCTGTACATTGCCCTGTTCGTGGCAGTGGCCCGGACTGGAAGCATCTACCTCCAGGACATAATCAACTACCAGCAGGTGCACGGACCCATCCTGTTCAGTGTGGCGGGAGTGCTGGGGGCCATTGTATTCTTCATTGGATACATGATTCTCCTAAATGAGTATCCCTTCTCCATACTAAAGGGCAAACCTGATGTTATAGAAGGGCCCTACATGGAATACGCTGCCAGATATAGGGCATATGTCTACATAACCCGTGGATTCCTGATGTTCACACTAGCCACCCTATTTTCCACCCTATTCTTGGGAATAGCGCCTAACATCCTGAACCCATCATTCATCATCACCCTGATCGTGGCACTGCTCTTCCCAATGTTCATGGCAGTACTCAGTGCATTCTCTCCCATATTCACCTACAAACAATTCTATCCTACTGTAGCTGGAGTTTCCATCATAGGAGTACTGGCTATAGTGGCTGCTTTACTTTAAATAAGGCCCCGGAATATTTTAATAAAATTATAGATGGACAGTTAGACTAATAATAATATGGTGATCATATGAAAATTGTAATAAGGCCCCTGCACATCATGAGTTTAGGGGGTTACATCGTGGAAACTGAATTCCCCTACAGGAATGTTATAGTGGTAAATCCTACTGAGGAACCTATAAAACTGGAAGTTCCTGTTTTCAATGAGGAGTGGTTGGAAGAGCAGCGAAAGTTGGGACTGGAACTAACACCCCTTACCAATGAAGACAATTATCTGAGCCAATTCCGTAAGGCAAAAGCTAAACTGGAGAGGCTAAAAGAAGAAAAAGGAGTAATAGTTGATTAAAACCCCTAAATGCCTAATAATCATATTTTAATTTTTGTTTTTCAGCCTATAGATTCTTCACTTCTGAATTAAACCTTTATTCTTACTTTTATCCTTTTTAAAACCATTAATTGGAATTTTTCCATTCACTATCCATTTGGCATTGGTTAACCATCAATTTCTATTTTTTCACTAAACCCTGCTACTTCGTTCTTTCAGATTTGCCTGGAATGATCGAACCACTATGGGGTTAAGAGCTGCCTCGGGTAATCCCAACTCTTTTAAAACTAATCTGGAAAATTCCATAAGGTTTGGGGTAGAATTTTCAGGGGAAAGTTTCCCAACAACTTCCTGTATATGTTGAAGGTAATCCAGAGCTTCATCCATCCTCTGGTATCCATTATCATCCTCTTGAGGATCATCCCAGGAAACTAATAACACCTTTAAATCTTTAAAAGCCTTCAATTTTTCAATTGATCGAATTGATTCTGCAAAATCATCATAAATAGGCAGATCTCCCTGGAGGGGGACCGCGTCGCCGGTGATAAGAACTCCTTCACCAGGTATGTGGAGGGATATGGAACCCGCAGAATGGCCAGGAGTGTGTATAACTTCTAAATTTAGGTTACCTCCCAAATCAAAAATATCTCCCTCTTTTAAAACATGATCCACTTGAACTGATCCTTCCACCAATGAATGGAAATTGGGAACCGGACGTTCCTTAAATTGTAAATCCACATCCTCAATCCAGGACTTCTCACCCTGGTGGGCGGCTATTTCACAGCCAGATCTCCTTTGAATTGACTGTGCAGAGCCAACATGATCCGGGTGGGAGTGGGTCAGGATCAGTAACGATATCTCACTGGCGATATGGCCGATTTTTTCCAAATAATCCAAGATTATTTTTTCTGAAGAGCTAACTCCACTATCCACCAGGATAATCTTTTCCCCACATATTAAGTAAGCGTAGACAAAACGCTCCAGAGTTCCAGAATCGGCTTTAACCTGAAAAGGTATCTTTATAGCGTGAACATGTTCAGTAATTTGCATAAATGAACCTATAATATGTTATACCATTTAAAAATAGTAGATTGAACTAATCAATGGAAAATTGAGTAAGCTTCATTTTATTCAAAAGGGGCTATATATTTATTAAAAATATAATTTCTAAGACTGTGTCAGTAAATGAAAATGTATGAAAATGTAATGTATTCCTTGTTTATTACTTCCCATAAAAAAAATAAATTCCAGGGGTAAAAAATCCCTTAGAGGGTGTATAGGGGTGGTAGTATTCATAATATTTAGTTATTAGAGTCAATAAGATTCTATTCATGGAATTCATCGCACAATCATTGCAGGTGGCCATTTAAAGACAGGGTATAGTGGGTATACTGCTCAAAATAGCCATATTTTTCATAAATACGTCCTAATAGGGGCTGCTTCATTTAAAAAACAAACCAGTGATACCTATTCAAAAACGACTTTTCAAAACCTTTAATGAATCCTCTAAATTAAAAAAAGAGCCTTAGAATGGATTTTTTTGGGATAATTCCATGAAAATATTTATATAGTAGGGGGTCTGATCAATTGTTGTCCAAAAGCATCCAATGATTTTTAGGGGGATGTTAGGGGACACGGAGGCGGTAGAATTAATCGGAAATTTATATTATTAGTGTTGGTGCTATTTACTTTGGCATTGACATCTAATGCATCTGCAGCAGATAACTTAACCGATGATTTAAACGGAAATTCAACACAATATGCAATACAAACACAGAATACCCTGGAAATTTTACAGAATACGACAGATAAGGAAGCTATTCAAAGTTCTGATGATATTTCAAGTGAAAAATCTACAAACAACAATAGTTCAAACATAACTTACAATAAACCAAGTTCTAACAGCGAACAGAGTAATATCGATGGTGCCGCCGGTGACCCTACTGAATCAATTCGTTATAATAAGGTCAGTTTCACCATTCAAGGGATAATCAATGCAGCAAGTGATGTTAAAAAGTTTCTGGAAGGAAACAAATACCTGCCAGAATATATAAACATCAACGGAACATTAGTAAATCAAGCTACATTCCTACAATTGTTAACTGCAACTACATTAAAAATCAATAACAGCGACAATACATTAATAGATTTAATCAATGTCCAACAACCAGGATCAGGAACTGAAACAGTTACTCCGGGTACTTTTACTAAGGCTGAATATTTGGCTTTGGCTGGGACTATTCAGACTTATATTGGCAGTAATCAGAAAGCACCACCTACGGTTAGTACTAGTTTTGGTAATATTGGATTCAATTCTTTGATTTATCTTTACAGTCGTGGGTTGAGTTTGTATAAAAGCATTAATGTGTTGCCCGCCTTCTTAGCAGTTCGGCCATGGGGTTCTATTCCTATAACTGATACTACAAAGAATTCTATTACTACTCAGGATGTGGTTAGTACTGCGGTTGAGGTTAGGAATTTTGTTAATTACCACAAGTTCTTGCCAGAGTACATTAATGTGAATGGGGTTGTGGTTAATCAGGCTACTTTTCTGGAGTTGTTGACTGAAGCTATGGTGAAGATTGGTAATGGTGATACCAGTTCGCTTACTCTGGTTAATGTTAAGCAGCCTGCAAGTGGTTCGGAGACTATTACTCCGGGTACTTTTACCAAAGTGGAGTATTTGGCTTTGGCTGGGACCATTCAGACTTATATTGGCAGTAATCAGAAGGCTCCTAGTAGTGTGAGCACTGTTTTTGGTAATGTGAAGTTTGAGTCTTTGATTTATCTTTACAGTCGTGGGTTGAGTTTGTATAAAAGCATTAATGTGTTACCCGCCTTCTTAGCAGTTCGGCCATGGGGTTCTATTCCCATTACTGATACTACAAAGAATTCTATTACTACTCAGGATGTGGTTAGTACTGCGGTTGAGGTTAGGAATTTTGTTAATTACCACAAGTTCTTACCGGAGTATATAACGGTTGGTGGGGTTGTGGTTAATCGGGCTACTTTTTTGGAGTTGTTGACTGAAGCTTTGGTGAAGATTGGTAATGGTGGTAGTGGTTCGCTTACTTTGGTTAATGTTAAGCTGCCGGGAAGTGGTTCGGAGACTGTTACTCCGGGTACTTTTACTAAGGCTGAGTATTTGGTTTTGGCTGGGACTATTCAGACTTATATTGGCAGTAATCAGAAGGCACCGGCTACGGTTAGCACTGGTTTGGGTAATGTGAAGTTTGAATCTTTGATTTACCTTTACAGTCGTGTGCTGAGTAATTATAAGGAAGATGGTAACAAATTGCCTGCATTAATTACAGTTCGTTCATGGGCTGCTGCGAATATACCTATTGTGGATGAGTTTTTTACTGTGCAGCAAATTACTAAGGCTGCAGTTGATGTTAAAAAGTTTGTGGAGGGTAACAAATACTTACCGGAGTATATAACGGTTGGTGGGGTTGTGGTTAATCAGTCGCAGTTCCTTTATTTAATTACCACTGCAACTTTGAATATTAACACGGGTGATAGTTCGTTAATTACTCTTATAAGTGCTAGTGTTCCTGGAACTTCCAGTGAAACTGTAACTGGGGGTAGTTTGCTTTCCAGTGAATATTTAACTCTCGCAAGTACTATCAAGAAGTACATCGAATCCAATCATAAGGCGCCGGGTTCCGTTTCCACATCCCTGGGAACCATGAGTTATCAGTCATTACTCTACATGTACTGCAGAATACTCAACCAAAACAGTTTAAATCAGGATTTACCAATCTTAATTAACGTGAAACCTTGGAAAACGATAAACATCCCAATATATGATAAAACAAGCTTTACCGTTGCAGAGATAACCAGTGCAGCCGTTGATGTCAAAAATTTTGTGGATGGAAATGGCTACATGCCTGAATGGATAACCATGGGCGGAGTAGCCCTCAACCAATCCCAATTCCTACATTTACTAGCTGCAGCCACAATCTTGATCAACAGTTCAAGCTCAGGTTCTGTTAATCCAGTTAACGCGGTCCTACCTTCCACTACAGTTAATGATGCATTAACTTCGGGAAATTTAAGCAAAAATAGTTATGTACAGTTAGCTCAATATATCAAAAGTTATATTGAACAGAATAAGAAAGGACCTAGTAGTGCGACGGTTTCTTTGGGAACAGTGAGTTTCAAATCCCTTATCTACATGTACAGCCGTGTGCTTCAGCAGTATAATCTGCACAAGACATTACCGGCCACCATTATCCTAAAGGGATGGACCAAGCAGAACATACCTACCTACGACGATTATTTCACCAACCAAGAAATCAGTAAAGTTGCAGTAGAGGTCAGGGCTTTTGTGGATGGAAACGGTTACTTGCCAGAATACATCACCATAAGTGGAGTAATTGTCAATCGCTCCCAATTCCTGTACCTTTTAACTACCGCCGCAGTAAAAATCAACAACAATGATAACTCAGTCACTTACCTGCAAAAAGCCAGTGTTGCCGATAACAGTGATCAAACATCTTCCGGTAGCATGGGAATCACCGAACTCCTGCAAGTAGCTCAGACTATAAAAACATACATAGAAACCAACCAGCGTGCACCTAACTACGTATCAACTAGTTTGGGTCAAATAGGATTCTATAACCTCATTTATACCTACAGCCGAGTACTAGAATACTACAAAAGCAATCAAAAACTACCCTCACCTGTAACAGGAATCAAATCATGGTCATTGGTCGTTTACAAACTACCTGCCGGATTTGAACAATACTTAGCAGCTACTACCAACTGCCAATCTGACAATGCAGCTATCATTGCCCTGGCGAACAGTATAACTGCCGGAGCATCCACACCTTCCCAGAAAGCATTGCTGATCTTTAACTGGGTTAGGGACAACATCAACTATGAGTTTTACTACAACACCCTGAAAGGTGCCACAGGCACTTTAAACTCAGGTGGTGGTAACTGTGTTGACACAGCTCACTTGTTAATAGCTTTGGAAAGGGCAGCAGGAATACCTGCCAGATACGTCCATGGGAACTGCCAATTCACAAGTGGTAGTTGGTACGGACATGTCTGGGCAATTATTTATGTTGACGGGCAATGGCTAGTTGCTGATGCGACAAGTTCTAGAAATCAGCTAGGAGTTATCAACAGTTGGAACACAGCAACCTACACATTTAAAGGGTACTACACCAGCCTACCATTCTAAATCAGGGGATAAAATGATTAAAAAATCAACAAGAATCCTGGTTTTATTGGCTGTAATGTTAACTGTATTGACGGTTGTAGCACTGGCATTGTTTGCATCGGGAGCTCCAGAGAAGAACATTAAAGAACAGGAGAACCAAAAAATGTCATCAAAAAACAACAGCACCGATAATTCAGAGAATGACACCATATCTCCAGAAGAAGCCCAGCAAATAGCAGAGAAATTTGTTAAAGAAACAGGTGCCCAAGTAGGAATTCCTAAGTTGAGTGAAATAGAGGGACAACTGGTATACACAGTTCCGATAATGAGTAATGGAACCAATATGGGCGAAATAACCATTAATGCAATAAACGGGAAAAATATGGGAGGTGCAGGTGGTGTATCCTACGGGTCTTCCCCATAGTGGAGATCCGATGGGACATTCCATGACCTTCTATTTAAATCTCCAAATTGATAATTAGAATTGTGGAGAAATAAATATGATTAATTATTTTTTCTCTGCTTCTTCTTTTAAAGCATGGTTCATCATTTCAAAACCAGCTCTGGTGTTTTTTCTAGCAAGGTGGATCCAAATGGAACAAACAATCCACTAAATCTTTCTTTTTGAATGAATAAAGTTTTTCATTTATTTCCTCAGTGATCCAACTGTGTTCACCATCAAACAGTTTAGGAATCCATAATCTCCCTAACCATCTTAATTCTTTTCCGGCATGGTATTCCAGAATTTTTGGTTTGATTTTCATTCCACTGGAAAGGAGGTTGTATAAAAGCTTCGAGATCTGACCCTTCCTGGAGATTTCCTGAAATCTTCTTCATAAATGGGTTCCATGTTGGAAACTTATCGAAATCATTTAATATGCTCCACACCACGCTGGCCGGAGCATTTATCTCGATTTTGGTATAAATCTCTTTCATAACATTATTCTCTTATTTATGTCATAAAAAAATTATCTTAAAGAATTATTAAAATTCTAAAATTCATGGGGAGGTGGGTAACGTTTTTATCCTTTGAGTTAAACCCCATAATCCCTTCACTCCACAGTAGTTTTTAGGATATTCCGTGCCACCCTCAGAGCCAGCGCAGCAGTAAGTAGTATGGTGGGAAGTCCCTGAGACTGTGGTGCCAGTGAAAGATCAGCCACCCACAACCCATCTGGAAGCCCTGATGGCTTCATGTTTTTTACATCACCCTTTTTCAGAGGCACGGTACCACCCAAATGACCTCCATTATGAACACCCTTAACCAAAGGACTAGAAATCCCGGCACCTTCCATTACTTCCTGGGCCTGGCTTATGGCAATATCCAATCGTGCCTGATCGTGATCAGTCAATGATTTACCAACCTTTCCATCACTATAAACCGTTCCTTCTTCAGTATCTGCCAGTTTCACCATCAAACCCACCCTATCCTGAATGGGAACCTTTCTCCAGGGCTTGTGGAAGTAATGGGAGAGAATATCCGGATAAGGGGAGAGAATGTAATCATCCTCTTGGGTGTACCAGGCCATAGGTGGCTCCTCCAGTTGCCGGGCATCTTTAAGAACCCCTCCCAGGGTTAAAACAATATCTGCCCATAAATGATCTTCTACCTTTAATCCGGAGTTTTTAAGTATCTGTGCAGTTCCAATACCTCCTGCCGAGAGAACCACCACATCTGCACTATATTTTCTGTTATCTCGGGTCAGGACTCCAGTCACCAGTCCATTATCAATAATGACTCTTTTAGCTGGAGTTCTACTTTTAAGGGTGGCACCCTTTCTCACAGCTTCGGTGAGGAATTTCCTGGAATCCCAACGTGCACCGCGATTACATCCCAATTCACAGAGTCCACAGTAATTACACCGGATTGTGTCAACAACTTTGGGGGTGAGCCGTGGATTCAAACCCAAATCATCTGCAGATTGGAACATATTCTGGGTGACGGGTCTCAAAGTCTCAATAGGAATGGGCTGGGGTTTTAATTCACCCTCCAACTCCTCGTACTCTGGAGTTAGATCCAGGCCAATCTCCTCCAAACCACGATCAGCCCTAATTAAATTCCCGCACGACAGGGTAGTTGAACCACCGGTAGCCATTCCCCTTACCAGAATGAGTTCCGGGGAAGAACGCTGTATATCCATGGGTGGGAAGAAATGTTTAAAGTTCTTCTCTCCACCCAGGAGCCCCCAACGACGCAAGGGCTCAGCCCAGGAGACGTGTCGGGTGAATGGTTTGAAAGGAGGTCCAGCCTCCAGTACCAGTACTTCAAAACCCCTTGACTGTAATTCACGGGCTACAGTTGCCCCTCCAGCGCCACTACCCACCACAATAGCTTTCATAATTTCAGGTCCTCTTTTTTATTTTCTATCAAAAATCATGGGATTATAAAATTTATAGGATAATAAAATGTCAGTTACTACTCCTCCATGGGCAAAATCATCTTTAAGGATGCTAAACAATGATCATGTCCCTGGGTAATTCTTTCTGTAAACATCATCTGAATATCAGGGTTTAAACCCTGCACAACACCCTCATCCACAGCTGAAAGAACTTTACACGTGTTTAGATCGTAATAATGGGCTAAACTGCAGTGATTTACCCTCATAATCATTTCATTTTGTCCTTTTTCTTCAACCACAAAGTCGATTCCCAGTACTTGGTACATGATTCTGGCAGCAGTTATGAGGTCTTGCAGATCATCTCCCACTCCTAAAAGCCACTTAAACCTCTGGCCAAGGAGTAATCCCTCATTGTACATGGCTTTTCTCCCTTTTAAAATTGCCTCTTCTCGGCCTAGAATACTTATTAGAGTTTCCACCAGTTCATTGTGAGTAGTGGTCATGATCCTTCTCTTTTCATCCAGATTACCCTTTAAAATTATCTTTTCATTAATATCATACTTCCTTCCTTGGGCATTGTTTTCCAGAGGTGAATATTCGTTTAAAATTTTTTCCAAGCCGTTGATGGTGGAGTGTGCCAGCTCATCCAGAGCTTTTCCCTGAAGCCATACTGGGGTCCACCAGGAGAGTATTCTCAGTCTGAATCCCATAATGATCCTCCAATTGGGGGAAATTTAATCTGTAGAGTACATTTTAGTTTTAAATTCAATCATAATTCCTCCAGATGACCAAGATACAGGATAATGGGGTGTGGGGTTCCTTGGTAGATGGAATCTATTACATCCTGATAACGGCGGGTGATTATCTCCCGTTTCAGTTTCATATTGGCGGTTAGATCGCCCCCCTCAATTGAAAGATCATTGGGTAGTATGGCCCATCTTTTAACCTGCTCCGGCCGGGATAGATCCTGGTTAATCTCGCGGATAGTTTTTTCAATCTTTGCAGGGTTGTAATCTTCCTCCACCCAGAAAAGTCCACTGAGGTAGGGCTTACCTTCACCCACCAGCATCACCTCACTCACCCCTGGTGCATCCCGCAGTAATGCTTCAATCCGGAGGGGGTCAATACTCTTACCATAGGAATTGATTAAAAGTTCCTTCTTACGTCCGGTTATAACCAAACTACCCTCAGGGGTTATAAATCCAGTATCTCCAGTTTGAAGCCATCCACCCTTTTTTGGGGGAATTATCTCAGATTCAAAGTACCCTGGAGTGACCTGGGGTCCATTAACCATGACTTCTCCATCTTCTGCTATCTTCAAACGGGTTTCAGGCAGTGGTTCACCCACAGTACCTATCCGGTTGACTCCCCTTCGGTTCAAAGTCACCAGGGGAGCTTCAGTTAAACCGTAGGCATTGTGGATTTCCACTCCCAGCTCATGGTAATCCTGGATCAGGTGCTGGCTGGCAGTGGCCGAGCCCACTATCAGTTGAGAGCAACGATTTAAACCAGCTTTACCCAGGAATATCCTGCGAATCAGTGGTTTTAACATTTTCTTAAGTATTCCTGGTTTCAAATGAAGGTAATAGTTTCCAAAGAAAGTATCCTTTAGCTGCGACCATAACTTTTCATAGAAACGGGGCACGGAGAAGAATATGGTGGGGTTTGCCTGGGGCAGGGCCGAAGCCAGGTCAGTGAAGTCCTCCAGGAAGTATATCTTTAGGGGGGCCGGAGCATAGTATGGTGAATAAGTCCCCAGGATCCCCTCAACCACATGGTTCATGGGTAAAAACGATAGATAACTCACTTCACGGTTACGATCTTTCCAGGGAGGGAGTGAAGCCATGCTCTCTGCCATCCACCTTAAATGTTCCTGGTTGAAGGTAACTCCTTTGGGGTTGCCAGTGGTACCGGAAGTGTAACAGATGGTGGCCAGGTCAGTGAATTCAACTGGAGATTGAATTATCTGGGTGGGATTGGAACTTTTTTTACCCTTTTCCAGAAATCCTGACCAGGAAAGGATATTAGGGGGTATGGTTTGTGATTCCCGGCAGAAGGAAATCATTTCAAGATCTAGATCAAACTCTGATAAACGTTTCATAAGATGAGGAGTTCCAATGAACAATATTTTAGCACCGCTGACCTTTAAAATGTTTTTTATCTCTTTTGGTGGGCTGGTGTAATATAGGGGGACACTGACTGCTCCTAAAAGTCCGATAGCAACTTCCAATGTCAGGTAACGGGTACTGTTTAACCCTACCAGTGCCACCCGATCACCTGGTTTGACACCTAACTTTCCAAGGGCATGGTAAGCGCTGGTGATATCAGCATTGATTTGTGGTGCTGATTTCTCCTGGGTACCCTCGGGAGTAATATCATAGTACCTTATGGGGAAACTGCGCCCTTTCAAACGATATAAAACTTGTTCATGAACAGTACGTTCCGAACGATGGAAAAAACCATGATAAACAGCATAATTCAGGATATGGGGTAAATTGGCTCTCCAATTAAGATTGAATGGGCCTAAAAGGTTATCTGTATTATCTCTGCTGAATGAGTGTTTCTCATCCAGGTAGGGTGCCAGAGTGAATAGAATATCCAATAGCCCTGATCTTTGAGTGGAAGACCGGGAAGCAATCCTCTGAATAAGGGGTGCTATAGGAATGAAAACTGGTGGTGGAAGTTTAATATCCAGCTCTTCCCTAGCCCACACCCTTACCTGGTCCAGGAGTTCCCTTATGGTGGGCAAAGAATCAGCTGGTGCAGTAAGATGGAAGGTTTTACCCTCAGCCTCCAGGTTGAAGGTTAAATTGCTAACTGCATGGGCAACATAGTCCACAGGAACCATGTTCAAAGTTAGGGAGGGGCTGGTGGGGATAACATGGAGTTTGCCATTTAAATAGAGCTTAAAAAGGGCATAAACTGTGTTGAAAGTCTTTATTTCACCAGTTTCTGAATTTCCAACCACCATTCCCGGTCTGAAGATGGAGTAAGGTAGTCCTGATTCTCGTACCACTTGTTCTGCCTGGTATTTACTTTCTTCATAATTACTCCAGAAACCAGGGGGGACGGATTCGTCCGGGGAATCTTCGGGGATAAACCCTTCACGCTTACCCGCCACATAGGCAGTTGAAAGGTGTGAGAAACGTTTGAAAATTCCATTCTCATGGGCCTGTTCTGCCAATTTCAAGAGGTTCCGGGTACCCTCCACATTGGTCTTGCCTAGTTCTTCCAGGGGTGTGTGGAGACGTAAATCAGCCACAGTATGGATTATGTGGGTTAAATTTGAGGATAGGTCCCGGTACTCTTCATTTTCCATATTTAAATCTGTTCTGGTTACATCACCAGCAATTACTTTAACACCATCATTTAATGATTCTGAAAGTTCATCCCAATCGTACCATGCTCTTTTCAAACGTAAAAGTGCATTTTCATTATTTTTAGCCCTTACCATAGCTATTATTTCAGTTTCTGGAAGGTAGATTAACTGACGGGCAATCTGGGTTCCCAGGAAACCATTGGCCCCAGTTAATAGTACACAGGTTTTCATTATTTCACCACAATATTCCCTACTATTATAATATGGGAGTTTCCAGTATTTGCATAGATTACAGTATTTTCATAAAATCCAGTATTTCCATAAATAGTGGGGATATTCATTTTCTAATCCTCCCCTGGCATGGTCCCATTTTCTTTCAGGAACTCTCCGAGAATGATCCGGTTCTTTTGGGATAGATTCACCTGTTGGGTTAACCCCTCTTCCAGAGTATCTTTCTGTAAATCAGTGTTATCTAATAGTAAACCTATCTTCTGGTTAAGATCTTCCCATAGATTAGGGTCATCGTGGTGTAAAAAGTAGTCGGGAAAGAGGTGGAGATCCTGGTAGAATGAAGTTAACCGAGGATCATGTCCCACTGCTATTTGGGGAACTAGGGCACGGAGTGATAACACCGCGGAATGATAACGGGAAGTAACCAGTAAATCCAGTTGGGAGAGCATGGATGTCATTTGGGATGCATTGTACTCATTGGAGGATATAACTCGGCAGGAATCTTTATTCTCCATTCCACGGAGTATGTCCTGGGCCAGTGGCTGGTCCAGGGCTTCCATACCTATAAGTGCCACTTCTTTGGAGTGTTCTTTTATTATCTGATCGGCTATTCTTGCCCATCCTTTAACCAGTTTTTCCCGGGTATTCATCCTTTCCCTGGAACGGGAGAAATAATAGGGCCACTTGTAAAGGTTTTCTTTTCTTCCCCAGGGCCGTATTACCACTGGCCAGAGTGAAAAATCCACCACTGCCAGGCCAACTACGCCATTTGAGACTTCCGGCCATATTTTAGTTAAAAAATCATGGTCTTTCGGTTCTGGGGAAAAGGTGAATGCACAGTCAGCTGTGGAATTGAGGGGTGCAGTCACTCCTATTTCTTCCAGTCGCTTTTGGGCATGCATGGTCCTAGTGATGATGAGATCGGTTTTACTGGCTTCCCTTTTAACCAGCCAACGATTCAGACTGGATAATTCACCGGCATCCACTGCATAGGCCACACATGGTTTTTTTTGTTTATGAGCACTACGGGTCGCCCATAAGAATGCCCAGAGCAAGGCGGAAGTCCAGGTGTCCATGTAACAGCTTCCTTCCACCAGGAGCACCAGATCATGCTCTTTCACTAGTTTGTCAATGGCAAAGAAGAAGATGGAAGGGATGGGTGCAATGTGCAGGTATTCATCCTCATCCAAGTAACGGCGCAGGTTATCTTCATTAAGGGTGGGGACCGTGATCTGGACATGGGGTCCCAGCAGGCTCCGAATATCCTCTATGATGGTCAGAAGACGGGCCTCTGATCCGGTGTTGTTGGCCCCGTTGTAGCCCACCAGGAGAACCCGGGGGCCAGTAAATTTCTCCCCGGATTTAAAGTCATGTGTGGCAGTGTTTTTTTGCATATTAATTCCCTGAATATCCTTCTAATAATTAAAAATGATTTAATCTGCTACTTGAACATTCACCTTCCATTCAGGAGGTTATTCCACGTAAACCTTGACTTTTGTTTGTTCTTCCTCATCAATCACATCAACAATTTTACCCTCGGCTCCGTTTTTAACGGCATCCATAATTTCGTCAATGTTGATGTTATCCAGACCAGAGTCCTTCAGCTTGGGGTCATATTTTTTGGCCAGTTTCAGTCCCACATCTACCAGAGACAGGGGTATGTTCACATTCACTTTGGGCTTATCATCCATGGTAAAAACTCGAACCTTTAACCATTTAGCATCTTTTCGAGGTACAATCTCCTGATCATTTTTTTCCAGGGCAGAAAATAGTTCCATTGCTTCTGCTGCAGTGATCTTACCATCTTCCACCATTTCTAAAATCTGCATCCTTTCATCTGAAACATTTTTAGACATCACTACTCCTCCTAATCTCATTTAATTATTTTTTTTATTTATTCAACAGTTTTAAAGCTTCATCTTTGTTGATTTCGCCTTTACTGAGTTTTTCTATAATCTCCTTCTGGTTAATGGCTGGTTTTTCCAGTTTGTATCCCAGGGAGGAAATCACTTCATCCAGCTTATTCCTTACTGTGGGATAGGATATCCCCAGTTCCTTCTCTATTTCCTTAATATTGCCCCTGTTTTTGATGAAAACCTCAACAAAGTATTTTTGTTGTTCACTTAGCTTGCAAAACTTGCAGAGGTCGAATTCACCCCGGATGGTAGTTTCGCAAGTTTTACAGTGTATCTCGGTGATCTTGGTTTCACCCTTGCAGATGGGGCAGCTTCCAGGCACTTCACGTTTCAAATCCATTCATCTCCTCTTAAACTGTGTATATGTCCTGATTTATTTCTTACACTGTGTAGATCTTCACTAATACTTTCTCCTGGTTTTCGTCGTAGGTATCGATATTCACCAGTTCGAAGGGTTCCTCCTGTTCCAACTGGTTCAGGATCCCTTCAACATCTTCCGGGGTGAGGTTCTTAATGATCTCACTCATGTTTTGGTGTTCACCAGGGGACAGCCAGTCATCTTTTATTTTAGAAGGGCCATATTTAAGTACCAGCTTGGAAATCCATTTCAACGTTGAAAAACGTAACGCTGGAATGGGAAACGAGAATTTACTTGTTTTTATTTCCATTTTTAATTTTTTAGCCTTCATTGTTCCACCGGAATAACAGGTTTCTTAACGATCCCTGCTTGGTTATTTGATAATATTAATTAATCATATATAAAATTATTGATTATTTTAATTTAAACTTCAATAATGTAAATATTCAAATTAACATTTTTAATGTTAGTGAAGATTTACTATTTTTCTCCATCTCCAGGGCCCATATCTCTCATCATAAAGAAGATCACCTTCAACATAACTCCAGACAATGCCCGGGTAATGAGGCCTATCCTGGCTGGCTGATAGTATTCCTTGCCCTGATAAAACTGGTAATCGGCGGGCATGTACTCTCTGACGTTGAGAGAGACAGTTTGGAATATACGGAAACTCATGTAATCCATAAAACCCACTTTCACTCCATTGAGTTTCTCTTTTTCAACCGATTTTAAGGACTTATCAAAGTTTTCTACAGATTTTTCCAAGTTTCTCTGATTTTTCCTTTTTAAACCATCAGTTGCTGGCCAGGGTGCGGTAACCAATCCACATTTACCAGTTACCCTGTATCCCCAGGATTTAGTCACAGTTTCCATGTATTTCAGTGTTTCTTTACTTCCTACTCCTGCAGTGGTGCAGAGAACCAGAGCCTTCTTCCCGTGGTAGGCTGGGCGGTGGCAGAGGTAGGCCACCCGGTCGATGAAATTCTTCAAAAGGGTGGAGACCATCATTACGTACACTGGTGAAACCATAATCAGACCATCTGCTTCTTCCATCTTATCCTGGATCATCTGCCGGTCATCCTTCAGGGGGCAGAATTCAATCCCCCTGGGCACACAGTTGAAACATCCCCGGCAAGTTTCCAGATGAGCATCTTCAGAAAGACGTATTCAAACTGGTAATCCCCCTTCTTTTTCATCTCTTCTTCCAGTTTTTTGGCAGCCTGGTAACTGTTACCCTTCTTGCGAGGACTTCCAATGATAGTTAAAATTTTCATTTAAATCACTTTTTAAGGTTCAATATCCAGTTTTTAAATTATAAAAAAATTATTTCCATTTGTTTATAATACCCTATTTGCTCATCCTATTTGCTCAAATCTTCTGCATTATCGAATACATTGGGTAAATAACAAATCAGCAACTTTATTTCGAATTAAATTGCCTGTTCTTGGTCTTTATCTGATCATAACCTCTTTTATTGAAACTGCATTCCTTCATACAGATGGTGCAGCCGTGACAGAATTCTTTTAATATCACAGTCCGCTTTATACTACTTGCATCTGATTCTTCGGTAATGGCATTTCCAGGGCAGGCTTTAATGCATTTACCACATTTTTCACAGAAGCTAGACACCCAGGAATGTGAATTACTCCCATTGTCTGGTAAATTATTTATACTGGTGAAAATTACAGATATCCTCTGCCGGGGTCCGAATTCAGGGGTAATTAACATGTCATGCCTCCCCTTCCACCCTAGGCCTGCTTTTTGTGCCAGTGCAGGGTAAACCACAAATCCCCCGGCAGGATGGCTGGCCTGGGCTGCCACACCATTTTCACGGAGGAAATCAGTAAGGTGGTTGGTGGCTTTGCCCAGTTCATCGTAGGTCACCACTCCCATCTCCTGTGTCTGGGAACTGGGGGCATTATCAATGGCTTTTTTGTCCATTTCCATAACCAGAATTATGGCGTTTTCATAGATCAATTTTCTGTCCTGGAAAATGAATTCCGGTGGTACCGGGGTGTAGGCCACTTTATCTATTCCAATGGAACTGGCAAAACCTTCAAATTCCTCTTTAAAACCATCTGTGAGGGTAGTTTCCGGATTTTCAGGATTATATCTAAGGGATTTAACAGTGTGTTCTATGTTTTTAGCGATGGAAAGCTGTTTCGGTAATGTTTTAAGGGTTATTTTAAGTTTATCTGGCATTATTTTCGGGGGAGATCTGGTGGAGGATTCTATTCCCATTTCACCCGTAGATACGCTGGTTTCCATTTTGTTGATTTTATTCAGCCGGTAATCAGCGTATCGGGATTTTATCTCACTTAATATGCTAATTTACGGTTCTCTCCTCTAATTGTATCCAAGAAATAGTCTACATGGTTAGATATGACCTCTTCAACCGTACTGGTGTCTGAATCTTCACTTCTTAACAGGAGATATTCGAGAAACAGGGAGAAAAGAGGGTATTGGAATTCCACTGATAGAATTTTAGGATTAACTGGTTTGATGGTTCCATTTTCAACCATTTTTTCCAGTACTTTTTCTGTGAATTGTTGAGGTTCCTTTATTAAAGTATGCAGAATGATTTTTTTGGCTCTTTCATCACGGAACTGTTCACTGGAACTGATCTGGAATATTTTTGCCATTTTCGGGGTTTTTAAAATATTCAGGGTACGCTTCACCCTTTTCCGGAACACATCTAGGGTTAGTTCATTGAGTTTAGCTGGATCTTGAGCCTCTGGAGGTCTCATTTTTATTAATTCTTTTTCGAAGTATTGGAAAATGTCGTCCAGTATGGCGTTTTTACTGGGATAATGATTATAAATTGAACTCTCCCTTATGCCCACTCCTCTGGCTATTTCACGCACTGAAACTGCATCAAAACCTTTTGCTGCAAATAATTCAATTGAAACGTCAAATATTCTTTCTTTGGTTGGTTTGATCTTGTCTTTTGATTTTTCATCTTCCATGGGATGTTCCCCTTAACTAACGTTCGTTAGTCTCATTAGTATAAGGTTGACTTCATGGTATATAAAACTAACGTTCGTTCGTATTTTTGCTAGTGCTTAGTATCATAATTTTTATAAATCTCTGAATCTTACCTTTGTATTTTAACGTATGAATCACAGGATTTGGGCGAAAATTAAATATTTATTTAAATTATAACTGGTACGAATCTGGGTGAAATCTCGGAAAAATAATTTATAAATTATCTATGATATGTTTAGTCAACAAAACTAGGCGAGGTGAAATATATGTTGAAAAAAGCAGCTTTGCTATGTTCTCTAGTTGTGTTAATTAGTATAGTATCTGTATTTGCAGCTAGTAGTGACACGCCACTTAAGACACAAAACAAAACTCAATTAAAAACACAAGATCGTAATTGCACAGAAGACTGCAATTATACTGGGGATCAAACTCAGATTCAAACACAAAACCAGGATCAAATCCAGATTCAAACACAAAACCAGGATCAAATCCAGACTCAAACACAAAACCAGGATCAAATCCAGACTCATAATCAAGCACAAGACGGCACTGGGGATCAAACAGAAAATCAGAACCAGTACCAATATAAACACTCAGCAAACAAAACATAATCTTTGAAAATGGTTTGGATTAGATAGATATTCTAGTCTCTATATTTCTATATTTTATTCTTTTTTTGAATATTTACATTTAAATTTTAAAATAAAAAAACCATGGGAATATTCAATTATTCAAATAATTTTGTCCATTCGAGTTCTTAGGTGCCTTGCCCATTGCTATTTTGAGTTTGTTGACTATCTTGTGAATTGCTATTTTTATTTTTTTGTGAATTGCTATTTTGATTTTGTTGTTGATTTTGATTCTGAATTTGGTCACAGTTCTGATTATTATTTTGATTTTGTTCCTGAATTTGTTGTTGTTCCTGAATTTGTTGATGTTTTTGAATTTGATTTGATATTTGACCTGCGAACACTGGAATGGAGCATATAATGACGACGGCAGTAATTATCAGAACAATCTTCTTAAGATTATCCATTTTTTCACCTTTATGTTACTTAAAATAAAATATTTCCGAGGATCGTATAAATAATTATACCCATTTTTCACCCATAACTCAACATTTTTTTTATTCTAAGGTTATCCAGATCAATATTAATAGCGCGAAAAATTCTATAAAATTGATAAAGAAGAATGGAATACCTATTTCTATGTTCCTGAAGCAGCTGTATGTTAACAGTAAAGATGTGAATATTATGTTCTGAAAGAGTAATAATAATGCGAAGAATACTAGTCCTAGAGTAAACTTGGTTTTAAACTCCCTATAACTCTCCACATAAACGTATAATAGAATAATCAAAAGTAGTATAACGGAAATTCCTATTATAATGTCAATATTTATAATTTGGCTGTTTGTAGGTTGGAGTATTGACCATATTCCTCCAATTTCTGTTACATTTATATCGGCCATTTCATCACCTCATTCAGAATCAATTATTTTTTCTCCACTTTTTTCACAATTTCCAGGAATAAGGGGTATTTTTCCTCCATATCATCTGATAAAAAGAATAAAGCTCCATATTTTTTCCCCGAAGATTTAACAATAATCTTATGACTCTCCAATACTTTAATATGATGTTCAACAGTTTTATAATCCAGATCAAGTTCTTCGGAAAGCTGATTAACGTTGTAAGGTCTTTCATTAAGCTTTTTAATTATCCTGGCCCGGTTTTTCCCTCCTCTGCTCCCGGCAATCAAATACCATATCACCCGTCTCATAAAAAATCACTGATAATAAAGTTAAAACCTACAAATTTTTAATTATTATAAAAGCCAATATTGTTTATATAGATTTTTTCAATTTATTTTTCAATTTAATATAAGGCTTAATACAATTTGTTGATCATATGAATCTGCCCATAAAAACAATGGATTTAACATAGAAATTTGATAAACTGACAGCTGCAGGTAAATGTGAATTTTGGAAGTGGATCAGAGTGAAATTTTGCTTTATTAAGGTTCTAATGGATCAAGTAAAATTACATTCATCCCATGTTTATTTAGTGATAACATTATTTATCCACTAAGCTTTGGAAGCTAGCTGATTGATTCATGGAAACAGAGAAAGAACTTGATTTGTGTCTGATAAATGTCCGTATTACCCTGTCACGTATTAAATTATAAAAAAGAAATAAGACAATAAAATTATTCTGGTGGGAAAACGTCGAAGAATAATTCTCTAAACTCACCCATTAATTCTTTGGGGAATTTTAAACCAACACAGATTATGAGAACCCCGGTTCCAAGTGTTCCCTCTTCATTGTTGGGGTCGTCTATTAATTCTTCATCAAATACCAGATTTACCCTGGACTTTTCCTGAAGAAAATCCCATAGTGTTTCTTTTTCAGGGTTTTTCCCTGACGCACTGATTTTATTACGGAGTGCTAACTGTAAAAATTGCTCCCAATCTCCGTATTCGCAAAATTCAATCCACACTGACCCTTTATAATCAATACATGAATTGCAGGTTTCAATTTCCCAGTGAAAAAAGTTTTTAATAATATCCTCTATCCCTTCATCTACCAGAATATAAAAATCATCATCAACTTTAAGCTCGACCTGTTTATGCCCCATATCAATTCCTCCTAATTATTTTGTAAACATTTCACTTGTTTATATCATTAAACAAAAAGTAGATTTACCTTTTCCTAACCACATTGTTAATGGTAATGGCTATTAAAAGTAAAACCGGCCATATCTCTAGCCTACCCATCCAGAAATCAATTATAAATACTATTTTAACCAGTGTAGGTGAGTTGGGAGTCATAATTCCACTGGAAAGACCCACATTACTCAGGGCAGAGGCTACTTCAAATATCACCCTGGAAATATCCGGATAATAAATCAGGACAATGACCACACTTACAATGTACACCACCAGGTAGGTGGATAGAAAAGCCCCGGTTAATCTTATAACATCATCGGTTATTAATAATTCACTTACGTGGTGTAACTTCTTGGCCATAACCGCTTTACCGGGTAATATGAATGATTTAACCTGCCAGGATATTCCCTTAAGAAGTATGCCCACCCTGAGCCACTTAATACCCCCACCGGTTGACAATGACCCGGCACCAATGATCATGATTAGGGTCATGAGGAAAGTACCCAGACCAATCCACTTACTGAGAATATCCGGATAGAAGGCAGTCTGCAGGCCGGTGGTGGTGATGGCGGAAACCATCTGGAACAGGCTGAACCTCAAATTTAGCAAAAAGTCATGGCCATAAACCTGGTTGTTGTACAGCATAAAGGTTACCAGGATTGTGGAAATTATTATAAGACCAAAAGCCACTTTAGTCTCTATATCCCTAAAATACTCCCTCCAATTCCCCTTAAGAATAGTGTAGTGCAGGGCATAGTTGGTGGCGCCAATCATCATCACGATCATTGCTGCAATCTCGATCCAGGCACTGTTATAAAATAAAAGGCTGTTATTGTGCATTCCAAAGCCTCCAGTGGAGAGAGTGGTGAATGCATGGAAAACCGAGTCAAAGAGGGGCATTCCCGCTATGGAAAAAAGTGCTATGGCAATTAAAGTGAATAAAGAGTACATGTAAACAATAATTCGAGTGGAATGTTTAATACTAGGCACTAATCGCTCCTCTCTCCCTTCTGCCATGTAAAGACGCATTACATCAACACCAGTAGATCTTAAAAGGGCGAGAAGAAGAAATATGATACCAAGGCCACCAATCCACTGGGTGAAAGCCCGCCAGAAGTTCATGGTATAGGAAACTGCATCAATATTAACGTACATACTGAAACCAGTTGTTGTAAAACCGGACATGGCCTCAAAATAGGAATTAAGATATGATAACTCTCCCGAAAGATAATAAGGCAATGCTCCCAGTGCACAGGCAATAAGCCATATGATTGTGGAAAAAATCATGGCACATTTCAGAGTCATTTTAATTTCAACTTTAAACAATTTCATCAGAAGAAAACCAATAACCGCACTTATAATGGCAGAATAAAGAAAAGGAGCTATATATTTTGGTTCATTGTAAATAAAAGTAATCAAGATGGGGATTAGCATGGCAGCTGCTAGGAGAACACACACGTTTCCAGTGTGATGTAGTATTGTCTTAACTTCCCTTTTGCTAAGGCGATGAATTTGCTGCATTTAGTTCACAACCCCCTCCATCTTTACTAAACATACCTTAATTTTTTCAACCGGTTAAGATAGATCAGACTAACATATAATATTTGTCATGGCGATCAAAAAATTTCCAAACACCAGACGTGTAATAAGCAAACTATTCCAATTTGTATCATAGTAATAACCAATCAAAACCTAACCTATCCCTATAAAATAATATTCACTCCTACAGCAATATTTAAAACTAAAACAAGGGAAGAAATGTCATGAGAAGAAATGATAAAGAAATCAAAGACCATGAAATCATCCTTAAAGTATTAAATCAATCAGAAACATGCAGGATAGCTTTGTGCAATGGTTTAAAACCTTACATAGTGCCCATGAACTTCGCATACCATGATAACGCCCTATATCTTCATTCTGCCACTGAAGGCCGTAAAATTAATATTTTAAGGAAAAACAACAATATCTCTTTTCAGATGGATGTTAAAACCCAGGTAGTCACCAATGAAATACCCTGCAACTGGGGTATGAAGTATCTGAGCGTAATTGGTTCTGGTAAAGCCCAATTTATCCAAGATGCAATGGAGAAAAAGGAAGCAATGGATATAATAATGGCCAAATACTCATCTGAAAGCATATTCGAATACTCTGGCGAAGCTTTAAACAGTATTCTGGTGATAAAAATTGAAATAGAGGAGATGACCGGTAAAAAATCAGGTTATTAAGAATTATATATACAGGGGAATCTCATGTCCTAATGATTTTCACTAAAGCAATAAACTGTTAAGGAGTTGTATTTAATGGAAAGGTACAATCGTGGTTGGGAAAAACTAAAGGAAATTGATGGTGAAGCAGGAGAAGCAGTGATTGAAAATCTAAAGGATGTAGCTCCTGATCTGGCTAAGTATGTAATTGAATTTTCATTTGGGGACATCTACAGTAGACCTGGAACCGCCCTCCAGGAGAAGGAAATTGCAGTGGTGGCAGCCTTAACTGCCATGGGAAACGCTGCCCCACAGCTGAAGGTGCACATAAACGGAGCACTCAACGTAGGTGTTTCTCCAGAAGAACTGGTGGAGGTCATCCTGCAAATGTCATCTTACAGTGGTTTTCCCAGTGCTATAAATGGGATCAACACGCTGAAGGAAGTTTTACAGGAGAAAAAGATTGATTTCGAGCCAGTTCCTGAAAAACAGGGGGGAGATCGTTTCACTCAGGGTGTAAAATGGCTTTCCAGGCTGGATGAAAACCAGGTGGAGGTTTTAAAGGAGAACTTCCGGGATATAGCTCCTGATTTCACGGAATTTGTAGTATGTTTTGGATACGGGGATATCTACAGTAGAAAGAATTTGGGCCCTAAAATGAGGCAAATTGCCACCATAGCCGCGCTAACTGCCATGGGCACAGCCCAACCACAACTGGCCTTCCACATCCAGGCGGGTTTAAAGGTGGGTTTAACCCGGGAAGAAATAACTGAAACCATAATTCTAATGATCGTATATGCCGGGTTCCCTGCAGCTATAAATGGTATAAACGCTGCTAAAGAAGTGTTTGACTCACTTTGAATTAGATAAACCTAATACTTTAATCTTAAATTAACCAGTTTAAATATAATATTAGTGTAAGTCGTAGTTTATACAGGGGATTAATCATGGCAGAATTACCAGAAATAATGATATTAACCAGTCAAATGGATGAACAACTCCAAGCCAAGGAATTTCAAGAAGGAGAACTCCGCCAGGAAAAATCATTGAACCTACCGGTGGATGAATTTCTGGAGAAGATCAGGGGAAAGAAGGTAGTTAAAGTTTACAATAAAGGTAAATGGATTTTCATCCAGCTTTCTGATGAGTATCATCTGTTGTTGAATCTGGGTATGGGTGCAGACATCCTCTACCATGAAACTGACCAGGAATTACCTGATGAATATCAGTGCCTCTTCCAGTTCACCGATGGATCCTCTTTTTCCTGTAAATTCTGGTGGATTGGACGGGCAGAACTCCTGCCGGATGTGGAATTACCTCAGCATAAAGCCACCAAGGACATTGCCATCTCCCCATTGGGTGAGGAATTCACTCCAGAATACTTCCGTCAACTGTGCAGTGCACGTTCACAGATTAAAAACCTGATCCTCAACCAGAAAAAAATAGGGGGAATAGGAAATGTTTACATACACGACATCCTCTTCAGGGCCAAAATACACCCTCAAAAAGTGGCCAACACTCTGGAATCATGTAAACTGGATAATCTTCACCGCATAATTCAGGAAAACCTTGAAAATGCCCTGGAAAGGGGTGGATTGTTCTATGAACGGGATTTTTATGGTCAAAAGAATGGATTCACCCGTGAAGATTTCCTGGTGGCATACAAGGAGGGTGAACCTTGCCCTGAATGTGGTAACACCATTGAAAAGATTAAAACCGGAAGCACATCCTCCTATATCTGTCCCCAATGTCAAAAATTGTAAATTACCACTTAACCCCATATCGATAGTTTAATTTAGAATTAAGCCAAACTAAGAACTAGAGATTAAAAGGGAGATCAGGTAAAATGGGCGAAATCGCCATAAATATCAAAGCCGTTAACCAGCCAGGAGTACTGCGAGACATCACCGAACTAACAGCCCAATGTGAGACTAACATCACTTACACCCACATGTTCATTGAAGACAAATACCATGCCTCATTGTACATGGAACTGGAAGCAGTGGAAAATGTACAAAAGTTAATGGAGAACATCGGAAAGCTAGAAGCCGTGAGGAGTGTTGAAGAATGCCCCACACTCCAGGATGTTTATGGGAAACGGATCATCATCATTGGTGGCGGTGCCCAGGTGGCTATGGTGGCCCAGGGTGCCATAACCGAGGCTGACCGTCATAACATCAGGGGAGAACACATCAGTGTGGATACCATACCTCTGGTGGGTGAAGAAGACCTATCTGAGGCAGTATCGGCAGTGGGAAGACTGCCCAGGGTAGGGGCACTGGTCCTGGCTGGTTCTTTAATGGGGGGCAAAATCACCCAGGCCATAAAGGAAATAAAAAAGGACCACGAAGTCATAGTAATCAGCCTCAATATGCCAGGTAGTGTCACCAAAAAGGCGGATCTGGTGGTAACCGACCCCATACAGGCAGGGGTTATGGCAGTGATGGCAGTGGCTGACACAGCCATATTCGATATTAAAAAACTAGGCCAGAAAAGATTTTAAAACAGAAGATTTAAAAATCCCCCATTTTAATTATTCAATAAAATAAATCAGGATAAGGGCATTTAATGGTTCAATAAAAAAGTATAGTGTAATATTAAGGACATATATCGCTGAAGTCTTATTTTAAACTAAAAAAAGGGATTAAAAAGATCTCCCAGTGGAGATCTTCAAAAATAAATTTTAGAAAAATATTTAATTTAATCCAATCTTCCGGAGAAACATTTTAACTCATTTCTATGGCTCTGATGAGTCTGCTAGCTTCATTTTTAAGTTCAACGTCGGTAATATCTCCACTTTCCCTGACTTTCAATGCTAACTGCAGGACCTGTGAAACATCATTTGGTTTCAAGTTTTCAGCCATCTCCAGATAAGTTTCCCCCTCTTTATCCTCAACAACCACGTCTTTATCGGCCATCATTTTCAAAAGGCCTTTGCAAGTGCCCATAATACTGGTATCTTCCACATTTGCACATTTTTCCAGAAGTTCCTCAGTTTTTTTATCCATGATATCACCAGTTATAATATTGTTTTTAAAGGGATTTATAATCTACATATCTCTCCCAGGTTCAGGTGATAAGAATTGGATCATTTTAATACTATTTGCCAACAAATATTAACCTGCCTAAAATTTCCCAGGATCAAACATTTTACAGGAGTATAATAGAGCGGTGTTCATTAGAGGATGTTGTGTTCGTTATTCGACAACTCTATTTGGGGAAAAATTGGATTTAGGACTTTTTAAAAAGCTAGATAAGATTCCATGATGATGTGAATTTGAGGGGTGAAAAAGATGACACTTCACTGTGACAGTATGGATGGACTGGTGGTTAAGGCAGCTGAAGAAGCTCTGGAAATGGAAAACATAAATTACATACTTCCATTTATCCGGGAAAAACATGGGGATGAGCTTAAAGATGTCTTTGAAAGAACAATCCGGGTGAGGGAGCTTTCAGGGGATGCAGCCGAACTGGCTGATTACTGGTTCTTTGAAACTGCAGTCAGATTACACCTGAAAGGCAGGGGAATACCCTACACCGGACTCAAACCCGCCCAGTTCAATGAAAGACCAGTTGTAAAAATGGCTGGACAGGCAGTTAGAACCGAGAACATGAACGATCTCATGAATTTCATCATGAGCTCCATCAAGGAAGATGTCTGGTCTAGGTTTGAGGATGTAATATCCAAAAAAGATTACGAAATAAACGATGTGGATGATGCCCGGGATTACGTGGATTCCCTTCTGAATTTCTACAGTTACCTGCAACAGTTAATTGATTTCATGGAAGAAGGTTAACTGGATTTTCAAAGTGATAAATAGAATTTGGTGAAAGAAGGTTTAATAAAGGGGGAGAACTTTCACTCCATAAATTAACCTTTAATAAACATGTTAATCCTATATAAATAGTTAAGAGGGATATAAAATGAATGATGAACTGAAATCTGTGGTTATAAATGTTGAAGAGTTGTTAGATTACCAGGAAGGGGCAGTTGTAAGCAGGGAGATAATCCACAAGGAAACCGGAACCGTGACCATATTCGCTTTTGATAAAGGGGAAGGTTTAAGTGAACACACTGCACCCTTTGATGCTATGGTCCAGATAATCGATGGAAAAGCAGAAATAATCATCTCTGGTAAAAAGAACACCCTCCAAAGGGGTGACATGATCATAATGCCCGCGGATGAACCACACGCCCTCCATGCCCTGGAACGTTACAAGATGATCCTAACCATGATCAGGTCGTGATTATAATGGTTCTGGTCAATTATCTCTTTTTTTGATTTAATCTTTTAATTTACCCCCTTTAAATTAACATTTTTATTTATCAATCATATTTTTTTAACCATTTCCCATAACTAGCCTTTCCCCTTTATTAACCAGTTTTTCTTTTTTTATGACAAACTTTGTCATATTCTATCCTTTGCATGGTCATAAAATTTCCATAAAAAATTGTTTATCTTTCCAAGGGATAACAGAGATTTCCAGATGACTAATTGGAACAGAAAAAAAGAAATATTGTAAAAAGAGGGAAATAATGGATTTTTAAATAAAAACCCACTTAGGGGGTTTAACTCCCTAAAATCGAGTTATTTGTATGGGGGGTGTTTAAAGTAGTCTGATGAGTAAAGTTTCTTCTTTCACAAACTCCATCTGGTCAATGAGTTTCAATGCTTCCTGCACATTCTTCTCAGCAGCGTGATGGGTTACCATGAAGATGGGCACTGCTTCCCCTTCATCAGCCTTTTTCTGACTCACCGATTCAATACTTATGTCCAGATCACTTAAAACACCTGATATGGAGTGTAAGACTCCGGGCTGGTCCAGGGCAGTTATCCTCATATAATATTTGGACTCCACCTCACAGATATCTTTGATCTTCTCAACCCGGGTTTCCTTGGGCCCGTAGGATACTGGTCTTTCCATATCCTGGATAATGTCAATACAATCAGCCACCACGGCACTGGCAGTGGGCATCATACCAGCTCCGGCTCCATACATGAGTACTGGTCCTACCACATCACCCACCAGGTACACTGCGTTGTAGACATCGTTAACCGAGGCCAGTAGATGGGTTTCCGGGACCAGAGTGGGATGCACCCTTATCTCCAATTCACCATCATCGATCTGGGCAATTGCCAGTAGTTTAATTACACTTTCCAGTTCTTCCTGGGCGAAAAGGATATCATCCGGGGTGATCCGGGTTATTCCCTCCACATGGAACTTTTCCTGCTCCACGTAGGTTCCAAAACCAAGAATACTCAGTATTATGAGTTTTTGAGCAGTGTCATGCCCCTCAATATCAAAAGTAGGGTCTGCCTCTGCATAACCCATTTCCTGAGCTTCTTTCAGTACAGTGTCAAAATCAAGACCTTCAGCAGCCATCTTGGTCAGGATGTAGTTGGCAGTTCCATTGATGATCCCGTAGATGGTTTCAATGTTGTTGGCAGCCAGGCCATCGTTGAGGGGTGCCAGTAAGGGTATACCTCCACCTACACTGGCCTCAAAGGACACCCGCACCCCATTATCCTGGGCACTTGCAGTGATTTCCTGCCAGTGCTTAGCTAGAAGGGCTTTATTAGCGGTTACCACGTGTTTACCATTTTCCATGGCCCTTAAAATGAAATTCAATGCTGGCTGGTATCCGCCAACCAGTTCGATGACAATGTCAATTTCTTCATCTTCCAGGATGTCATCCACATTGGTGGAGAGCACCCCGGGTTTGACTTCCACACCACGGTCAGTGGTTATGTCCAGGTCAACTATTCGCTTGAGATTAACCTTTTTATTAACTTTACTTTCTAACAACGGGAGGTTCTGGTTTAAAGTAGCTACCACACCACTTCCGATGGTTCCAAAACCAATAAGTCCAATATTGACAGTTTTTTCCATCCTAATATACTTCCTGATCCATTTTTTAAATTTTTAAATCCTTCAATCAATTAATAATCCTTTCAGATATTCATTTTAATCCATTATTCAAAGCCCTAATCCAAAATCCATAAATACCATTATCAATATCCATTAAATTCCTTTCATCCAAATCCCATATTAAAGTTTATTAATCCATTTTCAGATCCTTTAATTTAACATATTCGCCCAAAGATTCCCTGGTTGTCCCTACAATGAGGTGATAATGAGTTTTTTTACCCATGACTTTTTCCAGTTTTCCTCGGGCCACTATTCGCTCACCTTCTCTGGCCTGACCAGAATAGGTGTGGGTGTAGGACGCCACTTCCTTTAAATAGACATCAGGACCATCCAGTATTTTAACATCTTCCACCTGGTAAACTGCCGGGTTGTCAAAGGCAGCCAGAGCATCAGAAACTGTGGCCTCGATTTCAATGGTTCCACAGGGTTCATAAGTCTCATCACCGAATTTACCTGTGATCTCATCCCATTCCCGGGTGGCCAGAATGTCAAAGAGGGTTCCATCCACCACTCCCCGGTTATTCTTACGATCCTCATACCAGCGGAACTCATCATAACTTAAAGTAGAATCTTTAATCCGCTTAGCATAGAGCTTAGCCCAGTAACCATCCTTAATAGCTTTAAGGGGGCTGTTAGGATCGTTTTTCATGGACTCGAAGGTTGCCATGGCTTTTCTATGGTTTTTCAGGCCGTAAACCACGAAGTCGATATCTGAAACCAGGGGGTCGTACAAGTTGGGTAATATTGATCCAGAGATACCCAGATGGTTCGCTCCGATACCCGCCTCTTCCTGGAAGGTTTCAGCCACTTTAATCACCTTCAACAGGAGATCATTGGGTGAATCCATTTCCATAATCTCCTTTAGGCGATCAACTGGGCTCAGTATCCTTTCCACCCTGCTGGTGGGGGCACCCATCATTTTAACCTGGGTAACTTGACAGTCAAAAAGATAATCAGGATAATACTCCTCTAAAAAATTATAAGCCTGCTGGGAATCTACCTTGGTATACCGGGAGCCATTAAGGGATCTTTCCCCATCTGGATCTGGAATGTAACGCAGAAATGATTGTATTCTGTCATTAGGGTGTAGGTAGGTGGTGGTGGCCAAGAAAAGATCATCCTTGGTATAGATAAAGTCTCGGACTCGGGCTCGCATAATTTAATTTAATGCCGGGCCCATTATTAAATATGATAGTAAAAAGATTGCACCCTGGTCAGGACCTCAAAGGATCACTTCTGAAGATACAGGACATCGAAGGTTTAAAAGCAGGTGTGGTTCTGTCTATGGTGGGTAGTCTTAACCAGGCAGTTTTCAGAATGTCTGATGGTAATAATAAGACCATACCCGGGCCACTGGAGATAGTTTCCGCCACCGGAACCATAGCCACCAACGGGGTTCACCTTCACCTGGCAGTCTCTGATAAAAATGGCACAGTCATGGGCGGACATCTCATGGATGGTTGTCCAATACACACCACGGCGGAGATATGCATAGCCTGTCCAGATATGGTTTTTGAAAGATTTTTAGACCCTGAAACCGGTTACATGGAACTGGAAATTTTCCCTCTGTAGAATTATAGTATTCTGCAGTAGAAAGGAACACCATTTATAGGGATTTCCATGGGTAGAACTGGAAGGATGTTTCCCAGTAAAAAATAAAGTTAGAATTCTGATTAAGTGCACAGACTCATAAATGATCAGGATCTATATTATATAACCATAACCTCAAGATAGGTACTCTCCAAAATATTATCAGTTAATCAACTGTAGTGTAACTCAACTGGTACCCACCAAAAGTACCATACGGGAATCGAACCCAAATATAATAATGGACTGGATTTTTTATCATGAAACAGAAAACACTCAAACCAGGCATGCTCTATGATGGAAGTCAGATAAAGCCCATGTGGGCATTCCAGGAGTTGGGAATAAAGGGTTCCAGTATTGTGGCCTGGATAGGTCCTATGGATATTCATGCAGATGAATTAATTGACTATGAAGATGTGGGGCTGGAGATAAGCTCGGCAGAAATGGTACACTTCATAATCGAACACTTCGACGCGCAACCCGCAGACATGAGACTCTGCTACCACCGGCAGAGAATTCTGGTGATGATAGTCAAGGATATCCTGGAGGAAATGGGTATCAAATGCCAACGCAGGGGTGACGACCTTTACGTTGGCCAGGGGAAGCTCAGCGTGTCCATTGCATCCTGTTCAGTGAGCAGTATGAAGATCCACTTCGCCATGAACCTGACCTCAAAGGGAACACCTGCTGATGTGGAAACCACGGGCTTAACCGAGTGCACACCAGGATTTGCACATGAAGACATCCCATCCCTGGCAAAAAAGATATGCTCACTGTATACAAGTGAAATATCTGATATGGAGCAGGATATAGCAAAAACCAGGGTGTTTTAAGGGAAACATTAACAAAGTCAAAGATTAAGAGTCATTAATTTATTTCACCATTATACAATTTCATAAATCACACTCAATTAATTAAAAATCAAAGGGAAAAATCGGATTAATTCTATGGAAGGTTCTAGATAATTAATTATTAATTAAAAGCTTATTAGAAGGTTATAAAATGAAAATAGTCATAAATGGAATACACGCTAACTTAAGATTCGCATCAGCCCACATGATCCCCTGCCACCAGTTCTGTGGGGGAATACACGGCCACTCCTACCATGTGGACGTCACAGTGGAAGGAGAACGTTGCGGGGAGTTCGGATTTGTGGCTGACTTTAAAACAGTCAAAGGACTGGTGAGGAAAATGTGCAAAGAACTGGATCACAAACTCCTCATACCAGAAAATAGCAAAGAACTTGATTTTACAAGTAAAGATCCTGTGGAGTTCTCCATAGGAACTAAAGAGTATAAAATCCCCAGGGAAGACTGTTGTCTCCTGCCCTTACCATCCACCTCTGCCGAGGAACTGGCCGAGTATCTGGCAGATAAATTATTCCAGGCCCTCACCTCAGAGGGAGATATCAAGAGCGTGTCGGTATGTGTGAATGAAGGAATAGGTCAGGGAGCTTATTTCACAAAAACAGTGGATTAATGGGGGATTAAAAATCAAAACCACAATATCAGAAATTTTCTCCAGCATACAGGGTGAGGGAAAACTCATCGGCCGTAGGCAGGTCTTTGTAAGGTTCACCGGATGCAACTTAAACTGCAACTACTGTGACACTCCCCTAAGCCGTGACCCGGATTATGGTGATGAATTCGAGATAGACACTTTACACCAAAAAATTGATGAACTCATAACCCCTGATTTTCATTCAGTTTCATTCACCGGGGGAGAACCATTACTCCACGCGGATTTTATCAAAAATTTCCTGGAAAAATACCCTTTACCCTCCATGCTGGAGACAAATGGTTCATTACCAGGGGAACTGGTGAAATTAACAGAATTAGTGGATTGTGTTTCCATGGATGTGAAACTACCGGAACATGAAGCGGTTTCCAACTGGGATGATCTCCTGGATCAGGAGATAAAATCCATAAAGATATTAATAGAAAAGGGGATAAATAGTTACTGTAAGTTAGTAGTACAGCCCTCCACAACAACGGAGACAGTGGCCTTTATAGCATCCAGAATAAAGGATGAAATCCCGGATAACCATAAAATTTCCCTGGTTGTTCAGCCGGCCAGTCCCCTGGATATGTGGGCTGGGAAAACTCACAAACTACTGGAAATTTCCGAGAAAGCAGGAGAACATCTTGACGTGTTAACCATACCCCAGGTTCATAAGCTTCTTAACCTAAGATAGGAGGTATATAGATGGAAATGGATACCCAAGTGACTGTACACGACGCCATGACCTCAAGTGTGATAACTGTAGATCCCAATACCAGCGTAGCCCAAGCTGCGGCTATAATGAGCCAGAAGGGCATTGGAAGTCTCATTATCAAAAGTAATTCTGAACCAGAAGGACTAATTACCGAGAGTGACATTATTACCAAGGTTGTATCCCTAGATATCCAGGCCAGCCGGATCACGGTGGCTGAGGTCATGACCAGTGACCTCATAAAAATAGATCCTGGAAGCGACCTCAACGAAGCAGCAAGAACCATGGCAAAAAACAAGATAAGAAGACTGCCAGTGGTGAATAAAGGAGTTCTTGTTGGTATATTAACCTCCACTGATGTGATGACAGTTTCACCAGAACTAACTGAGATACTGGTGGAAACCGCCAAAATGGCCAATCAGATTGAATACTCTGACAATGATAATTCAGTGCCAGGAACCTGTGAAGTATGTGGAAATTACCTGGATTACCTGGAAGAGGTAGATGGGAAGTACGTTTGTGAGGAATGTAAAGAAGAACTAGAAGGTGAATAGTTTGAACCCGGTGGAAAAAGTAATGACCCCGGATCCTGTCACCGTGTCTGTGGATACACATGCCACCAAGGTACGATCCATCTTCCGTGAAGAAGGTTTCCGCACCATCCCGGTAGTATCCGAGAACCGCTTACAAGGTGCCGTAACCCGTGGAGATATGATGAACATATCCTCCACCAAATCCAACATTGATGCCCGGGGAATAATGGAAAAACCCCGAGTGATCGCCACTCCAGATATGGATTTAATCCATCTGGCCCAGGAAATCATGAAAGCAGGCACAGTCTACGCCCCAGTTGTGGAGTCACCAGACAATATGCACCTGGTGGGAATAGTTACTGTGGCTGATATTTTGAGAAAATTTCTCTACAACGGACTCCAACCCGACCATGAAACCCTGGAAGGCATTGCCACTTCCAATGTGGTTACCTGTAACTACAATGACCTAATCTCCCATGTCTGGAATCGAATGGATGAATCTGGATACTCCGGACTTCCAGTGATGAAAGATGATAAGATTATAGGTATCATCACCAGGATGGATATCATCCGATCCCGCCACGTGAGGATGGGTTTTGAATCCGATTCTGAAATGCAGGGATCCATTAAGGTGGAGAATGTTATGAAAACACCCCCAGTGGTGGCAACCCCCCAAACCCCAACCAGTGAGGCTGGGGAAATAATACTGGAGTACGATATTGGGAGAATACCCGTAGTTGAAAATCCAGTATACGTTAAAAGAGAACCCCGAAGAGCTAAAGAAGCCGATATAGTTGGTATAGTTTCAAGGGAAGATATTTTATGGTCTTATATCCGATGATAACCCGACCATCACCTGCAAAGCCCCCTAAAATGGGTGCTAAACTATTTTTAAGAATTTCTTTTATTGTTTCTAAATTAAATGCTATCTCTAATCTTAATGAATTAAAGGATAAATTTAAGGTTTTAAGCAATAATTCAAGTTTATATCTCCAAAAGAATTCAAATATATCTTTAGAATTGTATTCAAAGTCATTATGAATGTATTCAAGTCTTTAAAGATGAATTCAAGGTTATCTCTAATATTTAGAGGTGTATAGATGAGAAAAAAACAAACCATAAACCTGGTGAAATCAATGGACCGCGGTCCATTGGAATTTGAAACCCACGAATCCCAGCATGAGGGAGACGTGATGAGCATAGCAACGAAAAAGGTGGTAACCGCACCTCAAACAGCCACCATAAAAGAAGCGGCTGAAATAATGGTAAAAAACAAGTTCAGACGACTTCCCATAACTGACCCGGGGAGTGAAAAGCTTCTGGGAATAGTTACCTCCATGGACATTCTGGACTTCTTAGGAGGTGGGGACAAGTACAAGATCCTGGAAGAAAAACACCAAGACAACTTCCCCGCAGCCATAAACGAACCAGTGAAGATGATAATGACCCGTGATGTGGAAATCATCAACACCAAGGACTCCATAACCACTGCTGTCACTAAAATGACAAGTAAAGGGGTGGGTGGGCTGCCCATAGTAGACGCAGACCATAAAATAGCAGGAATAGTCTCTGAAAGAGACTTTGTACTCCTGATGGCTGGGGTACTCAACGATGAAAAGGTGGAAGACTACATGCACAACAGGGTAATCACCACCACCCCGGGAACCCGTATTGAAGGGGCTTCAAAGATAATGGTCCGCAACAAGCTACGCAGAATCCCGGTGGTAGGGGAAGATCGTAAAACACCCCACCCTGAAGAGGAGAAGATCGTGGGGATCGTCACCGCCACAGACATACTGGAATTTTTAGGTAAAAACAGTGCCTTTGAACACATGATAAATAACAGTGGTGAAGCCATCCTGAACACCACCATCACTGAGATCATGGAATCAGAAGTGGTCACTGCCAACATTAACACCCGTCTGGGGGACATCTGTGACATTATGGAAGAAAAAGGCATAGGCGGACTTCCTGTGGTGCAGAATGGAGATATGAAAGGAATAATAACCGAAAGTGATATATTAAGAGCCGTGAGTTCCTAACACGGTTAAAATGTTTTAGGGGACGAGTTGCATGATGAAAATCGAGGATGTAATGAACGAGGAAGTAATATTAGCCGAGGAAAACGAACAAGTAAGCCATGCCCGAAACCTCATGCTCAAACACGGCTACAGCCGTATTTTAGTAGTTGACCCGGAAGGTAAACCAGTGGGCATCCTGACTGAGAAAGACCTCACCCGAAAAATGAGATCCAACGGGCCAAAATGGAAAAGGAGAACCATTGACAAAATCAGCATCCGCAGGGTCATGACCCCCAACCCAGTGACCATCACCCCCTTCCGGGAAGTCAGGGAAGCAGTGGAGCTCATGATCAAAAACGATATCAGTTCAATACCAGTAACCGATGGGGATGAAGTGGTGGGAATAATAACCAAAAGCGAACTCATGGATTTCTACCGCCAGAAATACACAGGCAAATGGAAAGTATCCGACCTCATGTCCAGTGAAGTGGTAACTGTAAACGAAAACCACAGCATAGGACACGTGATCAGTATAATGGGGGACCAGAAAATCGGCAAAGTAATAGTGGTGAGGGATAACGAGCCAGTGGGAATCATCACCTCTGCCAACATATCCTTTGCCAACATGGAAGACCCTGAAACCGGAGTGAGTGTGGAAAAAATAGCATTCCTGCGGAAAATCGACGGTCAGGAGAAAAGAAACGTTCGAGAGGTGTCCATGGTCACTGCCGGGGATATAATGACCAACCACCTTATAAAAATCGAACAGGGAGAAGACGCCGCTAGTGCAGCTGACATAATGGCTAAAAAAGAAGTTAGTGGAATGCCAGTTGTAGGTGATGATGAACTGGTGGGAATAATCACCAAAACGGATATAATCCGGGGAATCCAATAATACCGGGGGAATCCAAGATGCATGTGAAAGATATAATGGCCAAAGATGCAGTTGTGGTAGACAAAGACCAGAACATTCATGACGCACTGAAATTAATGAAAAAACACAAAATATCCAGGTTACCAGTTGTAAACACCAACCAGAACCATCAGAAAGAACTGGTGGGTATCATAACCGAGAAAGACATAGCTCTCCGACTGGGATCATCCAAATACGGAAACCTGGCACCATCTCACTTCCATGTCTCCACGGTAATGACACCCCAACCATTAACTGCTGAAGGCAACCAGACACTGGGTGATGCCGCTGAGATAATGCTGGAAAACAGGATTGGCGGATTAACAGTCATGGACGGAACCCAGATCACCGGAATGATCACCAAAACCGACTTCCTGCACACCTGCCATGGCAGACCATTCACTGATATCACAGTTAAAGAGAGAATGCACACCAGTGTAACCACCATTGGGGCACAGGACCGGCTGGTGCACGCCCGTAGAATCATAATTGATGAGGGCATTGGTCGACTACCCGTAATGGAGGATGGTGAGCTCCAGGGAATGTTAACTGCCAAAGACATAGCTCTGGCAATGATGTCCTTCCGAAAAGTTGTTCCAGATAAATACAAACCAGCCAGGATACGCAACCTATTGGTGGAAGACGTGATGATACAGAATGTGAAAACCATCACTCCTGAAACAACAGTATCTGAAGCTGCACAGATCCTTCTGGATGAAAACTTCAGTGGACTGCCAGTGGTGGATGATGATGGTATGGCGGGGATAATCACCAAAACTGACTTCATGAAACTGATAGTGGAACTGGAAAAAGGATAAAATACCCTTTAAGGAGGATCCTAAAATAAATCCTCCTATTTTTAACTTTTTTTTATAAGACTAGGTCAAAAACCTTATGTAACAATTAGACCAAGTGATTTCAAACTAAAACGTGAAATTTAAACCACAATATAATTTTCAAACTATAATGTAATCATTTTAAAAAAATAATCATTTTTAAACCATATTCGCATGAGAGAAAAAAACACCCCACCCCTGGTAACTGATGAGGAAGTTTCCCATCTCCTGGACATACCCTCCCCTAGACTGGAGGATGCCTACCGGAAGGGTATCATAAAAAAATACCAGAAGCACGACCTGGATGCCATACAGTTCCGGAAAGGATTGGGAAAGATGGAAGCAGGGACTATGGTAATAAAAGGGGAGAGTATGGAAGTTATAAGGGGTTTCCCCAAGATAAGAAGAACTCTGATGCTCCACCCGGCCCTGGAAAAACATTTCCCCCGGGAAGTGGCAGTGGAGGAGAAGATGAACGGATACAACGTCCGCATAGCCCAGGTTAACGGGAGGATAGTGGCCTTCACCAGGGGTGGTTACATCTGCCCCTACACCAGCCGCAAAGCCACCCAGATACTTGATCTGGATGAATTCTTCCAGAACTACCCAGAGATGGTCATCTGTGGTGAGATGGTGGGCACCCTTAACCCCTACGTATCCCACTACTACCCGGAGGTGGGGAAACTGGGATTCCGCATATTCGACCTCCGGGAGAAACTCACCAACAAACCCCTCCCAGTCCTGGACAAAAGGGAACTCCTGGCAGACTACCACTTGGAACCAGTACGACTACTGGGAATATTCCCTGTGAAAGAGGCTCCGGAGAATATCATGGAGATCACCAATGAATTGGGGAAAAACGACCGGGAGGGAGTGGTGATGAAGGATCCCCAGATGGAACTGGAACCCCTGAAGTACACCTCATCCCAGGCCCAGGCCGCAGAACTGGAATATGCACTGAGCTTCCCCTTTGACCTGGCCCAAGCATTCCTCTTCAGCAGGATCATCCGAGAAGGATTCCAGGCCCATGAAGCCGGAGAAACAGGAGAAAAACTACGCGAAAGAGCATTGAGGATGGGGGAGTCAGCACTATATCCCATGCTGCAAACCATTAGCAAGGTGGAGCAGGGTGAACTGGCAGCAGAGGACCTGTTAATAGAAGTAGATAACCTGGAAGAAGCCGAGGAATTTATCCGCCACCTCAGGGATTTGAAGGTCATGGCCACCCTGGTCGAGGTAAAAGATGGTAAAGCAGTGATAAGGAGAATACACCAATCCACCAATGACCGTATAAACAACTACCTTGATGGGGGATTGTATTAAGGGGTTATATCCCAGTCTAACACTCCACATCTAAACATTACATTTAATACATGAGAAATGCATGTTTTAATCAATAGAAACACCTTCAAAGCACCCCCGCTTTACCTAATTTGTGGATTAATATACACCTTCATCCAAAATAATTAATGGATATGAATTAAAAAGTGATCATGTGGTAAGGTGGGTGATATGAAATGAATGGTGTTAAAATATTCCTGGTGGGGAAGGAAGCGACCAGTGACACGGAACGTGTTCTGGAATCACTGGGCTATGAATTTCAACTCACTCCCAGTGTGGAAGAGGCTGCTTTACAATCTTTAAAAAAAAGGAATATTCTGATTTTAATTGAAACCTCTTCTAAAGAGGATTTTCCTGAATTTTTCTCCAAGGTTAAAAACCTGGAAACACCAGTTATCATGTTAGCTGAAAATGCTGATGAATTAATCACACCTCGAGGGAATCAACCCTATGGTTATCTGGTAAAACCATACCATGAAAGTGAGCTCAAATTTAACATTAACCAGGCTATCTTTAAAAAAGAACTGGAAAGGAAGTTCAAACGGAGTGAAGATATTCTCAATATCAGCATGAACATGGCTAAGATGGTTTACTGGGAATACGATACTGAAAAAGATCTCTTTACCTTTGATGATCATTTCTATGCACTCTACGGCACTACAATTGATGAACAGGGGGGAAAACATCTGTCCTCTGAGGAATATGTCACCCGTTTCATTCCCCCTGAAGAACAGGATGCAGTGGGGATGGAAGTGGCCAAGGCCCTGGAAACTGATGATCTAAACTTCTCCAGCACATTTCAACACTGGATGATCAGAGCCGATGGTGTGAGAAGGTACATTGTGGTGCGCATAAGGATCATGACCGATGAACAGGGTCATAAAATCGGAACCAAAGGAGTAAACCAGGATATAACTGAGTTTAAGATGGCTGAAGAGGCCCTGAATGAGGCGGATCAGCGTTTGGCAGAGATCATTGATTTTCTCCCTGATGCCACCTTTGCCATTGATGTGGAGGGGCGGGTTATTTCCTGGAACCGGGCCATTGAAGAAATGACCTGGGTCTGGTCCGAGGAGATCCTGGGGAAAGACAACTATGAATATTCCTTACCCTTCTATGGTGAGCGACGACCAGGATTAATTGACCTGTTTAACTCCTCTGATGAGGAGATAGAAAGGCATTACCAAAATCTTAAAAAAAATGGTAAGGTATTAACCGCTGAAACCGAAGTAACCCTGAAAGGAGAAAGAAGAACTGTCTGGGTCAAAGCAGTGCCTCTGGAAGATAGTAAAGGTAATTTTATAGGTGCTATTGAGGCCATTAGGGATATTACTGATTTGAGAAATGCGGAGAAAAAGTTAAAAAAATCCCTTAAAGAAAAGGAAACTCTCCTGAAGGAGATCCATCACCGGGTTAAAAATAATCTGATGATCATATCCAGCTTACTTAACCTCCAATCACATTACATAAAGGACAAAGAAGCCCTGGATGTTTTCCGGGAAAGCCAGAACAGGGCTAAATCCATGGCCCTGATCCACGAAAGACTCTACCAATCCACTGACCTTAAAAACATCGATTTTGGTGATTACATACGCAGCCTAACCACCGATCTGTACCACAGCATGGTCTCGGATCCCGGACGGGTTAACCTGGATCTGGATCTAGAGGATGTGAAGATCGATATTAACACCGTGGTTCCACTGGGACTTATTGTCAATGAACTGGTTACCAACAGTATGAAATACGCATTCCCTGATGATGAATGTGGCCATATCAAGGTAGAACTACACCATGAACATGAAAATGTCGTATTAAGAGTCAGTGATAATGGTGTCGGATTCCCTAGGGATGTGGATTATAAAAATACCAATTCTTTGGGACTACAACTAGTTAACAACCTAATAATCCAAATTGATGGCGAATTAGAACTGGATAACAACCAGGGAACAACTTTCACCATCCGTTTTAAAGAACAGAAAGAATGAAATATAACTGTGGAAGAATATTTTATTAACGCTAAGTCACTTTAAAACAAACTATGTTATTTTTAAATGAATACAGTCATTTTTAAATAATAATCAAAGCGGGGCTAGTTAAGTCCTGGTTTTTATAAAACCTTACTATTTGGGGTTAATTATAATCAAATCTGATTATGTCATCACCTTAATGAATAATCAAATACCCGTGTTTAATGATTCTAAGGTAAAATTATGAAAATAGGATATTTCGGACCAGCAGGAACCTTCACTGAAGAAGCAGCATCCAGATTGGAGGGGGAACTGTTACCTTACCCCACCATACCTGAAGTATTTGAAGCAGTCCACAGTGGTGAAGTTGAACTGGGAGTGGTGCCCATAGAGAACTCCATTGAAGGCTCGGTGGGAGTCACCCTGGATCTCCTGGCCCACCAGTACCTCCTGAAAATCAGGGGGGAAATAATACTCCCCATAAATCACAACCTCCTCATAAACCCTGATGCAGAATTAGGGGATGTGGAAGTGGTTTATTCACATTACCAGCCATTATCACAGTGTAGGATGTTCCTGGAGAAAATGGGGGTGCGAACCCAGGCCACCGGTAGCACTGCAGCCGCTGCCGAGATGATAAGTGATGATCGTAAGGCAGCGGCCATTGGAACCCGGCGAGCTGCCCAGTTATACGGTCTTAAAGTAGCAGCAGAGAATATCCAGGACCATGCCAATAACATGACCCGTTTCGTGGTGGTGGATCAGAAGGATCACGCTCCCACAGGGAAGGACAAAACATCGGTGGTGCTATGCCTGTCCCGGGACCGTCCAGGTGGTCTGTACGAGATACTGGGAGAATTCGCCCAGGAAAATATAAACTTGACCAAGATAGAGTCCCGTCCCTCCAAGGAGAAACTGGGAAGCTATATCTTCTTTGTGGATATGGAGGGTCACCATAGGGATTTAAAAATCATGAATGTTATAAATAGGGTAAGATCAAAGGTAGGATACATAAAGATTTTAGGATCATATCCTCAGGAAGGAGATGATTAGAATAGTTTCAAGTAAAAAAAAGCTGGACCAGGCATTGGAAGAGCTTGAATTAGAGTACAGTAAAGGAAATATATCCAAGAAAGAATACTTCGCCCAGAAAAGGGGCATCGGCCAGGAAATGGAAACTCTGCAGACAGCGGAAAGAGTGCGCCGAATGCAGCAGGGTCAGGGATCTGAAAAAACCCTGGATCACTGGACCGATAAGGAAGAAGAGAAGAAAAAACTGGCTGATGATGCTGAAAAGCAGGAAATGCTTAAAAAATATATTACCCGGCCGGAATCCATTAAAAACAAATCCCGGGAAATGCCCAGCAGGGAATGGATGGGTAAACGGGCAAAAATAGGATTAGTGGCCTTTGTTTTACTGGCATTTGTTGTGGGGACCTCTTTAGGGTCCGTATTCATAACCAAACCCAGCGAAGTGCCCCAGGTATCCATGTCCGTTAATGCCAGTGCATTCCTACCAGTACCAGTGAACAATACCACCACTACCACCAGTAACTACACCGTCACCAAGACGCCTACAAAGAACACCACCGTGACCAAGACTACTCCTACTCCTACACCAACACCCCAACCAACGCCAACACCCCAACCAACGCCAACACCCCAACCAACGCCAACTCCAAGTAATGAAACTGGCTGATGTCAATTACATTAATCCATTTTAATTGCTCAATAAAAATCTCGAGGTAACCCTGTTCCCTTATTTTTTGTAGTTTTTTAAAAGAACATATATAATAAAGAATTTACCAATTATCAAGTAAGGTTCAATTGGTAATAAATGGATAAAATGGAATTGATTTGTGGAAAATCGAAATATAGGAATAATTATAATTTCAAATTGATTATATTTTAAAAATATAAAATCTAAAGAAATGGAATAAGTGGTAACAGGTGTTTGTTTTATGAATAAAATTCTCCCATTAATGGCAGCCATGGTGATGATGGTCCTGGTGTCAGGATGCATCACCAATGAAGATAAGGCCAACCAGACCAATAATTTCTCCCAGAACGGTGTCTCTTTCCAGTACCCCATATCCTGGGGTGTGGCTTCAGTGACTTCACCCAATGGGGTGGCTGCAGTGGGAGATCCCACTACCGTGGTTAACGGAAACCCCACCACATCGGTGGTTATCCAGAAGGCAAATGTAACCACTGGAGCAGCTCTTAAAACAGCCTACGATCTTAACTACGCACAATTCTTCAATAACACGGGGAAAACAAAAGTTTCAGAGGCAGAACTCACTCTAAACGGTGCTAAGGTCTATGAAAACGTGTACACATCCTCGGAGGAGGGAGTGGCCAAGAAGTACCGGGCAGTGTGGATCCAAAAAGGCAGCACCACTTACGTGATACTGTGCAGTGCCCGTACAGAAGCCTACGATGCCCAGCAAGCCAACTTCGACCTGGTGGTAAACAGTTTCCAGGCAACATAATCTATAAAATATTAAAAAAATCTTTTTTTCATTCTTTTTATATTATTTCACCTATTATTCTAATATTTTTTCTTTATTATCCCTTATTATTTTCAAATTCTCATTTTTCCCTTTTTTCACAGGAATTTTTTAACATATTATCATTCCCTTTTAAACTTACACTCAACTTGTCCAATTAACAATTCCATCTCCATTTATTACATTGGCTGGTGCAACATCTCATCTTATATTCATGTGGCACGTTACTTATTCGCAGGGTCAGTTTAATTGCCTTACATATCAGGGGATGATGATATGTACTGGCGCCCATTGCAAAAATTTTATATGTTAAACTGAATAGAATACCAAATGTTATAGATATTAATGTTCACAGGGCAGAGTGGTGGACTCATTAAGTCAATAAATCTGCTTTTATTTTATCAAATCCTGTGATTCATAAATTACTTACATCTAACCTGTAAGAGTTCGAAATTTAAAAAGCTGGGTTCTGTTAGTTTAAAACTATACTGTTTAGGTTATCCCAGCATTAAATTCATGGGAAGGGGTTAAGATTGGTAAAGGGGTAATAATTAGACTTTTACACAGGGGGGGTATGTGAGTTTTTTATTTCAATATAATTCATCAGGGCTTACCAGTAAGGGAGGTCCTTTAGGATTATCCACTAAAAATAAGGAGGAATAATAGGATGGTTTTACCAGTATGCGATGTCTGTTTAAAGAGCGGAATGTTATGTCAAGGTTGTGAGAATAAGCTGAAAACAGGAGAAATAAGTCAGCTTGACTTGGACATTGCAAAAATCCTCTACCGTGTGGGTGATGGTAAAATCGGGTTTAAGAAAACTATAGAAATCGGAGACGTAGTTATAATCATCACCGAAAAAAATCAGGTGGGTAAACTCATTGGTAAGGGTGGTAAAATAGTAAGGGAAATATCCAGAACCCTGGAGCGAAAGGTAAGGGTGGTTGGAGAAAACTCGGACTTGAAAGCTGTGGCCACGGACATGCTAGCCCCTGCCCGTATTTCAGGCATTAACATAGTCTACGGAAAAGATGGTGAAGAAAGATACAAAATACGGGTCAGGAGAGAAGACGCCCGCAGATTACCTGCTAAACTGGATATTATAAACACTATCATCCAGGAATTAACCGGGGAAAAAACCCTGGTAGTTATCGACCGTGATAATTAAGTCCAGAAAATCAATAATTTAGATCCTTAAGAAATCAATAATTTAGATCGGAATGAAAAGGAATTTGTAATTGGGGGTAAATTTTTCATGACAATTGTGCTCTGTGTTACAGGTAGTGTGGCTGCAGTGGAAACAGTGAAGCTGGCCAGGGAGCTTAAAAGAAAGGGATTCATGGTTAAATGCTTCATGACTGATGGGGCCTGTGATATCATCAATCCCTACGCACTGGAATTTGCCACTGGGGAAAAGGTAGTTACCAAGCTCACCGGGGATATAGAGCATGTTAAATATGCTGATGAAGATCTGATCCTAGTGGCACCAGCCACCGCCAACGTGATCAGCAAATTCGCCTACAAAATAGCGGATAACCCAATAAACACACTTCTTTTAACTGCAAGTGGCTATAACACTCCCATTGTAATGGTGCCATCCATGCACCAGTCCATGTACCAGGCAGTGGAGGAGAACATCCAGAAACTCAAAAATGAGGGAGTGGTTTTCATGGAGCCCAGGGAAGAGGAGAACAAGGCCAAGTTCCCCTCAGTTGATGATGTGGTGCTCCAGGCCCAGAAAGCCACATCTGCCGGCGGACTCGAAGGTCGGAATGTTCTGGTAAGTGCCGGGGGAACCTACGAGTCCATAGATCCCATAAGGGGTATCACCAATCGTAGCTCTGGTAAGATGGGTTTGGAAATGGCCAAGGAAGCCTTCCGTCGCGGTGCCCAGGTCACCATGATCACTGGAAAAGTGGAAGTGGAAATACCCAAAGTATTCCAACACATAAAAGTCATCTCCAGTAAGGATATGCAGGAAGCACTGGAAGAAAACCTCCTTGACCATGACGTGTTCATTGCCACTGCAGCTGTCAGTGACTTCACCGTGGATGAAAGTGCATCCAAGATATCATCATCCCGGGGGGAGACCCTGAAACTCAAGGTAGCCCCTAAGATCATAAACCAGGCCAAGGAACACAACCCAGCAGTTTACCTGGTGGGCTTCAAGGCCGAGTACGGTGTTTCCCAGGATAAACTGGTGGAATCTGCCAAGGGGAGAATGAGAGAATCCGGTGCTGATCTGATGGTGGCCAATGACGTGGCTGAAGCAGGTGCCGGATTCGGATCCGACCAGAACAAAGTAGTACTGGTGGATGATGAGGTATGGGATGTACCCCTAAGCACCAAGGAAGAAATATCTGCACTGGTAATTGGAAGGATTATAGAACGGATTATTTAGATTGGGATTCCCTTTCATTAATTTTTATTTCCTATATTATTGAGTGAAACTTCTATTAACTTTTATTGTTTTTCCTTAAGTTCTCACCATTTTTTTTCACTAATTATTTTCACTACCTTTTTTGGATCTTACATTTTTGAAGTGAAACTGTTATTTTCAGATCACCACCTTCATGTTCCTCTATTTTTGATGGATCAAACCAATTTATGAAAAACTCCAGAGAATGCTTACTTTTTGGTTTAACCCATTATACTTGGGATAATAAATAATTATTTTGCAACAATTTCTAATAACTTTGTAGAGGTATGGTGCCCGTGTATAGTATGTGCCACTAATTAGGCGTGGGCTGGAGTGCGAAAATATCGCTCTATGAAAGCTGCATTTTCCATTGGTGGCTAAATATATGAGGGCCTGAATCTTTGCGACAAGCAAGTAGTG
>Ga0334882_1000345_pt1 | contig 76071 bp, 82 predicted proteins | sample GraSluR1_MG_5_FD_207226 | JGI IMG/M metagenome (GOLD analysis project Ga0334882, IMG submission 207226) | Sludge microbial communities from methane-producing bioreactor in Wageningen University, Netherlands - Granular Sludge_15_04-R1 | ecosystem: Engineered > Bioreactor > Anaerobic >... | reverse complement strand
TCTGCTCAATATTAGACTTAACCAAAACCATAAAAAACACCCTAAAAAATAAACACACTATTAAATAAATATAGTAAAACCTAATATATAAAATTAACCCAAAATAAGAATTATGGCCAAGACTCATATACAAATAAAAAAAAAGAGTTAAAAAGAAAAAAAATAAAATTTCTAATTAACTTTTAAACTAATTACTTCTGTTTTCTTCTTAATCCTGTACCTAATAATATTAATAATGCTAAAATCATAACAATAATAGGGTTTCCAGTTTGTTTCATTCCAACACCACGTCCATCCACTTCATCATGAGAATAACCATGACTATCTGAATATTTACTAACTATATAATCAGATCTTACTGGAGTATCAGATTTAACTGGTTTAACAGGAGTATCCGGTTGGACTGGTTTAACAGGTTTAACAGGAGTATCATTTTTTGGATGAGCTGTAATATTAACAACCACAGTATGATTTCCAACAATGACAGTATTCTCAATATTTCCAACTCCAATTACTTTAGCAACAACAGTAAAAGATTTAGTTTCACCAACAGCTAAATCAACAGTCCAAGTTATAGTACGAGTAACATGATCATAAACTCCACCATCACTAGCACTAACAAAATCTAAACCAACACCTAAAACATCACGAACAACAACATTATTAGCAATAACAACACCATTATTCAAAACAGTAACTTTATAGATTACTGTGTCTCCTAATTTAGGATTTTTATTGTTAACAGTCTTATCAGGAACAACCTCAGGAACAGTAACATTAACAACTTTAGTTTTATTACCCACAGTAACAGTATTATTTAAAACACCATAAGCAACAACTCTAGTAACAACAGTAAAATTCTTAGTTTCACCAGCAGTTAAATTAACAGTCCAAGTTATAGTACGAGTAACATGATCATAAACCCCATTATCACTAGCACTAACAAACTCTAAACCAGCACCTAAAACATCACGAACAACAACATTATTAGCAATTACACCACCATTATTTACAACAGTAACAGTATACCCAACATTATCACCAAAATTAGGATTAGTAACATTAACAGTCTTATCAGGAACAACCTCAGGAACAGTAACATTAACAACTTTAGTTTTATTACCAACAGTAACAGTATTATTTAAAACACCATAAGAAACAACTCTAGTAACAACAGTAAAATTCTTAGTTTCACCAGCAGTTAAATTAACAGTCCAAGTTATAGTACGAGTAACAGGATCATAAACACCATTATCACTAGCACTAACAAACTCTAAACCAGCACCTAAAATATCACGAACAAGAATATTATTAGCAATAACATTAGCATTATTTACAATAGTAACAGTATACCCAACATTATCACCAAAATTAGGATTAGTAACATTAACAGTCTTATCAGGAACAACCTCAGGAACAGTAACATTAACAACTTTATTTTTATTACCAACAGTAACAGTATTATTTAAAACACCATAAGAAACAACATTAGCAACAACAGTAAAATTCTTAGTTTCACCAGCAGCTAAATCAACAGTCCAAGTTATAGTACGAGTAACAGGATCATAAACGCCATTATCACTAGCACTAACATACTCTAAACCAGCACCTAAAGTATCACGAACAAGAATATTATTAGCAATAACATTAGCATTATTTACAATAGTAACAGTATACCCAACATTATCACCAAAATTAGGATTAGTAATATTAGCAGTTTTATTTAATGTTAAATCAATGATTTGTACTGTATGATTAGCTATATTATTTGTTAAATTATTCTCTGTATATTCACCTGTTGCATTAACAGTTAATGTTGTATTTCCAACAGAAAGAGCTTTTGTTCTTATAATTAAAGTAACTACTTCACTTTTATTCAAGTACTCAATAGACCAAATACCTGTGTTTGGATCATAAGTTCCTTTTGAAGCAGTATAACCTATATAATCTACATTATTATCAAATAAAGTAGAAACACGTACATTTCTATCATTATGTGGGCCATAATTTGTTAAGTTTATATACCAAATAATTTCATCATCAACATAATAAACATTATAAACTGTAGTTATATTAACTGCTAAATTTACTAATGGCTCAACTATAAAAGTTGTTGTATTAGTAATACCTTTATAAAAGCTATCTTCAGGATGAGTTGAAGTTATAGTATAATTACCTGGTTCCAAACCATTTAAAATATAAGAAACATTACCATAAATATTTGTTTTATTAGTTACATTTAAAACCACATTACCATTTTCATCAAAAACAACAATAGTAAAAAGGTCTTGTATAAATTCACGACTATCTTGATACAATATTGTACCATTTTGACTATTTTCTGCTCCAATAACAGGATGTATTTCATCGGGCCCTGTAGTTCTCATACCATTAACTGTAACATATGTAACATTATGAAATTCAATTGAATTAGAATCTTGAACATTATATATTGCATTTACAATATTATTCCCACCAATAAGAACTATTATTATCTCAACAGGAATATTATATTCATATTTTGGTTCAACTAAAATTGGTAATGCATAGGAATATGCTTGATTATATAAAAAGGTCAAGTTTGTTAAATAAGTATTTACTCCAGATGTATAAATTGCAGAACCATTAACAGCAGAGTTTCCATCAAATATACCATTCATTATTTCAGTTATATTTCCATGCACATATATTGCACCACCATACTCTGCGGTGTTACCTATGAAATTAGAACCAACAACATTTAAATTATTATCTGCAATTATCGCACCACCCAAGTATGCTGCGGTATTACCTATGAAATTAGAACCAGTAACATTTACATTATCTGCATTTATTGCACCACCAATACCATCTTGTGCGGTGTTACCTGTGAAATTAGAAGCAGAAACATTTACATCTTTAGTTGCATGTATTGCACCACCCAAGTATGTTGCAGTGTTGCCTGTGAAACTAGAACCAGTAACATTTACACTACCTGCACTTATTGCACCACCCCAGTTTGTTGCGGTGTTGCCTATGAAATTAGAACCAATAACATTCACATTAAATGCACTTATTGCACCACCCCAATATGTTGCAGTGTTGGATGTGAAATTAGAACTAGTAACATTCATATTCTTTGCATATATTGCACCACCACTACCATCTTGTGCGGTGTTGTCTGTAAAATTAGAACCAGAAACACTTACATAACCAGTAACACTTACATAAGTATTACCACTTAAATAATCAGATGCATATATTGCACCACCATCACCCCAGTATACGATGTTGCCTATGAAATTAGAATCAGAAACATTTACACTATCTGCATATATTGCACCACCATCGTATGTTGAGGTGTTATTTATGAAATTAGAACCAATAACATTCACATCATTAGTTGCACGTATTGCACCACCAAAATTTGAGGTGTTATTTGTGAAATTAGAACCAGTAACATTCACATCATTATCTGCATATATTGCACCACCACTACCATCTTGTGCGGTATTGCCTATGAAATTAGAAGCAGAAACATTCACATCATTATATGTAAATATTGCACCACCAAAATTTGCGGTATTGCCTATGAAATTAGAAGCAGAAACATTCACATCATTATATGTAAATATTGCACCACCACTACCATCTTGTGCGGTATTGCCTATGAAATTAGAAGCAGAAACATTCACATCATTATATGTAAATATTGCACCACCAAAATTTGCGGTATTGCCTATGAAATTAGAACCAATAACATTCACATCATTATATGTAAATATTGCACCACCATTATCATTTGCGGTGTTGCCTATGAAATTAGAACCAATAACATTCACATCATTATCTGCATATATTGCACCACCACCACCATCTTGTGCGGTGTTGCCTATGAAATTAGAAGCAGTAACATTCACATCATTATCTGCACTTATTGCACCACCATCTGCACTTATTGCACTACCATAATCATTATTTGCGGTGTTATTTATGAAATTAGAACTAATAATATTCACATCATTATATGCACTTATTGCACCACCATCACCATTATTTGCGGTGTTATTTATGAAATTAGAAGCAGTAACATTCACATTATTAGTTGCACTTATTACACCACCACTATAATTTGCGGTGTTATTCATGAAATTAGAACCAATAACATCCACATCATTATCTGCATATATTACACCACCAAAATTTGCAGTGTTATTTGTGAAATTAGAACCAATAACAATCACATCATTATATGCATCTATTGCACCACCCCCTCTTGTTGCGGTGTTATTCATGAAATTAGAATCAGTAACAATCACATTATTTGCACTTATTGCACCACCCTGAAATGCGGTGTTGACTGTGAAATTAGAACCAGTAACATTCACATCATTATCTGAATGTATTGCACCACCATCCTGGTTTGCGGTGTTGCCTGTGAAATTAGAACCAATAACTTCCACATTATTAGTTGCACTTATTGCACCACCAACCTGGTTTGCGGTGTTATTTATGAAATCAGAACCAGTAACAATCACATCATTATTTGCCCATATTGCACCACCATCATAACGTGCGGTGTTGCCTGTGAAATTAGAACCAGAAACAATCACATCATTATTTGCCCATATTGCACCACCCACATTTGCGGTGTTATTTATGAAATTAGAACCAGTAACATTCACATTATATGCATCTATTGCACCACCCCGGTATGTTGCGGTGTTGCCTATGAAATTAGAACCAGTAACATTTACATTAGTTGTATATATTGCACCACCATAATTTGCGGTGTTATTTGTGAAATTAGAATCAGTAATTTCCACATTATAAGTATAATTAGCTGCAAATATTGCACCACCATAATTTGCGGTGTTAATTGTGAATTTAGAACCAGTAACATTTACATTATTTGCAAATATTGCACCACCCCAGCTTCTTGCGGTGTTACCTGTGAAATTAGAACCAGTAACATTTACATTATTTGCATTTATTGCACCACCCTGTCTTGTTGCGGTGTTGTCTGTGAAACTAGAACCAGTAACATTTACATTAGTTGCACTTATTGCACCACCCAAATTTGCGACGTTATTTGTGAAGGTGGTGTTTATTATTTTTAAATTGTTTGTTTGTGTGTATATTGCTCCTCCATTATTTGTTGTTTTTCCGTTTATTAAATTCACATTTTTTATTGTTACATTTTCACCAGTTATTTGAAATATTCTTGCTTCATTATTACCATTTATTGTATATCCCTTACCATCAAGAACATAATTATCATACTTTACATTAACACCATCTACATAAGCAGTGTCAATATTATTATTAAATTTATAATCTTTATCTAAATCAACATTATTTTGATTGTTGTCTATCGTATCTTGTAAATCTGTGAAGTTTCCTTCAGCACTTACAGTATTTAAACCTAATAGTAATACAAATATTACTATTAATATTTTCAATATCCTCTTTTTAAATATCATAATATCAATTATAAACCTCCATTAAATTATTATTATTATGACATTTATTATATATTATAGGGTTCTATATTTTTGGGAAAAATCGAAGTTATTTAATATCTTATTTCAGATGTTTAGAGTCCATTGAGCATTTATCCCATAAAAGTACAAATGGTATTGCCCTCTTCAGTACAAATTCTAAAATCTAAAGCTCTGATTTTAATAATAAGGAAAATTCACATACCTTAAAATCAGATGAAAATCGACTTTATGAAAAATGCTTTAAGTCAATGTGTATTCATTTTACTAAATATATATATGAATTTTAAGACGAAATTCATTTGTACTTTTAGAAAATCAACATAATCCTATCTTAAAACACATCAAACAACCATCAGACATTCTTCTTTTTTTCATAAAAATCTAGAACCCTAAATCTTTATATATTCCATTCAATATAATCCTAATTCATCTGGTTCATAAACAACAGGATCTAAATAAGCTCTTTACCCACACCCCTAATTAGAAATCTCCATATTATCATCCACCTGTTCGTTTTCTAATAAAATAATAAAACTTCAACAGCATTAGTACAGCCACATTCAACCAAAGGATAAACAGTAACATCCTCCAAACTCATCTTTCCTATTCCTAACAAGTTTATTAGGTTTTAATAGATAATTTTTTATCAAACATACTTATTAAAATTACCCCCAAAATCAACAAAATAAACATCAAAATCCTTTAAAATCATTACTAACACAATCCCCTATCCAAACAAAAAAAAATTATCAGTATCCATCAACACATCTTAAAATCAATAAAAAAAATTTAATAATTATCTAACAATATTTAAAATTAACTATAAATAAATATTAAAACAAGAAATGATTAAATAAAAACAATCAAAAGAAGTATCAAAATAATAAAACAAATAATTAAGTAAAATAAAGAAAAAATATCAATAAAAAACCTTAAGTTTCTAGAGGTGTTTTAAATTAGAAAAAAATAAATATATTGAAAAATAAATATAACTAATTATTAAAATAAAAGGAATCTTTAAAATGAAAAAAAAGAAAAAATATGGGGAAAGAACATTAGAAGTACATGCAGGTCAAGAAGAACCAGATTCTGCAACTGGTGCACGGGCTGTTCCTATATATCAAACAAGTTCTTATGTTTTTGAAAGTACAGAACAAGCTGCAAAACTTTTTGCTCTTGAAGAACCAGGAAATATTTATACAAGAATTACAAACCCAACTACAGAAGTTTTTGAAAAAAGAGTAGCGGCTATTGAAGGAGGAATTGGTGCCTTAGCTCAAGCATCTGGACTTGCAGCTATTACACTTTCAATATTAAATATAGCTCAATCAGGCGATGAAATTGTCTCTGCAGATAATCTTTATGGTGGAACATTTACTTTATTTAAAAATACATTAAAAAAATTTGGAATTAAAGTAAATTTTGTAGATTCTCAAAAATTAGAAGAATTTAAAGCAGCTATTAATGATAAAACAAAAGCACTTTATTGTGAATCAATTGGTAATCCTAAATTAGACATTCCTGATTTTGAGAAATTATCCAAATTAGCTCATGAAAATAATATTCCTTTGATAGTAGATAATACTTCAGCTATTACACTTGTAAAACCTATAGAACATGGTGCAGATATTGTTGTACATTCTGCTACAAAATTTATATCTGGTAATGGCACTAGTCTTGGAGGAGTTATTGTGGATTCTGGTAATTTTAATTGGACAAATGGCAAATTTCCTGAATTTACAGAACCTGATCCATCATACCATGGATTAAAATATGTAGAATCTTTTGGTGATGAAGCATACATTACTAAAGCTAGAGTTCAAATGATGAGAGATTTAGGTTCTATAATAAGTCCCTTTAATTCATTTTTGCTTTTACAAAGTCTTGAAACATTATCTTTAAGACTTAATCAACATTGTGAAAATGCTTTAAAAGTTGCTGAATTTTTAGAAAATCATGAAGCAGTTAGTTGGGTAAACTATCCTGGTCTTAAAAATAATGAAAGTCATGAACTTGCAAAAAAATATCTTAATGGAAAATATGGTGGAATTATTGGTTTTGGAATAAAAGGTGGAATTAATGAAGGTAAAAAATTCATTGAAAGTGTTGAACTTTTATCCCATCTTGCAAATATTTGTGATGCAAAAAGTTTAGTTATACATCCTGCAAGTACAACTCACTCAAACCTTACTGAAGAAGAACAGCTTGCATCTGGAGTAAGTGCAGATTTTATTAGATTATCTGTAGGTATTGAAGATGTTGAAGATATTATTGATGATATAGACCAAGCACTAAAAAAAGCAGTACAAAAATAATTTTAAATTAAATGACTAACTTGATCCATAGATATCAAACCTTTTAAATTTAAAGATTCATCTACAACAGGTAAAGAAGAAATTTCATGTTTCCTCATTGTCTCTGCAACAGATTCAATAGTGTCTGTTGCATTACAATATTTAACATTTTTTGTCATAACATCTTTCAAACCATTACAACCACTAGCTATTGATTTTGACAAATCCCATGAAGTAACAATACCAATTAATTTATTTTCATCAGTTATAACTGGAAGATGAGTTATTTGTTGATTTACCATTAAAATAGCTGCATCTTTAATTTCTGCATTTTCTTTAATTGTTGGAACATCTTCTTTCATTAAATCCTCAACAACATAATCTTCTAGAAACTTTGTTAAAATATAAGTCAATTGTCCTTCTTCTAAGAAAAATGCATCATGACCAAAACTAGATTTTAATTCAGAAAAAGAAACCTCAATATCATTTGCAGCAAGAGCAGAAACCAATTCCATTGATTGTTCTGTAGGATACAACCAGTCAGAATCAATTGAAACCACTTGAACTTTTGATTTAATATTTTTTAAACCATCAATTAAAGATCCACTAAGAGATAAATCAAAGTAATCAATTGCTTTTGTTATATATAAATAGCTATTTGCATCAAATCTTTTAACAAATGATTCTCCTTGATAATGAAGATAACTTTCAACTTGAAAATCCATTGATAAATCATATGTTATTTCTTTTTTATCCTGAAGATCTCTTCCAAATTTTAAATACATTGACTCATCACTTAAATAAGTAATATGAGCTACCATACGAGCAACTGATAATCCATTTTTTGGAATTTCCCCAGATTCATAATATTGCCCATTATGCCATGAAGGATCTGCAGTAATAGCCTGTCTTCCAACTTCATTGAAAGCAATTTGCTGTGGTGTTGACCTAGCAGTTGTTGCAATAGGAATAACTCTTTTAACCATATCTGGATAAGTAATTGCCCACTGTAGTGTTTGCATTCCACCCATTGATCCACCAATAACAATTAGTTTATCAATACCTAAAGAACGAATAAGTTTTTCTTGTACAATAACCATATCTCTAATAGTTATTACAGGAAAATCAATACCATAAGGTTTTTCAGTTTCAGGATTAATAGATGAAGGACCAGTAGTACCTTTACATCCACCTAATACATTAGAACAAATGATAAAATATTTTTTTGTATCTAGTGCTTTTCCAGAACCTATTAAACTTTCCCACCATCCTGGCTTATTATCCCCTTCATGCCAACCAGCTGCATGAGCATCTCCAGAAAATGCATGACAAACTAAAATTCCATTATTTTTTTCTTTATTTAATTCACCATATGTTTCATAAGCAACTGTGATATCATTAAGTTTTTTACCAGAGTCTAATACAATTTCATCCTTAATTTTGAAATATTTTGTTTTGACAATACCAATAGATTCTTTATTCATCGAAACACCAAAATTACATATGTTGAAGACCTAATTTTTTAATAGCTTTATGTGCAGCAATTTGTTCAGCTTCTTTTTTATTCTTACCATTACCAATACCATACTCTACTCCATTAATAAGTATTTTAATAATAAATGTCTTATTATGCGGAATACCATATTCAGCAACTAATTCATACTTTATTACTAAGTTATTAACATCAGCATGTTCTTTTATTCTAGATTTATAATCACGGAAAAATATTTTTCTATTATCAACATGTTTAAAAATATATTTAGAAACAAATTCTCTTGCTTTTTCAATTCCTTGATCTAAAAAAATAGCTCCTAAAAACGCTTCAACAATATCTGCATGGATTGATAAAATTTCGTTTTGACTAATATGATTTTCATTAATACAAATAGTTAAATATTCATTTAAGCCCATATTTTTACAATAATGAATCAAAGCGGTTTGACAAACATAATTAGCTCTTAGCTTTGTAAGAGCTCCTTCACCTTTATCTGGATATTTATTATATAAATATTCAGATACTATCATGTTTAAAACAGAATCTCCTAAATACTCTAACCTTTCATAATCTTCATTTGTTCCTAATTTAATAGAACAAGACCCATGTGTTAAAGCAATATCAAATAATTTTTCATCATTAGGTGTAATATTCAATTCATCGAAAATCTTCATATAATAACCTTAATAATACCGCTACGACCTTATTTATTACAAAAATTTTATTATAATTAATTAAAATAAAAATAAATAATAAAACTAAAAAGTTTTATAAAAAATTAAAGTTAACTAAACTAGTCTTTGACCAGTTGTAGGTTTTTTATTTTGCCAACTGTATCTTCTTATTTTTTTGGATTTTCCAAACCCACAAGAAGCACAAGCTTTTTTACGAATGTGATAAGTGTTTCTTCCACAGCGTCTACATCTCTTATGAGTTGTTTTATTCATCTTACCCTTTGAGGGAGTACCTTTCATTAATTAACCTCCTTTATACCTTTAAATAAAAAAAATATTATAATAATCTATGGAGATATATAAACTATATTATCTCCCCTAATAAGAACAACACCAAGTTTTCGAGTAATTTCTCCATCCTGTAATTCTTCTGCATCATTTAAAACTAAGTTCATATGTAAATCAAAACTTTTAAGAATACCTCTGAATTCACGATCTCCTTTAAGTTTTATTAATACTGGAGAATTTACTGATCTTCCTAAAGCATCAAGGGGCCTTTGAACATTTTCTTGTCCGCTCATGATATCACCATTTTTATTATTTTTTTTCTAATATAATAATATTTAAATGTAATTTAATTAAAAAACAATTAAATACAAAAATTAGTTTTTCAAATTAGATTTATTACTAATATCAATTTATATCAATAATAATCAATATAAATATTTTGAAAAAACTACTATATAAATGTTATTAGATATCCTTTTAAATAACAAATGATTAGTAAAAATAAATAAAATAGAAAAGATAATTAACTATATAAATATATAATAAATTAAAAAGGGAATTTATAGGTGTTAATATTGAAAATTAGAAAAAGAAATTATTTAAAAAAAAAGAAAATAAAGGAGATAAAAAAAGAATTAGGAGAATATAGTTCCATTATATCCGATAATAGTAAAGTTGAATATTTAGAAGCAGACCCAAATTCCTTTATTTTAGTAGATGATGAACCTTATATAATTTTAATTGAAGATAAACCATACCCCACTTTAAAAGCTGCTTTATCTGGAAATCTTACTGGAAAAACTGTAACTGTTGATATGGGAGCTATTAAGTTTGTAAGTAATGGTGCAGACATAATGAGTCCAGGAATTGTTAATGCTGATGAAAATATAGAACCTGATGATATTGTTTTAATAATAGATGAAACACATAAAAAACCATTAGCTATTGGTGTAAGCTTAATTACAGGCTCAGAAATGGTTAATAATGATATTGGAAAAGCTATTGAAACAAAACATTATGTTGGAGATAATATTTGGAATTTTGATTTAAAGTGATATTATGGCTGATTTAAGATATACTGCAGGAAAAATAATAAATAAAAAAGTACATAATATTGGAATTCTAGCTTTAGGATCACACTTAGAAAATCATGGCCCAGCATTACCAATAGATACTGATGCTAAAATTGCATCTTACATAGCTTTTAAATCATCCCTTGAAAGTGGTGCTAAATTCTTAGGAGTAATATATCCAGCGCATGAAATAAAAGAAATAGACCATGGCAAACATGAAAGTTTAGAAACTTTAAAAAAAAATATTATAGCTATTTTAAATTATGCAAAAGAATTTTTAAATATTGAAAAAATTATAATCATAAATGCTCATGGAGGTAATGTACCATTATTAAATGAATTATATGACATTGAAGTAGAAACTTCATTATCCATAATATTTAATAATACAATAATTCAAAATGAAGGTCCTCATGGAGGTAGTGGTGAATTATCAATGGGAAAAGTACTTGGAATTTTAAATGAAGAAGAATTAGAAAACCAAGCCAATGTAAAAGTTTATAGTGAAGTAGGATTATATGGATTTACTAAAGCTCGTGAAAATGACCCAAGTATAGAAGAAGGTGCACAAGAAATTGAAAACAATGGAGTTTATGTTGATGAAGTTTATGGAGAACAATTGTTTAATCTAGCTATAAACTCTGTGTTATTAGATGTTGAAAAGTTATTAGACTTTTAAAACTGATTATTAATAAAAAGAAATTTTATTGTTTTATACTTAAATTTTGACTAGGTTCTGGACTGGGTTCTGGAGTAGGTTCTGGAGTAGGTTCTGGAGTAGGTTCAGGTCTTACTGGTTCTTCCTGATATTGTTGTTCTTGAACTCCATTAGAACTTTCTTGTTGATAATTGGAATATGAATTATCATAACTATCACTTGACTCATAATTTGATGAACTTTCAGGATAGATCACTTCTTCAGAAGAATTATTGTTTATTATAGAATCAGTATTGTTTATAGAGTTATCAATAGGTAAAAGTATTCCACCAGTTACAAATGCAAAAATATTAGCACAACTTAAAGCTAAAATAGAAACTATAAAAATAACTAAAACATTTGCAATTTTTTTACTCATATTACTCACCTCAAAAAAAATTATTTTATAAATATAATATGAATTCTGAAATATATAAATTTTCTTTTAAAAAAATGGTAAAATATGAAAACAATAGAAAAACCTGTTAAAAGCGAAATAAAGATTAAAAAATCTCAATTTATTTGTAGATTGTATCCTGCACAAACACAAAAAGAAAGTAAGAAAATAATAGGTGAAATATCCTCTAAATACAGTGATGCAACACATAATTGCACAGCTTATATTGTAAATGATGGAGAAGGATATGATGATAATGGTGAGCCAAGTGGAACAGCAGGTAAACCAATGATTAATGCACTTAGAAAAAATAATTTACATAATATTGTAGCTATTGTAACAAGATATTTTGGAGGAATAAAATTAGGAGCAGGTGGACTTGTTAGAGCTTATAATAAATCAGTTTTAGAAGCTATTAATAATAGTGAAATCATTGAAATAGATTTTTATGATGTTTATGAAATAATTTTTGATTATAGTGAAATTAAAGAAATAGAACAAGCGTTGCGAAATCATAAAGTAAATATTATTAATAAAAGATTTGATGAAAAAATTCACTATGAAATAATTTCAGAAGAAAAAGAAAATATAAATAAAATTAAAAATAAGTTAAAATTAAAAATTAGAATTAGTTTTAAAGATAAAAGAGCTTTAAAAAAAATTTAATTATTGTTTTTTAAATTGATCTTTACCTACACCACATAATGGGCATAGCCAATCATCAGGTAAATCTTCAAAAGCAGTTCCTTCAGGAATACCATTGCCAGGATCACCTTTTTCAGGATCATAAACATATCCACAAACTATACATATATACTTATCCATAATAATCACCATTAAATTATATTATTCAATTTTTTTAAATAATGCTTTTCCAGCCCCACAAAGAGGGCATTTAAAGTCATCAGGAAGATCTTCAAATTCAGTTCCAGGTGCAATATCTTTATCAGGATCACCTTTTTCACTATCATAAATAAATCCACAAACTATACATTTGTATTTAGTCAAAATATCATCTCAATTAAATCATATTGGGTACTTACATTGTATTTAGTCAAAATATCATCTCAATTAAATCATATTGGGTACTCTAAACTTATCAGGAAGTGGTTTAATCCTAGCTGGAGTTCCAATAGCTAAATAATAAGGAGGTACACTTCTTGTTACAACAGCACCTGCTGCAACCATAGATCCTTCACCTATTTCTAAGTTTGAAAGAAAAGTAGTATTTCCACCAATAGAAGCACCTCGTCTAATTTGAGGTCCTTGTAATCCATAATCCACACGAACAGGATACCTATCATTTGTAAAACAAGCACAAGGACCTATAAAAACATTATCTTCTATAATACTATTAGTAGGAATATAAACATTTGATTGAATACTTACATCGTTTCCAATAACACAATCTCCTTCAATTATAGTATTTGTGCCAATTAAAACATCATCCCCAATATTTGTATTTTCACGTATTACAACATTGTGCCCTGTTCTAAAATTGTCACCAATAACAACATCATTATAAATTATTGAATTAGAACGAATAGTATAATTTTTTCCAATAACTGGAGCTTTAGAAAAGCGCTTATAAGCTACTCCAAACTGAATATTGTCTTCTTTCTTAAAAGAATAAACATCATCAGTTTGATTATCTTTATCCCCCATAATTCCTAAAAACTTTACCATACTAATCACTTAAAATAATTTATAAGTATAATATATTTAACATTATATATATTATTATTGTATTATTATTGATTTTTGAAATAAAGCCCTCTGATAAAGTTTCTTATATTATGAGTTTTAAAAATATATATGATAATATGAAAAAAACCACAATTCAAATTTCGCACAAAACCCAAAAAAAATTAAAAGCCCTATCACGAAGTGATAATGAAAGTTATGAAAATATTATTTTAAGATTAATTGAAAATAATAGAAAAAACAATATGCCTGAAGAGATTAACTATTCTATAAAACAAAGAATTACTGGAATAGCTAATTTTGAGATAAAAATGAATGTACAATATGAAAAAGAAAATAGAAAATTAAAATTCCTTCAAGAAGGAAGTTGGGGCGACAAACTACCAAAAGAAACTTTTAAAAATGCCCAAGTTCAATTGTATTGGAATAAGTTCATTGAAGATATAAAATCATTAATAGAAAACGATGTATTGTTAAATCATGTTGAAACACTTGATTTTAATGAAAAATTTGTCTTTAATGCAAAGGAGTTTAAAATTGATAATAATATAACTGTTATTTGTGAAACATGATTTAAATAAAAATTAGAATAATTATGAGAAATAAGAAGCTAATTAAAAAAAATTCAATAATAGAATGTATAAATAAAATTAGAAGCGAAATTCAACATGATGAAGTAGATATAAATATTCAAGAAATCATTTTAAAAAATAATGAACTTTGGATTATTGGAGAAGACCGTGTTGATAAGTCTGCTGTAATTGGAAAAGGTGGATGGGTAGTTGGAAGATTAAAAGAAGAATTAAATCTTAATCAAATCCATGTCGAAAGTTATGAAGATTATATTTTAAAAAAGTACAAATTAAAATTATCTTTGAAGTATTTAAATCAATTCATATCAAAGACAAAATTAGATATAAACCCTTTTAATAACTTAAAAAAACTATTAAACTACAAAATAGAAAATATTTATACATTCCATTTAAAAGATTTCATAAAAGAAAATAATTTCAATGAAACAAGTAATTTTAAAACATGTGTAGCTTTATCTGGAGGAGTAGATAGTAATTTCTCATTAATTTTATCTAAATTTTTAGGATTTAATCCAATAGCTATTACAATTGATCCTGGAACAATAGTTTTACCAAATCAATTTAAAAAAAATATAAACAATCTAACAAAAGAATTAAATGTATCACATAAATATATACCAATAGAATATGATAATATTATTAGGGAATCATTAAATGGTAAAAGTCATCCATGTGGAAATTGTTCTAAAAAAATAGAAAATACAATAAATACATATGCAAATGATAATAATATACCATTAGTTATTTATGGAGATATGATTTCAACAGGAAGTCAATCCATTAAAACGAAAGAAAATATTACTAGATTAAACCTTCCAGCTATAACAATTAGTCAAAAACAAGAAATTAAAAATATTATATCAGATTATAATATAAATAAAATAGAAGGTTTTGGATGCCCATTATTATATGAAGTTCACAAGAAATATTCTCATATGAAAAAATTTTCTATTCAAAGAATTTTAAGAGAAACTAGAACTGGTGCATTAGAATCTGGTGAAGCATTAGATTTAATATGGAGTTTTTATAAGTGATAAAAATGGATTTAAAAATGTGTCCAAGATGTGGATCAACAGATGTTGACTGGATAATTCCTCAAAATTGGTCTATGTGGGTATGTAAAAATTGTGATTATACAGGACCTATAATTATAGGAGATAAAGAATTATCAAAAGAAATAAAAGAAGATTGGGAAAATAACCAAAAAGAAAAAACTAATTAAATACCTTTTTTTTCAAATTCCTCATCTAAAAATTCATTAAGATTAGATATAGCTATTTTTACCATTTCTGGAGAAGGACCACCAGGAACAGATCTAATTTTAACATTTTCTAAAGGATTTAAAACTTTTTTAACTAAAGAATCATCTAAATTTAAAGGATCAAAATCTAAATCAATAGCTATTTCATCGATGAATTTAGAATTAATATTTTTGTCTTGATCTATTGCCTCATTAACAACACGACCAACAATTTTATGAGCAGTTCTAAATGGTATTTTCTTTTCGCGAACCATAATATCTGCTAAATCAGTAACAGTTGCAAAATTACTCCCCGCTAGTTCTAAACATCTATCTTTATTAAATTCTACAGATAAAAGCATTTTTGTAACAATGTTTAATGTTTCTTCACTAATAAAAATAGAATTCCATAAATGAGGAGTAATTTCTTGTAAATCTCTATTATAAGTATAAGGAATAGCTTTTAAGATTGTTAATATACTAATTAGTTCTCCATTAACAATTGTAGCCTTTGATCTTGCAAGTTCAGCAACATCAGGATTCTTTTTTTGAGGCATTATAGATGATGTAGAAGAATATTCATCAGCTATTTGAACAACACCAAATTCATAGCTACTCCACAAAATTAACTCCTCGCAAATTTTAGAAAGAGTAGTCATAAGAGAAGACAAATCAAAAACAGTTTCACTTATAAAATCTCTTGAAGCAACTCCATCCATAGAATTCTCAAGATAAGCATCAAATCCAAGTAAGTCAGTTGTTAACTGCCTATTAATAGGAAAACTAGTAGTAGTCATAGCAGCAGAACCTAAAGGATTTAAATTAACCCTTTTATAAGTATCATTTAAACGTTCATAATCTCTTTTTAATGATTGAGCATAAGCCATTAAATGATGAGCTATTGTAATAGGTTGTGCATGTTGAAGATGAGTATAACCAACCATTACTGTTTCTAAATGTTCATTTGCAAATAAAGTTAAACCTTCAATAAACTCTAAAATACCAAGTTGTATATCAGTTATTTTATCACGAAGTACTAAACGAATATCAGTAGCTACTTGATCGTTTCTAGATTTTGCTGTATGCATAAAACCTGCATCAGAACCAACAATATCCGTAACATAATTTTCAATAGCCATATGAATATCTTCAACTGAATTATCAAAAGTTAAAGCATCATATCCTTCTTCTTTAAGCTTATCTAAAGCTTCTAAAATTTTATCTGCAATATCATTATCAATAATCTTTTCTTCTTTAAGCATTAGAACATGTGCAAAGTTACATTTTATATCTGCTTCAAAAATCACCATATCTGATGATAAAGAAGAAGTATAATCAGCGGCTTCATCACTCATTTGCTTTTTAAGCCGACCAGCTCTTAAATTCAAACAGCTCACCTATTAAAAGTTATTTCTTTTTCATTTCAGTATATCCGCATTTTCCACAAGATAATCTGTTATTATGATCTGCTAAAAAAACACCATTTGAACAACGTGGGCAAATAGGATTTTTTCTTTCTAATTTATCTCCATCTACTTTATAAAGACTAGATATTTTCATATTAAAAACTCCTTTTATTCTTCACTATTTTCTTCATCTTCTGAAACTTCTTCACCTAATTCTTCTGAAGCTTCTTCTTGAGCATTTTTAGCAATAACACTTTCAGTTTCTATGTATTCTAAATCTTCTTTAGAATCATAAACTTTAGCATATCCTAAAGCTTTAGCTTCACCAAAGTGAGGTTGAAGTGAATCTATAACAATTAAATCTTTTTTACTATTTAATAAAGCTATTAATTTGCTTTTAACATCAGTTAATTTAGGAGTAGCTTCCCCTTCATAGTTACAAACAAATTTAACTTCATTTCTATTTAATACTTTATTATCTTTTTGATTAACAATATCTATTTCCATATTTAAACCTCTTAAAGTTTTGTAAAATTATCTAAAATAGTTTTTGCTTTATTTTTGACATCAGAAACATTAAAAAGGACTAATCCTTCATTCGGTTGCCCATAAGCAATAGTAGCATCTTCAGGTGCTAATAAAACACATGGAAGAACAGCAAGATCTTCTTCCCCATCAACAACGATCAAATGATGAAAATTATCATTCTTAGCTGTATTAATGGCAGTTTCTATGGTTTCCCATAAATCATCAGTAATGAATCCTGAAGGGTTTTTTGCATTATAAACCATTTCTGATTTTATAATATTATAATCATGATTTTTTCTTTGAATAAGATTATCTATAATACTTAAATTAGGATATATTTTATTTTGAATTAAATTATTTAAAGTAGCATCACCTACAGATATAAAAAATTTAGAATTTTTAATATCATTAATAGCATCTTCAAAGTAAGGATATAAATTACCCAAAGGTTCTTTAACCTGAGGAGTTACTTTATCATTAATTTTATACAAAATTATACCTCATTTATTTATCTTACTCTAAGACAATATTCACCAGCTAAACTTATTCCAAGTTCTTTAGCAACAGCGGACTCATCAGGATTAGTAATAACTAACAAGCCACTCCAATTTGAACTAGTAGGATTACCACAAACAGGGCAACGTTCTTTTGAAGATAACATTTTACAAGAAGTACATGCATTCATTTTTTAGCCTTCCTTTTATATTCTTCAATCCATTCAAATCTTCCTAATCCATTTTGTCTCATTGTAAGACCAATTTTAGTATTTTTAATTGAATTATCTTTAAGACTAATAGCTACAATCCTAGATCTAACTAAATCACCCTCATCTAAAGATTTATTAGATTCTTTTGCAATTAATGCTCCTCTTTTAGAATCATAGTTAATATAATCATCAGTGACTTGAGAAACATGAACCAAACCATCCATAGGACCAATTCTAACAAAAGCGCCGAATTCAGCTATTTCAATTACTTCACCATCAATAATTTCTTGTTGTTCTGGCTTAAAAAATATTGCTTTAAAAACAACATTATGATATGGAGCACCATCACCCATAATAAGCTTACCATCACCAATTTCAACAATTTCATTAACATTAACAAGTAACCCTAAATTTTTATCTAATGAACCATTATATGTTTCATTTAATGTTTGAATGGCTACTTCTTCAAGAGGGTCTTCAAAACGATATGGTGGAATTCTTACTGTGTCTTCAATTTTAGTCATGTAATACAAGTTTATCCCTCAAATTTTAATATTTATCTTTATACATTTCTAAAGAAGATATTAATTCTTCTTTAGCAGATTTAGAATCTTTCCAACCTAAAACTTCAACTTCTTTTCCTTCAAGATTTTTATAAATACTGAAGAAATGTTCTATTTCCTTTAATAAATGTTTAGGGACATGATCAATTTCAGTTATATCCTCAAATCTAGGATCATCTGCTGGAACAGACAATATTTTATAGTCTTTATCCCCACCATCAATCATACCCATAATTCCAATAGGTCGTGCTTCAATAATACATCCTGGAAAAGTTGCTTGTTCCATTAAAACAAGAATATCCATCGGATCTCCATCATAATAAGTAGATTTAGGAATAAAACCATAATCAGCAGGGTAAATTACAGGAGAATATAAAACCCTATCTAATAAAAAGGCTTCATTATCCTTATCATATTCATATTTATTTCTTGATCCTTTAGGTACTTCAATAACAGCAGTAACTACATCAGGTATATTAGAACCAGGTTCAAGATCACTCCATAAATTCATTTAAATCACCTAATAAATTTTATAAAATATTATAATAAATTATAACTTTCCATCAATATTTATATATCTTTTCTGTCTTAAATATGCAACTACTATACCTTTTTCTTTTGCACGTTTTTTTAGATCAATATCATTAGTAGCTAAGACTTTTGAAACTCTAATTAAAGCATCATCAACAGATTCATTTTTATTTAGTGGAATATTTTTAATTTCAATCTTAGAAGAGTTTGCAATCTTAAGAGCTAAGCTAGCATTTACCCTAATTTTACTTTTCTTATTATTTTTTAATCCTTTTAACTCATCAATTACAAATAGAGGAGTTACCAAATTATAAGACGGAAAAGCTTTTTCAAGTTCATCAATAATATCAACATTGAACTGAAAGGGAATCATGAAAAATTTGTATCTATAACTACTTCATTAGATTCCATTTTATCCCATTAATTAAAGAATAATACCATAACCAATTAATCTCCATCGAGCTCCAACACGACGACTCAAAGCAATCCTATCTCCTTTATCAGCACAGACAGGTAGTTTAAGTTTAACATTAATTTTATTTTTCTTAGTTGAACTAACAACACCCACTGTTGTTGTAGTTCCACAATTAATCATTAACTGTTCTTTAAGTTTTATAGGAGCAACATCCTTTTCTTCTTTAGTTCCCACAACACGATCAAGTAAATGTGCTTCCATATCAAAACTATGGAGAACATCAGGAAGTGAGCCAACTTTTCCAGCTACAGATCCAGATAAAGAATCTGCTTTAGTTAAAGATGGATCTAATTTAGTAGCTACACCAATTAAACCACCAGGACCAACTTTATCAACATCTTCACCATTAGCATTTAAACCAATAATTTCAGATTTTAAACCAATCCATTCATCATTATTATTAATACCTGGGCGAATTTCAATAGTACTTCCTACTTTAAGATTACCTTGAACTAAAGTTCCACCAATAACCCCTCCTTTAATAGAATCAGGAGATGAACCAGGTTTATTAATATCAAAAGATCTTGCAACATGCATTAAAGGTGATTTTCTTAAACTACGTTTAGGAGTTTTAATCTTTTTATTAATAGCATCTATTAATATATCGATATTTGCACCTTGTTGAGCAGAAACTGGTATAATTGGAGCATCTTCTGCACAAGTACCTTTAACAAATTCTTTAATTTCATTATAACTTTCAATAGCTCTTTCTTTTGAAACAATATCAATTTTATTTTGAACAACAATAACATCTTTAACGCCAATAACATCAAGTGCCATTAAGTGTTCTTTAGTTTGAGGTTGAGGACAATATTCATTTGCAGCTATAACTAAAACTGCACCATCCATTATAGCAGCTCCAGAGAGCATAGTTGCCATTAAAGTTTCATGTCCAGGAGCATCAACAAAAGACACTTTCCTCAATAACTCAGTTTTTTTACCACAGTTTTCACAAATTTCAGATGTAGTATAACATAAAGGCTCTTCACAATCTTCACATTTCCTAAATTCGATATCAGCATAGCCTAAACGAATAGAAATTCCTCTTTTTGTTTCTTCACTATGGGTATCTGTCCAGATTCCTGATAAAGCTTTAGTAAGAGTTGTCTTACCATGGTCTACATGACCTACTAAACCAATGTTTACATCAGATTGTACTTTCACAGATTACACCTTTTTAAATTTATAAGATTGAAGAGAGTAGAATACTATTCTTCCTCTTCATCTTCAGTATTCAAAATATCAGCTATTTTTTTATTACCTGCTGATACAACAACAGTATTAATTTGAACTATATCATCAGAAATAGTTTTCCCTCTAACAGTTTTACGTCTTTTAGTACCTTTAGATTTAGGTTTATAACCAACGCCATCGGTTAATAAACTCTTAATTCTTCCAGAACCAAAGACATCTTTTCTCATAGTAAAACCATTTTTATCACTACCACCAGTGATTTTTAAATCATAACCATCTAAACCGATGATTCCACCATCAAAATCATCTCCAATAGATAATCCAATAATTTTTTTATTAGCATCATCAAATTCTATTTGATGGCTTTCTTCCTTATCAGAGACAACAACTTTAAATACCATGATACTTTCCTCCTTTAATTTTTATTTATAATAATTATTCAAAAAGTCCAAAAACACCCCATTCGGGGTCTATTTTTTGTTTTATTTCTAAAAATTTATGAAGAGTTTCAAATTCATCTTCACTTAATTTATCTTTCAATTCACGTTCAATATATTTAAAATGATTTTCAGGAATATCAACATAAAGCTCATCACTTTCATCAAAATGTTTACCTACAATAGCATCTTTAATAGCCATAGCTACACGTTCACCACGAGATATTGAAGGTAATGTTTCCCCTTTATCTTCCATACTAATAACTGTGCCTACAACATCACCATTAGAATTAATAATTTTTTGATTTTGTTTAACAGTACCACTTAATACTTCAATACCAACTATTGAAGGTTTACTTTGACGGAAAATTAATTTTGGTAAAACCATAAATTTACCTGGTTTAACAATATTTTCATAAACTGATTTTTTATTAGCTTCTTCAATTTCATTAATCCATTCTTCATATTCCTCAACAATTTTATAAATTACTTCACCTGAAAAAAGACGAATATTTGAAGTAGATAACTCTTCTTCACATTTAGGATGGACTTTTACATTATAAGCAATAATTGCTCCATGAAGCTCATTTTCTTTTTGAGCTATAGTAGAGTTTATAATATCTCGACGATTTACATCACCAATTTCTGCAGAACGAATAGGAATATTTAATTCATGAAGCAATTTAACCATAGCTTCAAGAGAACCTAAAGTATCAGCTTTAACTAAAATTCCTTCATCATCTGTTTCAATTGTTAAATCTTCTATTTCTTTTAGAATTTCATTTTCTGAATCGTCTTTATTATTTAAAACTCTAAGTGGTGAACCAGAAATAACATTATCTAAGTTTGGAGCAGCAATTTTGATTCCTGCAGCTGCAACAACTTCTTTAACTTTTTTGAATTTCTTTTTAGAATCTCTCATTTCTTCAAGAGGTAAAGGTTTTAAAATAGACCTTATTTTAGTAGTTAAAACATCATCTGAAGAAACCATTAAGGCAATTTCATCATTATTTCGGAGAACTCCATCATAAATAATCGTATCAATTGTCATTCCTAAACCAGTTTCTTCTTTAACTTCTAAAACTGTTCCTTTTGCTGGAGCATCTTCTTGAATTTGTAATTGTTCAGTTAGATATTCTTGAGCTAGACCAAGAAGCATAGCTATTAATTCTATAATCCCTTCACCAGTTTTTGCACTAATAGGTATAATACTAATCTGTGTTGAAAAATCACTAATTCGATCAAATCTTTCAGATTGGAATCCTTCTTTATGTAGTGTTCCCACTAATTCATAAATTTTATTATCAAGGTCTTGTTTAACATTTTTAGCTTGATTTTGAAATGTTTCATTAAATGAAGCATTTGTCTTAGATTCCCATCCAAAAATTTTATCTACTTTATTAGCTGCAACAATAAAAGGAGTTTTATATAGTTTTAATATATTTAGTGCCTCATATGTTTGAGGTTTAAATCCTTCGTTCATATCCACTATTAAAATAGCTAAATCAGCTAATGCACCACCACGTTTTCTTAAAGTAGTGAATGCTGCATGACCAGGAGTATCAATAAAGAATAGTCCAGGAATTGTATCTTTAATAGTTAATTTCTCAATAAAATCTCCACAAATATTATTAATAGTATCTATAGGTATTTCAGTAGCACCTATATGTTGAGTAATACCACCTGCTTCTTTATCAGCAATTGTACTTCCCCTAATAAAATCTAGTAATGAAGTTTTACCATGGTCTACATGACCTAAAACTGATACAATCGGAGATCTAATTTTCATAATATCTATTCATAAAGCCAAATATTGTCTGTTATTTCATATTCACAAATTTCATCATCTTTAAAAAAAAGATTAATTTCTCTTTCTGCAGATTCAGGAGCATCAGAAGCATGAATAATATTTCTTCCAGTATCCATAGCAAAATCCCCTCTAATAGTTCCAAGATCTGCTTCTTTTGGATTTGTAGCACCTACAATTTTTCTAATTAAACTAATAGCATCATCACCTTCAATAACCATAGCAAGTGATGGTGATGAAGTAATATATGATACTAAATCATTGAAAAATGGTTTGTCACTGTGTTCGCCATAATGAGTTTTAGCTAAGCTTTCATCAATGTGTATCATCTTCATAGCTACGATTTTAAGACCTTTTTCTTCAAATCTGTTTAAAACTTTACCCATAAGACGTCTTGCAACAGCATCAGGTTTCATCATTACAAAACTTTTTTCAATCATTGTTTAACCCATTTAACTTTCCTTGGAACCCTACCAAGTTGAATCATGTTTTTTTCACATTTACTGCCACAAAAGAAATAGATAGATCCGTCTTTTTTGACATACATTTTTCCAGTACCTTCATCTATTTCTTTACTGCAGAATGAACAAGTTCTCATGTACGTACACCTTCTATATTAGATTAAGGAGTTTTAATTTCCTTAGCTTCCCTAATAGTATCAAGTAACATTAAAACATCGCCTTCTCTAACAGGACCCATGATGTTTCTTGTTAATATTCTACCTTTATCTCTTCCATCGAGGATTCTGCATTTAATTTGCATTACCTCACCAGTCATTCCAGTTCTTTTAAGAACTTCAATAACTTCAGCTGGAGTTCCTTCTTCCATCTAAATCACCTTATAGAATTAATCAAATGATTAATCTTTAAGTTCTGCGACCTTTTCAACAATTTCATTCACTGATTCTTCAGCGTCTCCAGCATTAACTATACAAGCAGAAGCAGTACCAACACTTAAACCAGCAGCTCCACCAACTTTTTCTTTAGTTGCTAAATATGCAAATGGAATTTCCTTTTCTTCAGCAAGAACTGGAATATGAGCTACAATTTCTTCAGGATCAACATCTTCAGCTATTACAACAAGAGCTGCGTCTCCTCTTTCAATAAATTTAGTAACCTCATTGGTTCCTTTTGCCACCTTACCGGTACGTTTCGCTACTTCTAATGCTTCTTCTACCTGATCAGCTAATTCTTCAGGTGTATCAAATTTTACATAAACTTTTGCCATTTTATTTACCTCCTTTTTCATCTGGCTGTGCCATCCATCGGCAAATATTATAACTACAATAATAGCTATAATATAAATAATTACTTAAACAGTAATTACACTAATTATATAATTTAAATAATTAGTTATCTACTAATTCTTGAATATAATCATATATCACTAAATATAACTCCATGTTTTAAAAAAGAGGAGTTAAACTTTCAATACAAATATTTCTGAATTTTGATATTATTTAGCTATGCTAAAAATAAAAATTTAGTAATTAATGAAATAATTCTAGAGAACTAGACATTATTAAGTATATAATTTATTGTTTATAAAGTTAATGAAAAATAGTATATTAAATTAAAAAAAAATAATAAAATAAAAAGTATTATTAGTAAAGTTTAAAGTAAACTTTACTAAATAATTAAAATTAAAGCTAAATTAGTAAAATTATTCAGTTTTAGCAGCTAATTTAACATCTTCAGCTTTAACAGTTTTTCTACCAGCGTGACGTGCAAATCCAACAGCTTTATTAGCCATATCATTTCCACATTCTTCGATAGCTTCTGCTAATTCAATTTTAGCATCATCACTTACTCTTTTTGCACCAGCATTTTTTAAAATTCTCCCTACAGGAGCGATTGGTAATTCCATAATTAACACCTCATAACTTGTAATACTAAATGTATTGTTCATTATATATAAATATATTGATTTTATAACCTTAATTTTTGATGATATATACAATCAATATAGGTTATGTTTTAATTATGACAAATAATTTTTAATATTAAAACTGTAAATCAAAATAGCTATAAATTTTAAAAATAAAAATGATTAATATAAAATATAAACTTATAAGATACAAGAAAAGAAAACGATTAAAAACCCTTAAATTTTAAAACATTAAAAAAATATTAATCAAAAAAGTAAAAAAAGTAAAAAAAGGTGATTATTTATTTAAAAGTAATTCTTTTAATTTATTAATATCTGCATCAAGTTCTACTGGTTCTGTTGAAGCTTCAATAGCTGTATTTGGATCTTTAAGTAAATGACCAGTAACTACACAAACAATTTGTTCCCCTTTATCAATTACACCCTCATCTTTTAATTTTCTAAGGCCTGCAATTGATGCAGCAGATGCTGGTTCAACACCAATACCTTCTTTTTGAGCTAGTAATTTTTGAGCTGCTAAAATTTCTTCATCACTAACAGTTTGTGAGTATCCATTGGAATCATAGATTGCATTTAATGCTTTTGTATAACTAACTGGAGAACCAATTCTTATTGCAGTAGCTATTGTTTCAGGATTTTCAACAGGATCTATTTCCATAGATTTTTTTCTAAATGCATTTGTAATAGGACATGCACCTTCAGCTTGAATACCAGTCATCATAGGTTTAGAATCAATAAAACCCATATCATAAAATTCACTTATACCTTTCCAAATAGCTGAAATATTTCCTGCATTACCAACAGGTAAAATAATCCTATCAGGTGATTTCCATTCAAGATCTTGTGCGATTTCATAACCAATAGTTTTTTGTCCTTCTAATCTAAAAGGATTAATTGAATTTAGAAGATAAAGATGTTTTTCCAAAGCTAAGCTAGTCATAGCTTCTAATGCTTCATCGAAATTACCCCTAAGTGAAACAACTTCAGCTCCATGAAACATTGCTTGTGCAAGTTTTCCCAAAGCTACTTTCCCTGAAGGTAAAAATACAATACATCTAAGCCCAGCTCTTGCTGCATATGCTGCAAGAGAAGCAGAAGTATTTCCAGTTGAAGCACAACCTACAGTATCCACACCTAAATCCATTGCTTTAGTCATACCAACAGTCATTCCCCTATCTTTAAAGCTACCAGTAGGATTAGATCCTTCAACTTTAACAAATAATTCAACACCTAATTCTTCTCCTAATTTATCACATTTACAAAAAGGAGTTCCACCTTCCCCAATAGTAACAATTTTATCTTCATTAACAGGAATAAGCTCTTTATATTTCCATAAAGTATCTTTTCTATTTTCAAAAATATTTTTAGAAACATCAACATCATTAACAAGTTCTAAAACAGAACCACAATTAGTACATGTATAAATTATTTCATCGTTATTATATTCTTCTCCGCAAACAACACAACGTATCATAAAATCACTTAAATAAGTTAAATATAAAATCTCCAATATAAATAGTAAAATAAACTTCAATAAATACAGCTATTAACATACTTATACAGGAGATTGTAAAAAATATTAGCGAATGCTTAAATTTGATAAAATTTTCTTCAATTGAAAAAATTATCCTATCACTTATGGATAATTTATCTTTTTTTGGATATATTATATTATAAATCAACTTTAATATAAAAATACCTAATAAAAACCCAGAAACTCCACCTATAATAATAGAAAAAAATTCAAATATTCCATGTGGAATGATTAAAACAAGAGATTTAAATAAATTATCACTTGTACCTAAATAATATCCTACAAATAAACCATTATAAATTAAAATAAAACTTGTGTATATGAGAAAGAATATTCCGATGAAATATTCTCTAATAACAATAGAAATATTATTTAAAAAAATTGTTTGAAAATTAAATTGAATTGTTCCATCTTTAACATCTCTAGACAATTTATCAACAGTTGCTTGTAAAAAAGAACTAATATTAGAAGAAAAAATAAAACCAATAATTAAAGGAATAAAAAACATAAAAGAGCTAATAGCTATTAAGATTTTGTTTAAAATGAAAGCTTCTTTTATCTCATTATAACATGAATCAATAAGTTTATTCCCCATCACATCACTTAAATCAAATTTTTAGCTATTTCTCTAGAATCTTCTTGTTTTTTAGATAAATCTTCAAATAATTTCTTCATTAATTCACTTGTTCTTCCTTTACATTCACCACATAAAAGACTACCATCTTTACAAGAATCATAGATTTTTTTAAGTTCTTTATCATCATCAATTAAATGATAAACTAACATCTCATAAACAACACATTGATCAGGATTACCACCTAATTTTTTTTGTTCTTCTAAACTTTCACGACCACCAGTTTTTGCAGTTTTAACTTTTTTCTCTGCAATTTCTGGACTTTCATTTAAATATATTGCAGTTTTTGGTTTACTACTTGACATTTTATCACCAGTTAAACCAGTTAAAAATCTATGATAAGTTGATGAAGGAGAAATAAAACTTAAATCATCATTCATTTTTTCTGCAATATCTCTTGTAAGTCTGATATGAGGGTCTTGATCAATACCAACAGGAACAACAACTCTTTTTGGCCCACCCATTTCTTCAATTTGAGGAAATAAAATATCTGCAACTTGAATAAGAGGAGCATATAAATGTGCAAAATTTGTAGATGGACTAAATCCATAAATAGATTTAAGTTCATTAAAATTGGTTTTTTTAGATAATTTAAATGTTAAATCTTTTAGAAGTTCATTTTGAGATTGAAGATAAACATTAACATTTTTATGATTCAAATCTAAACCTAAAGCAATGTAATTACTTAAGTATTCATTAATAGCTATATCTTTTGCAGTTTCAAAATTTATACCTCTTGCAGCATATGATTCCATATCTGCAATTGGTAATGACAAAATAGCTCCTTTATCCAAATACCATTTTAATTGATCTACAACCATTTTATGACCAATATGCATTTGACCACTTGGCATCATACCTGTAACTACTGTAAATTCTTTATCAGTATTAATTAAATTGTTTATTTTCTCAAAATCTCTATGACCAAATACAACACCTCTTCTCATTAATCTTCCAGGATTTATAATTTGAGGTAAAATTTCTGAAAATTTTTTTATTCCAAATTGATTTACTAATTTATCATAATCAACAGTTGATGATGCCCATGGGTCAATCAAATAATCACCTTTTTTCAATAAGAGTTTTAATTTTAGAAATTATATAAAATAATTCTAATAGAAAATATTTTAAATATGATAATATTAATCATTCTTTTAATTTAAAAGAGATTATGGTCTAGTCCATTCGATGTTATAGTAAGTAATATCTAAATCTTCATCAACAACAGCTAAAAGAAAATTTTTATTTACACCATGAGAAACTCTGACATAACTTGCAAAGTCCATAACTGGAATATTATTATCTTCAAAGAATACTTTAACTAAGTAATCAGAATGACCATCACCAGGCTGGCTTCCCCTATCATATAATCTAAATTCTGCACCATATTTAAAACCAGTTCTAATAATATATCCCCTATCTTTAAGATCCTTATAAACGATATATTTACCATAACTGTCTTTTTCTTTAATTAAATTAAGAATATACTTAAATTCACATTTTTCATCATTTTCATAAATGTCTAGACGTCCTTTCTCCATTAAATAAGATGCTTCAATTAAAGAAAGCTCTAAAAAATCATCATGTAATTTACCAAAAAAACTTTTTTGATTTAAAGAAATTGGTTTTTTACTTCCTTCTTCAATAAAAATTGTTATAACATCATCATTTAAAATACCTTTCACTAAATCACCTAAAAAAAATAATGAAATAAGAATTACATTTTATATATAATCCTAATAACTAATAAATCTAATTAAAAAAAAACTATTCTGAAACTTTAACAAAAATATTATGAGCTAAATCAAGAGGAATCTTAACTTCATCCATATTATCCTTTAAAACCCTAATATTATTAGAACGTGAAGTATTAGACGTTTTTGAGGTAATATCTGTTCCAATATCAATACCTAGCTCATGAATTTTAGAAATAGATCCTTTTTCACCTCTAATAAAAAAGACCTCTCCATTGGAATTCTCATTTAATTCAGTCAACGATAATAATGAGTATTTTCTATTATCTATATCCTCAAAATCGTGGGTAGAGTCACATTCATCACAATTTTTAAAATCTAAATCACAAGCAGGAATAATATTATCAGTAGGACATAAATCAGGGTGTTGTAACAAATGACATAAAGCTCTTTCAGCTTCATCAGATAATGAATGTTCCATTTCACAAGCTTGTTCATGAATATTCTCTTTTTTAATATTTAAAATCTCAGCTAAAAATTTTTCTAGAATCCTGTGTTTTCGGGTGATTTTTTGAGCTATTTTCATTCCAGAATCTGTTAAAATAGCTCCTTTATAGGGAACATACTCAATATAACCTAAAGACTCTAATTTTTTAAGCATTTGAGTAACACTACCTGGAGCTATCCCTAAATTTTTAGATATGGTAGTGGTTGAAACTTGTTCCTTATTGCTACCTTCACGATAAAGAACTTCTAAATATTCTTCAATATTTTCACTTAATTCTTTTGCCATATTTTTTCCTCAAAATAGAATTAATTAATATATATACTACTTATTCATATTAATATTTATTCATATAATAAGTTTGTCATGCCTAAAAATTAGATGAAAATATAATTAGTTTAATAGAAAATAAAAATAAAAGAAAAAGAAAAAAATTAAAAATTTAGAATGGTAAAGTCTCATGACGATTATAAAAAGTTATAAGACTCCAACTTTTAATAGAACCAAATGAATTTCTAGCACTAGAAGGATCAGCAGAATAAGTTTTACCACCTATTGTGAATTCAACCCATACATGCCCAACACTAAAAGTGCTAAACTGACATTTTCCATGAGCATAATTAACTGTTAATCCACTAGATCTTGCAAGAGCTACTAATAAATGAGACATATCACAACAATTAGCAGAACCAGAAAGTAAAGTACCTTCAGCTCCTTTTCTAGTATTTTCATAATAGCTATAACCTATCTTATCTCTAACATAATTAAATAAAGCAGTAGCTTTTTCTAAATCAGATGTAAGATCTTTTGTTAAAGATTTAGCTAAATCAGATATAGATTTACTAGATCCTCCAGAATATTTTATAGCTACCTGAGCTGGTAAATTATTATCATTATCTTTATAATATGATAATATTCTTGAATAAGAATCAACTAATTCAGAAAATATAACTTTACCAATAGAGCTAGAAGCAAAATTAGGAGCATAACCATTTGTTTTAATAAAATTCATAATCCTATTTGCAAGATCAAGATAATTTGTCTTATTGAGATTAGAATTAATAAGATCTCCTTCAGGACTTGGAGCATCAGAAGCATTAATAGCTTTAATATTTGAAAAATTACCATTATTAATATTCAAAGTTGCAGAAGTCATTAAATATAATGCTTCTGCCATAGAATATTGTTTATCTTTAAGAGTTACATAATTTGGTAATCTATCATTAGAAGAAATATAATTTTTCAAACGAACTGACATATCTAAAATATCATTGATAGCAAAAGAATCACCAGAACTTCCAACTTGATTAGTACCTTCAGAACTAATTTTAGTTAAAGATTTACGATCAGCACTATGAATTTTTTCAAATCCAGAAACACCACAATAATCAGAATCACAACAGGCACAAGTTAATTCTCCTTCAGGAACACCTTTAGGATTAATTAATAAAGTACCATAATATCCACAATTAGGGCAATGATTAAGCCAAGTAGTAGTGTAATAAATAGATTGATATTGACCATTTAAATTTGAAGCACTAGGTTTCATAGTGACAGTAAGCATATAATTATCTAATAAATCTGTAGTATAAACATAGTTAGGTAAAGAATTTGAAGACCCAATGAAGTTTAAAATTTTGGAAAATGAATAAACTAAAGTGTTGTATTGAATATTTCCAATAGGACTAGTTACATTAGTAGGTGCTTTTTTATTTGAATCTACAATTCTAATAATTTCTGAAGCAACAGTTAAATAATCTTTTTTATTAAGTTGACTAAGAATTTTGTCTCCTTTAGAATCATCAGGTGCAGAAACTAAAACAATACCAAAGTTTTTATTACCAGATTCATAATTAGCAATTACCTTAGCCATTAAATATAAAAATTCAGAAACTGAAATGATTTTTCCATTAACAGAAATAGAAACAGGCAATATTCCATTTTTTTCTATATGTGTCTTTAATTCAGAAGCTGCTTTAATAATATCCTGTGAAGAAACAGATTCTCCAACAACGCCATCTTCTGGATTAGAAGGGATTTTGATATTATTAAAATTAATAATATTACTTGCACCAAATCTGAAAATACTAACACCATATGCTCCTGCATCATAAGCAGTTTGGGCATCATTAGATAATTCAGAATGAGATAAAAATTTATCATCCCAATCAGAAACATATCCTTGTAAACCTACCCAAACTTGAGCTCCTGCAGAATTAGCTACAAACCAATTAGTAGTTTTAGAAATCCATGAAGTGTCTGCATTGTAATTACCTTTATAAATCATAGGAACAATTACATCTAAATATTTACCTAAAACAGAAACATCCTGACCATAATGAGTAGGATTTGAAGTTGTCTCAGGCATTACCGCTGCAGATAAGATTAAATTAGGATTAACTTTTTTAATTTCTTCAGAAATCATTTTAGCGAATTCATTAATAGCTTCAATACCATTAGAATACTTATAAGCATTTCCATTAAATCTTAAATAATCTATATGTATACCAGATAAACCTTTAATATTAGCATAAGAAATAGCTTCCTTGACTTTTTTATCAAAGATTTCTTGGTTATAAGTACCATCACTTTTTACAGGTAAAATCCATCCACTTTCATAAAAAGCTTGCATCCAAATATGGACTTTTATATTATGTGTAGCTGCAGTAGCTATCCATGATTCCACACTACTTTTACCATGTGCAGAAATTGCATAGAAGTTTAAGAATACAGTATTTACACCATTAGAACTTAGTTGAGCAAGGTCAACTTTTTTCATGTCTCCACCAAATAACCAATAAGCATTAACTTGAGTGTTAACTGGAGATATATCAGCAAGAACATTAATTTGGGTAGAACCATTAATTCCCTTAACTTTAGAATTCCCTTGGAAACTATAATAAATATCATAAGTTCCAGGAATTAAATTAATAGATAAGGAAGCTACTCCTAATTCATTAGTTTTTCTAATATATGAAACACCATTAATTGTAAATTTAATCTCTTGGTTAATTATAGAGACATCATTAACTTTTAAACTTAATTCAAAACTATTGTTTTTACCTTCAATAAAATTAGAATTAATTATAGAAAAGTTAGGAATTGAAAGAACAGTTATTTTATAGCTTCTTTGCAAATTATCAACAGGATTTAAAGCAGTCAAAATATATTCATTTGGATTTAAATTAATATTTAACTTTGCAACACCATTAGAATCAGTTGCTCTAGTGTAAAAAACACCATTAATATTAAAAGTAACATCACGATTACTTAAAGGATTACCATTACCATCTAAAAAAGTAGCATAAAATTGTTTATCTTCTAAATAGCCTTTAACAATATCTTCACTTAAAATAGTTGGAAGTACTTTTATATTATTTGAATAAAAATACTCAGTATCGGGATGAATAGCCGTAAGAATATATTCATTTGGATTTAAATTAATGTTTAAGTTTGCAACACCATTAGAATCAGTTGCTCTAGTGTAAAAAACACCATTAATATTAAAAGTAACATTACGATTACTTAAAGGATTACCATTACCATCTAAAAAAGTAGCATAAAATTGAGTACCATTTAAATAATATTTGATTACATCCTTAGCATCAATAGTTTTTTTAACTGTAATCTTATTTAAAACACTAGATTCATTATAAAGATCATTCTCTTTAAATGTTATTCTAATATCATATATACCTGGATTTAAATTGATAGCAATACTTGCATAACCAGATTTATCAGTTGATTTTTCATAATTGTTACCATTAACAGTGAAAACAACATTTTGATTTGGTAAAATCGCACCATTTTTATCTTTTAATAAAATAGAAAATCTTGTTCCATTTTTATAAAAAATTTCAACATCAGAAGAATCTATCTTTGTATCAATTTTTGAAGAAGCCTGATTTGCTTCAGCAACTACATTGACATTTGAAAGAACATAATTAGATTCACCAATTACATCACTATCAGAATCATCATCTGAGGCATTTGATTCACCAATTACATCACTATTAAGAGAAACATTAGATTCACCAATTACATTACTATCAACATCATCATCTGAAGAATCATAATTTAACTTAGAAATTACATCACTACTTACAGAAACATAATTTGATTCATATAAGTTTTTTGATATTACATCATCATTAATATCTGATGAAACAGAATTAGTTGAATTAGCAAAATTTTCATTTTGATTAATAACATTATTAGCATTATTAGTAGAAATTAAATCTGAAGATTCAAAATCACTTTGATCTAATGAATTTAAAGATTCATTATTATCAATTGCAAAAGTTGCACTTAAAGACGAAAAGAAAATAAGTAAAACAAATGCAAATAATGCTATATTTTTCTTAATAATATTTTAACCTCCACAAAATAAAAAACATGAAAAATTATTTTTCCCCATGTACATATTTATATATTATCTAAAAGTGTATATAAAGCTTTTTATATAGAATAGTGTATTAAAAAGATTATATTTAATGAATAACTACATAAAACATATAGTTTTTAAAAAATAAACTTTAAATATTTTAGTATTAAGCATAAAAAGATAAAAAATAGTGTAAATATAATTAAAGAACAAAGTTTGAATAAAAAGTAAAAAAAAGAATAAATTTAATTGTTTTATCCAAAATAAAAATGAATTTATCTTATTCTAATAAAAAACAATCAATAAAAAAGTCTATAATTAAAATAAAAATTAAAAATAGAATATATTTAAAATAAGAATGAATGATGAATTTAAAAAAATTACATCATAGGTGGCATTCCACCCATTCCACCAGGCATTCCACCAGGCATTCCTCCACCCATTTCATCCATTGGAGGCATACCACTATCATCATTACCAGAATCATCAGTTCCAGTAGCTTCTAATGCCCCTCTTGCAGCAATCATATCATCAATTCTTAAAATCATTTCACAAGCTTCACAAGCAGAACGAATAGCTTGTATTTTAACTTTTAATGGTTCTAAAACACCAGCAGATTTCATATCAATTATTTTGCCTTCATAAACATTTAAACCCATAAATTTAGAGTTTTCATTAGCTGCTTTTAGATTAGCAACCATTTCAATAGTATCCAAACCTGCATTTTCAGCTAAAGTTTTTGGAATAACTTCAAATGCATCAGCAAAAGCTAAAATAGCTATTTGTTCTTTACCACTAACTGATTCAGCATAATTTTTAAGTTCTTTAATAAGTTGGATTTCACAAGCTCCCCCACCAACAAGAATTTTACCATCTTCAATTGTTGTAGCAACAACACCCAATGCATCATCTAAAGCTCTTTTTACTTCTTCTGTAACATGACGAGTACTACCTCTTAAAATTATAGATGTAGCCTTAGGATTATCACACTCTTCAAGGAATGTTACTTCATGATCGAATATTTTTTCAATGTAGAAATGACCAACTTCACCAAGACTTTGTTTATCTAAATCTTCAATATCAGAAACTAATTTAGCACCAGTAGCTTTAGAAATTCTTTTAATATCAGTTCCACGAACTCTCTTATAAGAAACAATACCTGCTCTTCTTAAAGTATTTTCTGCAGTTTCATCAATACCTTTTTGACAGAATAAAACATCAGCACCAGAATCAATAACTTTATCAGTTAAATCTTTAAGCATTTCTTGTTCATTATCAATGAAAGCTTGCATTTGAGACGGATCAGTTATTTTAATCTTAGACTCAGTATTAGTCTTTTTAAATTCAAGAGGATATTTTAAAATAGCTATTTTTGCATTTTCAATATCTCTTGGAACATTTTTAGAAATAGGAGATTTATCAATTATTAAACCATCAACAATAAAAGAATCATCAACAGCTCCTCCTGAAATTCTTTGAATGTTAATATTATCTTTATCAATATCACCATTTTCTTCCACTTTAATAGCTGCATCAACAATTAAATCTGAAAGTAAATCCTTCTCAAATTCAGCACCTTTACCTGTAATCGCAGTAATAGCTATTTTTTTCAAAGTATCCCTATCGCTTTCATTAATAGAAATATTATTTAAAATTTCTAAAGATTTTGCAAGTGCATCTCTGAATCCTTTAATAACTAATGGTGTAGCATAACCTTCATTTAATAATTCTTCTGCTTTAGATAATAATTCTCCAGCTATTACAACTACAGAAGTTGTTCCATCACCTACAATATCTTCTTGTTTTTTAGCTATTTCAACAAGCATTCTAGCAGCAGGTTGAGTAATATCCATTTCTCTTAAAATAGTTGCACCATCATTAGTTAAAATAATATCACCTAATGAATCAGTAACCATTTTATCCATACCCTTTGGACCAAGAGTAGTCCTAATAATACCTGCTAATGTTTTAGTAGCATTAATATTCATACTTAATGCATCTTTTCCCTTAAATCTTTTTGTATCTTCCGGTAATATAAAAATTGGTTGATTAACGTTTGCCATAGTTTCACCTAAATAAATTAATTAAAATAAAAGACTTTACAGTCAAAAGTAGACTAATATATATAACTGGGTTTAAAGTAATATAAAAAGCTTTCGAATATAGATTTTGTAAAAAGTTTTTTATTAACTTGTGTTTTTTATGATTTTAAGTGCTAAATATTCTATTAATCATTATGTTATTTTGTATTTTTCTTATTTTAGTGTTTATATTGTTATTTTAACATTTTGGATGATATAAAAATATCATATTTCCATAATCAAAAAAAAATTAATAAATAAACCATTAATATATAAAGTAACCAATCATTCATTAAACTATCGTTTCTATTAAGTGTGTTACCAAACTTTTCATATAAATGCATGTTTTATTTATATATAGATATTGAAATTAATTAAAAAATATTAGGTAATCAACTAAAATAAAAAAATTAAATAAAAAATATAATTTTAACTTATTCTACAAATATTTAAAAATCATGTAAAATAAGTTTAATTATCTTTTATTTCTTTAGCTATTTTCTTACCAATTTCATAACAGTCATCATAGACATCACTATTAGGAATATAAATTGTATCATAAGTTTCAGCAATGTCAAATCCTGCAGATTCTAAATCAGTAGCTAGTTTATTATTAGCTCCTCCACCCCATCCTTTTGATCCAAAAAGAACTGCTTTTTTAGTATAAGTAGTAGCTTTGAAGTTTAATGCTGTTAAATAATAAACAATATCTCCTAAACTTGGATATGGGTTATTCATTATTGTAGGAGAACCAATAAAAACAGCTTTACTATCTAATATATCTGTGACTGCATCACTTCTATTATCTTCATGTAAGAAGTACATTTTTACTTCAACACCTTCAGACATGACTCCTTCAGCCATTACATGAGCCATTTTTTGTGTTGAATGATGCATTGTATCATAAACAAAAGTAACTTTATCCTTACATTTACCAGTAGCCCAATCAACATATTGATTGATAATTTTTTCAGGATTTGTCCATATTTGACCATGTGATGGAGCAATCATCTTAATTTTTTCAGCTATTCCTAAATCAGTAATCTCTTTTAATTTATTCATATACATCATTGAAGATGGTGTTATTAAATTAGCATAAAATTTTTGAGCTGATTCCATTAAAATATATTCATCAATTTCATGATCATATCTTTCACTTAAACAAATATGTTGACCAAATGCATCATTAGAAAATAGGATTCCCTCTTCCATATACATAGTAAACATACTATCTGGCCAATGAAGCATTGGAGCCTCAACGAATGCCAAAGTTTTACCACCTAAGTCTAAAGTATCACCAGTAGCAACAGTGTTAAATTCAAAGTCTTTAAGAGATGGTAAATGATTTTTTAAACCATTAACAGCCATTTGAGAACAATAAACTTCCACTTCAGGGAATTTTTTAATGAATTCAGTTAAAGATCCACTGTGGTCTGTTTCAATATGATTTTGAACAATAACATCAATTTTAAAATCTTTACCTTCTTTTTCAAATGCATCTTTTACACGAGCCCATAGTTGAGCAGAAGTTCCAGGAAATACATTATCAATAAGAGCAGTTTTATTTTCACCAAAAACTAAATAACAATTATAAGTAGTACCATCTAAAGTGTATCCATGATAATCTCTTAAATCCCAGTCAAGAACACCAACCCAATAAATACCTTCAGAAATTTTTAAACAATCAGATTTCATATAATCACCTGATTATATATATTCATTTATTTTATAAAATCATTTTGAAAATAATTAATAAGGAGAATTATTTTTTTCAATATTATCTTTTATTTTTTTATGAACATCTGGTGAAAAACCTTTATCTTTAGAGCTTTTTCTAAGTTTTTCAATAATTTCATTTGTAGGAATAGAAACAGGACAATTTATAGAACATAAACCACATAATGTACATTTGAAAAGACCTGCATCATAGCTAACTTTTTCATCTTCAATAAAATTACTCATAGCTACTCCTCTACCACCTAGATAATTGTTAAACCCAAATTTATTTCCAATAGCATTATATACTGGACAAGAAACAATACAGTTTCCACAACCTATACACATAAGACACTCATCAATAGCTTCACTTCTTCCATTATCTAGCAATATTACAACTACTTTTTCAGCACCATACATATTTTTTAAAAGCTTTTTTTCAATATCAGCTGTTTTTGAAGGTCCTGAAATAATATTTATATAAGAAGTTACAGGACTACCAGTTGCATAAATTATTTCAAGCTTTCCAATAGATATAGCATCTTCAATAGTTGGAACAAATTTATCAATTCCTGCAACAACGATATGTAATTTTTTAGAAGCAATTAAAGATATATTACCTTCATTATGAATTAATACAATTGAACCTTCTTGTGAAGCTATTGAATTAGCTCCACTAATTCCAATTTGACAATCTTCAAGTTTTCCTAAAACATCTTTTTTTACAAATTCCATAATTTCTTTAGGATCATTTTTAAGGTTTGCATCCATAGCATCATTAACAATATCCCTAATTTGATTAACATTTAAATGAGATGCTGGACCTGTAGGATGAACTGGTTTATTATCATCTTTTTTAAGTTGTAAAATTCTATCTCCAAGGTCTGTTTCTATAATTTCAAAGCCTTCCTTTTTTAAAAATTTTGAAATTTTAATTTCACCTAATGTGTTTGATTTAGATTTAGCAATGTATTTAGAACCTTCCCCCTTAACTAAATCCAAAATTATCTCCTGTGCATCTAGATCATCACTTGCTATAAAAACATCTATATCATTTCTTTTTAAAGAATTAATAGCTTCCTTCATTAATTTTTCACCATTAGCTATTGCATCTTTTTTAATGTTTTTAACTTTTTCTTGTAATTCAATAGTTTTAGGCTCTTTTAAAAATGGTGAAGACCTATTTTTAACAGTGTTAAATGAATTACGCATTGTTTTTAGTTCATCTTCATTCATTTAATCACCTTAGTTAGAAATTCAGTAATATCTAATACTTCAATTGGAGAAGTTTCTTTTAAATTTAATTTACAAAAAGGACAAGAACTTATAAGATATTCTGAATTTGTATTTTCGATTTCTTCAATTTTAGATTGTGAAATTTCTTTTGAAATATCTGGAAAAGCAGATTTAACTCCACCACCTGCTCCACAACACCTTGCATTTTCCCTATTATTTCCCATTTCTTTTAACTTAGAAACAGAATTCAATACATTTCGTGGAGCATCAAATTCATTACAATGTCTTCCTAAATGACAAGGATCATGGTATGTAATATTTATGTCTTTTTTATCGAATTTTAGTTTACCATCCTCAATAAGTTTTTCAAGTAATTGAGAAATATGAATTACATCAATATCTTTATAATCCTTTTTTAATGTTTTATAACAACCAGCACATGAAGTTAAAATTGTTTCTCCTTTAAAATCTTCAGTGTTTTTTTTAATTAGCTCTTTAGCTTCATCAACAAAACCAGTCCTAAGTAAGACTGAACCACAGCATTTTTCATTTTCTAATATAGTATAATCTACTCCTGCAAGTTTTAATAATTCTTCAGTAGCATCAGCTATTGTAGTTTCTTTTTCTCTTGCAGTACAACCTCTAAAATAAATCATAAAAATATCCTCTATTAAAAAAAGGAATATTAATCTTTATCTTCCTCATTTTCAAGATTAATTTCATTTTTTATAGCTAATTCTCTAACAAGTTTATTTATGTTTTGTTCTAGCTTTTCTATTTTTAAAAAAAGTTTAAAACACATATATAATAAACTGATAATAGCCATTATAAAAATAGCATCTAATCCTCTAGATATACCAAATATTCGAGCGAAAATTTCACTAAATTTAGGATCAATAGCTATAATAACAATCATAACCCATAAAAAAATCCAAAGAATAAATGATGTTAAAGAAATTTTCTTTTCTCTAAATTTTAAATAAATTATTGCAATAGCTAAAATAGCAATAATAATAAAAGTTAATGGGTATAAAGGGGTTCCATTCATAATATCTCCTTATTAATGTTTATAAAATACTTCACGAATCATTCTTAACATGATTTTAATTCCAACTAAAGCATTAGTCCCTTTTTTCTGAGTTTCATCAGTGTAAATAGTTTTAATTGTAACTTCTTCAAATTTAAGATTGTTTTTATTAATTTCTTTAATGAATTCAGAAGATATTAAATAACCATGTGATTCAATTTTTAATTTTCTTGCAGCAGAAGCTGTAAAAGCTCTAAAACCTGTTTGAGAGTCTTTAACTTTAACATGATAAAAAATTTCTGTTAATAAAGTCATAATAGTATTAGCAAAGTTTTTATCTAATGGCATGTCCTCAAATGGTCTTGCCCCAATAACAGCTTCAGCTCTTCCACTTATTAAGGGTTCACAAACATTAGCTATATCATTATAATCATGTTGTCCATCAGCATCAAAAGTCACTACATAGCTAGGATTATGTTTTAATGCAGCATCAAGCCCTGTTCTTGTAGCTGAACCGGCACCCATATTAATAATATGGGATAAAACATAAATATTATCAGGATATTCTTTTTGTACACTTTTTAAAACATTTAAAGTATTATCACTTGAACCATCATTTACAGCAATGATTTTATAACCTAAACTAGCTACTTTTTTTAAAACATTACCTACACGTTTTTCTTCATTGTATGCAGGTATAATAATATAAATAGATTTTTTATCATCTCTTGATATTGTAAAATTTGATTCCATGTTAACACATATAATTAAAGCCTTCCAACATCATTTTTACCTTGTCTTAAACCCATACCAGCATTTTTTGTTAATTCTTTAGGTTTAAACATTAATTTAATAAGGTTTTGAGCATGCCCTCTAGCTCTGTTTTCTGCAATCTTTTTAAGTTCTTTAATATCTTCACTTTCATCCTCATGGACAAAGACTTCTAATATATGTTTATTAGTCATTAATTGTGCTTGAATAATACCAGTAGATGCTTCATGAGCACATAGTTTATCTTTTTCCATTGGTCCAGGCATACCTAAAGCAATAACAATCTCACAGTCTTCTTCTTCAATAAGTTTTTTAGAAGCAACAGGTAAGTCTTTAATTCCAGGAACAGTTAATCTAATAATCTTTAAATCTGTAGCATTATTTTTTAGCTCATCAATAGCTGCTCCACCCATATCAAATCTAGCAAAGGTAGTATCACAAATTCCTATTCTCACAAATTCACCATGAAAAAATGAATAAAATATTATATATTATTTTTTAAATTAATAGTTATTTAAGTTTATCTTTTATTAATTTTCTAGCTTTTGAGATTGTTAAAGGATAAATATTTTTAAAGTCAATGTGATCTTCTTTATCTAAAATTTCAAAGAGGTGAGTAATTCTTGGAAGACGTAAATTAGAATCCCTAATTAACTCAATATCATCAAAGACTTCTTCAGGAGTTCCTTCATCAATAATTTTACCTTGATCAATAATAAAAACCTTATTAGCATAAATCGGTACTAAATCTACATCATGACTAGAAATTACAATAGTCATGTCTCTTTTATTTAAATCTTTAAGAAGTTTAAGAATTTTTGAAGCACCATTAGGATCAAGTCCAGAAGTAGGTTCATCTAAAATCATGATATCTGGATTCATAGCTAAAATTCCCGCAATAGCTACTCTTTTCTTTTGTCCACCACTTAAATGATGAGGAGGTTTTTTATTAAACCCCTCCATACCTACAACTTTTAAAGCATTGTTAACTCTTTTTTCTGTTTCTTCCTGAGATAATCCAATATTCAATGGTCCAAAAGCAACATCTTCTTCAACAGTTGATGCAAATAGCTGATCATCAGGATTTTGAAAAACAATCCCAACTTTTTGTCTGGCTTTTATAAGGCTATTTTTATCATATTTTAATAATTCACCATCAATAAAAACTTCACCTTCATCAGGTTCATAAATTCCATTAAAATGTAGAAATAAAGTAGATTTTCCTGCTCCATTTTTTCCAAGTAAAAAAACCATGTCTCCTTTATCTATTTTCATAGATATATTTTTTAATGCTTTATGTCCATCGTTATAAGAATAGCTAATATTTTTAACATCTAATATAAAAATTCCCCCTATTTTTTTGAAGGTTCATAAATAGGTAATTCCCCATCATATCCTCTTGAATTTAATGAATTTTGTAATGTTTCACTTTTTTCTAAAGATCTTATAAATAAATTTGAAAATAAAAATCCTAATGATCTATATGTGCTTTTAGTTCCAATATAACCAAGTCTTGTCTCTTGAGCATTTCTCATAACATCTAATTGATCTAAAAATATAAAGATTGTTGTATACATCAATAAAGCAATCTCAATAAGTATTTTTGGAACATATAATCTATGTAAAAAATGAAGTAAATCTGATATAGGTGTTGTAAGAGTTAAAAATCCTAAACATGAAAAACAAGCAAAAACCCTACAAAAAGTATACACTCCTAAATTTAGTGCATCATCTCTTACTACTATTCCAAAAATTCCAGTTTCAAAAATAACTTCGCCCTTTCCAAAGAAGAATATTAAAAAAATACAGGAAACAAATGCAAAGATGAATGGAATAGAAATAAATTTTATATAGTGTTTAACAGATATTTTTGCAACTATAGTGATTCCAATAGCCATAACAATAAAAACCACAAAATCCAATAATAAATTATCAGCTATTAAAGCTATAAGCATTATAGGAATAGCTATTAAAATTTTTAAATATGTATCCATCTGGGATAATTTATTATTATGGGCTATATAATCAATATCAAAATTCATAAAATCAACTTATATTATCTCACTAATCTTTTATTTATTAATTATAGTTATTAAATATAATTAGATTAAATATCTTCATATGTAGAATATTTCATATAGAAAAATAATTTAAAAATCTCAAATAAGAATAAAAATTTAAAAAAAAATAATAAAAAGGAGAAATTAATTCTCCTTGTTTTTTTGTCCTCTCCATAAACCAAAGAAGTATCCAATGATAAGTGCACCTATAGCTGCTTGAAGAGCAAATAATAAGCTCTCTATTTCACCACTAGGTGGTTCCCAAAACGATGAAAACCATGGTTCATAGCCAGATTCTTCAATAGCATCACCAGCTGCCCCATCTGATCCACCAAAATAGCCTTCGTCTTCACCAAGGCCACCATACATCAATAAGGGAAGAATGGCGATAATAACTACTAATATAATTAATACAATGTTAGTTGTTTTTGTATCCATAATACCACCTATTTTGAAGCTCCAACTTCTTTACTTGAGAGAAGGTTAAGTTTTTCAAGTATTTTAGGTTTTGCATCTTTTAATGCATTCCAAATTACAACAGTTAGTAAACCTTCAGCTATTGCAAGAGGTATTTGAGTAATAGCAAAAATTCCTAAAAATTTAATTAAAGACCCTTCAAAAGTTGGATCTGGAAATGCAAGAGCAAGTTGGAAAGAAGTTGTAACATAAGTCATTAAATCTCCAAAGAATGCTGCAAAGAAAATTGCAATAGATGAAGAGATTTTAGATTTTACAATACCTTTATAAACAGCCCAAGCAACAAAAGGTCCTACAATACCCATTGAAAATACATTAGCTCCTAAAGTAGTTAATCCACCGTGAGCAAGTAATACTGCTTGGAAAAGTAAAACAATAATTGCAAGAACTGAGGTCACTGCAGGTCCAAAAATTACTGCTCCAAAACCATTACCTGTTGGATGTGAACAACTACCTGTAACAGAAGGCAATTTTAATGAAGAAAGAACGAACATAAAAGCTCCACTTACAGCAAGTAAAGCTTTAGATTCTGGAATTTCTTCTGTAACTTTTTTGATTTTTATGATTCCATAGACTACTACTGGTATTGAAAGAATAAACCATAATAGACACCACATAGGTGGTAAGAACCCTTCCATAATATGCATTTTAATTTCTCCAAATATATAATTATATCATCAAACTATATTTAATTTATATAAAAATAATCTGATATAATAAAATAGTTAATACTCATTAATAAAATTTTTTATTTGAAAATAATTAAAACCAACATAGAATAGATTAAAATAAATTTGATTAATTATTAGAATGTGAATTTATTAGTAGGTACAATTTTATAAAGATTAATATTATCTTAAATTAGATTAGTAACATTAAACAAAATGAACTTTTAAAAAAACAGCTAAAATTTTAAAAGTCTATTAAATAAAAACCATAATCTATAAAAACAATACATAAATAAATAATTATTAAAAAACATTTAAAGAGATAGTATGAAAGTAAAAAATAATATTATAGTAGCATTAGATTTAATGGATATTGATGAAACATTGAAACTCTGTGGCAAAATAAAAGACAAAATAAATACTGTTAAAATTGGTTATCCCCTAACATTAGCAGAAGGAATAGAATCTATAAGTACAATAAAAGAAAATTTTAATTTTAATATAATCTGTGATTACAAAGTAGCTGATATTCCAGAGACAAATAAAAAAATATGTGATATAACATATGAAAATGGTGCAGATGCAATAATTTGCCATGGTTTTGTAGGCCCAGATAGTGTTGAATCATGCCTAAATTCGAGTTTAGATTATAAAAAAGAATTATTTTTATTAACTGAAATGTCACATCCTGGTGCTCTAAAATTTATACAAAAAAATGCAGACGAAATAGCTAAAATGGGTTTAGAAATGAATATAAAAAATTTTGTAGCTCCATCAACAAGACTTGATAGATTAAGTAAAATTAGAAATATTGTTGGAACAGATGCAAATATCATATCTCCAGGTGTTGGAACACAAGGAGGAGATCCTAAAGAAACTTTAAAATATGCTGATTCATTGATTATTGGTAGAAGTGTTTATAATTCACAAAATCCTCAAAAAACATTAGATGAAATAATTAAATCAATTATTTAATTTTTTAAAGATAAATCCAGCAAATTCATAGCTTATTTCAAATAATAAGAAGAAAATAAAACTTTCAAAACTTAAAAATCCTAAAATAGCTAATAATAAAATAGCTATTTTCATTGTAAATCTATAATCAAAGAAGAACTTTAAAAACTTACTTTTATTATATATTTTTAAATTATCATTACCTTTTTCATCAATGAAAGCTCCTAAAATAGCTATTACTAATGCAAGTAAACTTATATTTGAAATTCCAAATATTAAAATCAATATTACAAATGTTATTAATGTAGCTATATGATGAATACCATCAACTTTAAAAGCTATTAAATTTCCAATTAGAATAGCTATAAAGATAATTGCTGCATCTTGATTTATTATAGATGCAAAAGCTGTAAATAAACCACATAGAATACCTAAAAAAATAGCTTTATTTTTATTAGAATTTTCATCATATTCATCATCAGAATATTTCATTAAAAATCCAGATAAACTATAAAAAATAGGAAGAAAAATAGAATTCATAAAATCATTTATTTATTTTATCTAAGGCTCCAGCAAGTATTAATGGAAATATTATTGTTACATCACCAATAACTGTAGCTAAATTTGAACTACATTTAGCTTTAGACCAAGATTTTGCTTCTTCTAATGGTGCACCACTTAAACTACCTGATTCTGGTCGATCCATAGTAATTTGAATAGCTGCATCAATACCACCTTTTAAAATATTAGATGCTAATGCATAATGTTTTGGAATACCTCCTCCAAGGAATATTCCTCCTACTTTTTTACTTTCAAAAACAATATCAGATAAATAGGACATATCTTCAACAGCATCAAGAACAAATTCATTATCTTGAGTAAACATCCATAATTGCAATCCAAGCATACTATCAATTATACCTGGAGCAAAAATAGGAATATTATTCTTTGATGCATTGTATAAAATTGAGTTTTCATCTTCAATTAGAAGACCAACTTCATAGAGTAATTTTTGAATAGAAATCTTTTTATTTTCTTTTTGAATTTTTTTAAAAACTTCAGTGATTTCCTTTTCAAAAACTTCAAAATCTTCTGATTTTGTGAAAACATCTCCAATACGACCAATACCTTCAGAATTTAATTCTTCATCAGAAGAGTGGAAATTTTTATAATGTCTTCCACCAAAAGCTTCTAAAAGATCATGTGTGATATTTGCCCCACTAGTAATTATTAAGTCTACTTGATTGTTCTTAACCATAGAACTAATAATATTTCGAAGTCCACCTGGAACCATAGGGCCTGCAAAACTTAAAAATATATTCATCTCTTCATCATCAAGCATATCAGCTAAAATATTACATGATCTTGAAACTCTACCTGAGCCTAAAACACCAGAAGATTCAAATTCATCGATTAACTCAGATATTTTCATATCTTTTTTAATATTGATTTGATCGATTTCCATTTAAACACAAACAAATTTATTTAAAAGTTTCTATTGGGAATTTTTCAAAATTAGTAATAGATTTAATTAAATCAGTCCGAGTTACAATTCCCACTGGTTCATTATTATCATTAGATATAACTAATCTTCCAATATGTTCTTTTGACATTACATCAATAGCATTAGCTATTTTAACATTTTCATTAACAAGACATACTTTTTTAGACATTATATCTTTAACTTTCAAGTTTTCTTCACCATCAGCGAGTGCTTTAACTATATCAGTTACTGTTAACATTCCCAAAACTTGATTATCTTTTATAACAGGAGCACCATCAATAGAATTATCAGATAAAATACTTGAAGCAGATTTAACATTATTTTCAGGATTTAAAGAAATCAAATCCAAACTAGCAATATCTTTAACTGTTTTTTTAGGAATACTTCTAATAGTTTTAGTATCTAAAAGAATAATATTATCCATATCATCTCTACCAACAATTTCACCAATAATACCTAAATTATTAACTGGAGTAGGTCCAATTCTTATTTCATCCCCTAAAGATAAATCTTTTATGCTTCCTAAAACTTTAATAGCTGCTTCACATTCACCAGGATGAGGAATACTTGTAAATTCAATTTTTGCAACAGAAAGATTTTCAATTTGTTTATTACCTTTATATAAAGAAACTTTCGATTGATTATCAGAAACTGAGATGTTTAAATTATGATAAGCCTCAACAGTAGGTTTATATCCACCTCTTGGACCTGGAACACCTCTAACAAACCCTAAACTACGAAGAGCTTGCATTTGATTCCTTATAGTTCCAGGATTCCTATTCATAACAGAAGCAATATCTTCACCTTTTATAGATTTACCATCAGAATCCTGATACAAATTTATTAAATTTTGTAAGATTTCTTTTTGTACATCAGTTAACATTGAAGCACCTACATAAATTATTTTATTTAAATCATATTTTATTATTCAATATATTGTTTTAAATCATTACGAATAATAGATGAAGCTCCAAAGCTCTTAATTCCATCAATCATAATAGGGAATTTATTTTTAGGAATTGAAACATTAATTTGAGAAAAAGAATTTCCTTTATTAACAGTTGGTTCATCAGAACATAGTTCATTTGAAAGTAAAAATTCAGTAATTTCCCCAATTTTACTATTATCAATATTAAATTTAACATCAAAATATTTTCTACCAATAATAGCACCATACAGTTGTTTATAAATCATATTGGCTTTTTCCATCTTATCTCCAGTACAATTTACACCAGCATACAATCCAGCAGAAGATTCTAAAATAGTTTCAAGTTCTTTAAGTCCTGCTTTTTTTAAACTATTGCCAGTTTGAGTATTATCTACAATCAAATCTGCACCTTTAGCAATATAAACTTCTGTAGCACCATCAGAGTTAATAATCTGCACATTTTTATTTCCACCATCAATTAAACTTCTAACTTGTACAAATGGAACAGAATCACCATAAATTTCTTTATATCCATCATTTTCCATTATATATTTTCTTGTTAAATTAGGATATTCAGTGAAACATAAAATTGGATTTTTTCTATCCCTATTTTCTCTGAAAAAATCTGAAAGACTACTATAAGGAGAATCATCTTTAACAGCAACAACTAATTTAGTATTTCCATAACCTAAATCACCAATTTTAGTTATATTATTTTCTTTTAAAACAGATTCCTCTTTAACCCAATCTTCACCAACAATAGAAATATCAACTATTCCTCGATTAAGTTCTACTGGAGTGCTTTGTGGTCTTGATAAATATGCTACAATATCTCTATCATTAACAATATCAATTTCATAAGATTCATTCCCTGGTTCATACCCTTTAACATCATATCCTGCATCAACCAATAGTTGATAAGTATTTCCCCTATTTACGTTGTTTAAACTTCCTTTTGGAAGCCCCAAAATAATTTTACTCATAACATAACACCAAAAGCATATAGTAAAATTTATTAATAGTTATATTTAAATTTAACAGTTTAAAAAAAATAAAAATATATGAAACAAAGAGCTATTAGTCATTAAATTAATTAATATACATATAATTCACTAGTTCTTAATTTAACATACTCTCCAACTGATTATTTTATTATAAAATGTTAATAATGAATATAAACCAAGCTAATTTCTTTTAATAATTTTGATTAAACAAAATTTAATAATCTTAATAAATTAAATTAGATATAAAAATAAACTAATATCAGTAAAAATAAACTAATTATTAAAAAGGTCAAAAAATGAAATTAGAAGATTTATTAAAAGAATGTCCTGAATGTGGTTCAAAAGATAAAACTGCCCACAGACAGATTATCGATAACCATAATGCACATGCACGACTCGATACATTTAAATGTAATAACTGTAGTTATATATTTGAAAAAAAAGATCCAGAAAAAGATGAAAAAACAGAAATCTTAAAGAAGTTAAATAAATTATAGTGATAAAATGAGTTTTCATGTAATGATTATCCCCACATTAAACTGTCAGTCAAACTGTAAATATTGTTGGGGAAGTGAAAATACAAATGAAATAATGGATATTTCATTAATAGATAATATTATTGATTGGATAAATAATTTTAATAATGAAACTATTCACTTTACATTTCATGGAGGCGAACCTTTAATTCCAGGTTATGATTTTTACAAAGAAGCTCTTCAAAAACTTCAAAAAAACACAAAATTAGATGGTTTTTCAATCCAAAGCAATATTTGGCTTTTAGACGAAGAACTTATTGATTTATTTAAAAAATATAATGTAAATGTTAGTACAAGTATCGATGGTCCTAAAGAAATAAATGATAATCAAAGAGGAGATAGCTATTTTGATAAAACAATGAATAGTTACAATTTAGCTAAGGAAAAAGGATTAAACATTAATTTTGTATCAACTATAACATCAGAATCAAAAAAAGAAAGTGATGAAATCTATGAATTTTTTAAAAACAATAATATGAATTTAAAAATACATGGAGCTCTTCCATCACTTAGAGGAGACAATGCAGATCCTTGGACATTAGATGCTAATGAATATGGAGATTTATTAGTAGAATGGTTAGATAAATATCTTTATGATTTAGATAAATTTTCAATAGTTGATTTAGATCATATCTGTAAAAGTACACTAAGACGTAGAGGAACATTATGCACTTTTGCAGATTGTATAGGCACTACACTAGCTATTGGCCATGATGGTTCAATTTATCCCTGCTACAGATTTGTTGGAATGGATGAATATATCTTAGGAAATGTTAAAAATAAACCAAAAAAAGAAGACATAGAACAATCTCCTGCATGGGACAAACTTCAAGAATTTAGAGAATACGTTGAAGATAATTGTAATAGCTGTAAATTTATGAAATACTGTAAAGGAGGATGCCCATACAATGCAATCGTTGCAAATAAAACACCAAAAGCAGTGGATCCTCAATGTGAATCTTATAAAAAAATATTCAAAGAAGTTTCAAAAAGAGCTAATAAAGAATTTTTAAAATCAGCTATTCCTGGAATGAATAATAAAAAAGAAAGTAATGATGGAAAATTTAGTATAATGGATTTAATGATGAAGCCATGAAAAATTTGTTACATTTTAACTAATTTTTCTACTTCAACATATAAGTAATATATAAAACTTCAGTAGATTATAGGGTCAATACCCACTTTTTAAATTTCCAAAAAACCAATTAATGGACAATCTCAAAATGATTTATTTATTCAATGTTTTTCTTAATTTTTCATAAAGTCTTTTTATTTACAAAAATTTTTTAATAATCTTTCTTTTCTATCATACTTATTGTTTTTTATCTTTTATTTCATTAAGAACAATTAAAATCTCATTTAAAGTTTTTTGCTGTGCATCTAAAGTTCTTTGCTGGAATTCAATTTGCCTTATTAATGATTTATTCTGATCAATAATAGCTTTTTGAGTCCATGACACTAACTGTTGATAACTGTTAAAGGACAATGTATTAGCAAGATTAGCCCATCCTGTCCCTGCTTCTTGCCTTACCATATTTAATTGGTCTTCATTGATTTTTTGTTTTAAGATATGGTTTGGCATTTCATCATAGAATAATAATTTTTCTTTTTCTTGAGTAGGTGTTTCTCCTAATAGTTGTTCTAAACGACTTAAATATTGACTTGGTTCTATTTTACCTTCTTTAGCTTCTTTTTTTGTTTGATTCCATGCAGCTTGCTCTGGAGAAGCACCCTTATTATATTTTTTAAATAAAATACTTACTTCCTTAGTCCAGGTAAAACCTCCTAATATTTTTTTGATATTCTTATCTTTTTCCTCTTCTTCAGGTGACTTTTTTTTGCTAAACAAACCCATAATAATACCACATTAAAAATATTTTTCTACAATTATTATTATAGTAAATTAAAATATTTAAACATTATTATTCAGTTAAATTATAATATTATTCAGAAAATAAGCTAATATTTTGTTACTTTGAATAGCAAAAATCCAAAAAATACACATGTAAACTTTTAAAAAAAATAAGTAAAAATTACAAAAAAATAAGTATAAAAAAAAGATATAAACTGAAAAAAATTAAATAGGAATCTTTAAATGTAAAATTTTAAAATAATATTAATAAAGGTGTTTTTGTTTTTATGACTGATTATAATATTTATGATGCTAAAAATGTTTTGGAAAGCCTAAAAGATAATATATATGGTATAAAAAAAATTCCTCATTATGAAGAAAAAGCTAATGAAAGAGATGTTGATTTTAATATTGTAAACTCTAAATTAGTAGATGAAATTCCCGTAGGGATTCAAAAGACCTTATATCATTCCGAAAGGTTCGAATTAATCTATGAATACAATAAAAAAGAAGATTTATATATTATTATTAACATATTAAACAACAACGAAATAGATATTTTAACTATTATAAAGAAGAATTCTAATAGGAGACGTCATTAAAATGAAAATAAAAATGCATGATAATATTGAATATAATTATGATTACAAATATGATTTAATAGATATTCATAAAAAAGGAAAATTTAATCATGGAAAAACCATAGAATTAGATAATGGAGTATATTTAGATTTCGATGAAAATAATGTTCCTTTTGCTTTAGAATTTATTAGTGCATCAAAAATATTAGATACTGAAAAAAGAAATTTAACTTCCCCTGGTATAAATGTAGCTATTCTTGTTACTGATGATATGATTCATGTAGAAGCTATTTTTGAATATAAAATACATGAAAAACCAGCAGATGTTTCTATTAAAAAAGATATTATTAATGATTATAATATTCCCAAAATGGAAACAGCATTATCCACGACTTAAATATATTCTACTTTTTTTTGGTTCAGTCTGTAAAAAAATAGACTTGTATTTAAAAAAAGTTATGTTTAATTTATTAAAATTTAAACATTATTTATATTAATGAAACATATGCTTATTCATTAATCTTTTTTTATAGTTCTTTCATTAAATCTTTTAATCTATTATCTGTGAATTTTTCTTTTACTATTTCCATTAATTTATTTGACTCTTTTCAATTTCATCTAATCTTTTAACTTCTTCATTGTAATTATCTCTTTCAGTTTCAACTTTAATAAATTCTGGTGTTTTCATATCAAATTTATTAACATCTAAATTTATAGTGATTGCATTTAATGCATCTATATATTTCTTTTTTAGTTTATTGGGATTTTCCATGAAATATGCTAATCTTGTTTTTGATTTTACTCTTCCTTGTAAAAAATCAATTTCATCTAATGTTAATATTTTTTCATGATTTTGTAAATTATAGTGTGTTACCAAACTTTTTCATATAAATGCATGTTTTATTTATATATAAAATATTAAATTAATTAAAAAATATTAGGTAATCAACTATACTATAATGAAATTTTCTTAACATGTGGCTTCTGAATCTTCCATAATTTCCTATTTTTCCTAGTCCTAATTTTTCATTAATTTTATGGAATAATATTCCTGCATAATGCGCATTAAAATTGAATAATGGTGTTTGATTGCTTAATATTTTTTCTTGGGATAATAAATTATGTATTATTTCATTTGTGGCTTCTGGACTAGTGAATGTGTAGTAATATCCTTGTGTTTTATGTCTTTTTATTTTCCAATTAGGAATTAAACTGTTATTGTCTTTTAAATCGTTTAATAATTCATTTATGTGTTATTTATAATACTATTATTTTGTCGTATTTACAAAATCGCGACATGTTAAACCTATAGAATCAGATAAAGATGTTCCACTACTACTTATAAATAATATTAATGCTCTTAAATTATTTGATGATATTTTTAGTGCTTTTTTAATTATTTTATCATCTGGTAAATCGGAATAAGTAATTGGTGGTACATCTTCAACAAGTCTTTCATTAAAATAAGGTAATTGATGTACTTCTATTTCATAGTGTTTATAAAATGTTATTATTCTGCTGAAATGTAGTTTCGCTACTTTTTTGGAATAAGTATTATATAAATGTAGGCGATATTCTGTTAATCTATTTTTGAGTTTTCTTTTTTTCCATCTTTTGCCGTTTTCTTCTTCTTTTTTAGCTTCATTTAATAGTTTTTGTAAAGGTAATTCCTAGTATTCACTGTATCTCCTTAAAATTAGTCTATATGATTTTTTTGTGTTGTATCTGTGGTTTCGTGAGTTAGAGAATTGTTCTATTAATTATTCATTTTTCATATGCATATTTTTCCACTTCCTTTATAAATTTTAATTCTTTTATAGAGCATTTGAGAACTAATTATTATTGAAGTGTAATAAATAATACATAATTTAATGATGAAACCTTAAATCAAATTTTTCATATATTGAATTAAATCATCTCGAGCCATATCATCATCCATAGCAAATTCAATGGATGTTTTAAGCCATTCTAACCTATTACCAATATCATAAGTTTTACCATTAAAAATAGATCCATAAATACTGTTTAATTTTGATAAAGCATCAGTAAGTTGAATTTCACCACCAACACCAGGAGCAGTTTCTTTAATTAAATCAAAAATATCTGGTGAGAGAACATAACGACCCATAATAGCTAAATCTGAAGGTGCCTCACTAACAGGTGGTTTTTCAACTAATTTATTAATTTCATAAGTATTCTTTTCAATTTCAACACCATCTATAATACCATATCTTTCTACTTTTTCAGTTGGAACCCTTTCAAGAGCTATTGCTGATGAATCATATTTGTTATATGTATCGATTAATTGTTTTGTACATGGCATTGAACCCTTGGTTATTGTATCTCCTAACATAACTGCAAATGGTTCATCTGCAACATGTTTTTTAGCACAATAAATTGCATCCCCTAAACCCTTTTGTTCTTTTTGACGTACATAATAGATATCTGCTAAATCTGTAATAGCTTGAACTTGTTCTAAAAATTCATCTTTACCTGCAATCTTTAAGGTATGTTCTAATTCAAAGGATTTATCAAAGTGGTCTTCAATAGATCTTTTACCTTTACCTGTTATTATTAGAATATCATCAATGCCTGAAGCTACTGCCTCTTCAATTACATATTGTATTGTTGGTTTATCAAAAACTGGTAACATTTCTTTTGGTTGAGCTTTAGTTGCAGGTAAAAACCTAGTTCCAAATCCTGCTGCAGGTATAACTGCCTTCATTTAATCACCTTTAAAATTTTAATTAATAATACTAAATTTTACTTAATTATTATAAATACTTATTCAATGAAAAAACAAAAATAATTTTCAAATAGTGCGGGAGACGGGACTTGAACCCGCGAAGGGACTAACCCAATAGGCCCTCAACCTATCGCCTTTGACCACTCGACCACCCCCGCATTTAAATAATAAAAAATAGAATTATAAAAAGCAAGTATTAAAAAATATATTTTTTTATATATTTAAACTTAACTATTAAATAATTTGAATTTTAACTAACATTTCTCTATTATTCTTTAAATCCTCAATTAAATTTTGATTTAAATCAATTGCAGCCTTATTTGAATTAATCATCAATGTTCTAGAACATGTATATGAACTTTTTCTACAAACTAAATCTGTTGGATGATTAAGTGTTAAATTAGGATGACCTTCTCCAATAATTTCATCATATCCATTAGAAGTAGATAAAATTACCTTAATTTTTGCACCATCTCTAGCTATTTTATCTTTAAATTCATCTGATAAATCATTTAATGTTTTATTCATAGCTACACCAATAATACAATCTCCTTTCGGTGTGATATTTTCATCACAAGTAATTTCAAACGTAGACTTATGTTTTGATGAAATATTTTTATGTCCTTTAGTTAAAATTTCAAAAATCATATTTAATCTATTTAACGGTTGTTTAAATAATTTCTTAAAAATAGTCCCATACCAATAGCTACAGCAATTTTTAAAATAACATTAACAATTCCAGGTTCAACTAATGAATTTATAATTAAAATTGCAACAATAATAATTATAATAACAAAAATAATTCTTAAAATTAATTGATTATCCATTTAAAATCTCCTTAATATAGAATTTAATATTATAAAATATAAATATTTTTAAAATTATAGTTGTTTACCTAATATTTTTTAATTAATTTAATATCTATATATAAATAAAACATGCATTTATATGAAAAAGTTTGGTAACACACTATATATAAATAATGAAAAGAAGCCACCTCTAGAAACTTAATGTTTATTATTTATACTTTTTCTTTATTTTAATTAATTCTTTGTTTAATTATTTTAATACTTGTTTTAATTGTTTTTATTTAATTATTTGTTGTTTTAATATTTATTTATAGTTAATTTTAAATAATATTAGTATTATTAGTACTATGCTTTATTAAAATTTTTTATTGATTTTAAGATATGTTGGTGGATTCTGATAATTTTTTTTGTTTGAATGGTGGTGTTTGTGTTAGTATGATTTTGAAGGATTTTAATGTTTATTCTTTTGATTTTTGGTAATTATAATAAGTATGTTGATAAAAAATATCATGATTTAGATTATTTTAATGAAAAGATTTAAGATTTTTCAATAGCTTTTATTAAATATTCAGCTTCTTTTTTGAAGTTTTTCATTTTAAATGCATTACCTATTCTTTTTACTGCATCTAAATTCCTAAGATATGCATCAAGCCATGTAAAAATATCACCTGGATAAATCTGAATTTGATATTTTTTAAATAACTTATCTGAAATATCAATAGGATCTAATCCTTTTAATCTATCTTCAATTATAATTTCAGATATTCCACGTTGAAGACACTTGCAAAATGGTTTTTCCTCACAAGAACACTTTAAAAAGTCAATTTGTAAATTTAATAATGCATCTTGAAACTTAGAATCTAATTTTGAAATAGTATCACCAGATGAGATAATATCTAATGTAGATTCTGAAAATAATCTTGATGAAATATTCATTTTAAGAGAACTAGCTAATTTCGAATGAATAAGTGGTGATAAGTATGCATTTTCTATTAATTCTAATTCCATTGCAATATATTTAGTTTTTAATCTATCTACATTTATTTTCTTTTTATCATTTAAATTGTTTAAAATATTAATTTCTAGTTTATTAGATCCATTATTAAATAAATTCTTAAGATAATCTTTATTATTCAATGAATTTTTTATAAAATCTGCTTCATGAATCATGAGAAAGGACATAGAAACAGCTCTCCCATAAACAGTTACATTAAATTTAGATGAGTGAACTTTAATTAAGGATTTACTAGCTAATTCCTCAATAATCTCACTTAAACTTATAGGTAAATTAGTATCTTTATATAAATTTTTTAATTCATCTAAATTTTTAACAGTAAAAGAAGAAATATCTGCTAAAACTTCTTCTAATGTATCCTCATAAGTATAATCAATATGCACTTTTTCAACATCACTTTCTAATAAATTTAAAGCAACAAGTTCTTCACTTTCATTATCAAAAGAATTTGCAACCTCTGGAAGTAAAAATACCTTTCCAATATCATGATAACTTGGCCTTCCTGCTCTACCTGTCATTTGTGAAAATTCATTAGGAGAAATCCATGAATTTCCCATTAAAAGAGTATCAAAAATAACTTGTGATGCTGGAAAATCAACTCCTGCAGCTAAAGCAGCAGTAGTAACAACTGCAGCTATTTTTCCCTTGTCAAAATCTTTTTCAATTCTTTCTTTTTTATAATAAGACAAACCTGCATGATATGCCTTAACATTTAATCCTTTATTAGATAAATAATTAGATAATTGATGAGTTTTACGCCGAGAATTTGTAAAAATAATTGTTTGACCTTTAAATCCTCTAGATGACACTTCATTAAATTCTTTAACAATAAGCTTTCGAATAATCAATCTTTTTTCAGATTCGTTTCTTGTATAAATCAAATGTCTTTCAATTGGAACTGGTCTTTTAGAATACTCAACTAAATTAGCATCTAAAATATTAGCTAGAAAATTAGGGTTTTTAACAGTAGCTGATAAAGCTATTGTTTGAGTTTTAGGGAATAATTTTTTAACTCTTTTAATTAATCCATTTAATCTAATTCCTCTATCAATATCATCTAATGTATGAATCTCATCTATTAAAATAAGACCTAATTCTTCTAAGTCTTTATAATTTCCACTTCGAATCAGAAAATCAATTCCCTCATAAGTTCCAACAATTATATCTGCATCTTTAATACTTGAATTATTAAAATTAAGTTCACCTTTAGCTTTAACTCTATTTTTTCCAACTTTAATAGCTACTTTTAAACCTAATTTTTCGTATTTCTTTTTAAAATCCCTATATTTTTGATTTGCAAGAGCAACAAGAGGAGTTAAAAAAATAAACTTTTCCCTATTTAATGCTTTAGGAATTCCTGCAAGTTCACCAATTAATGTTTTTCCACTTCCTGTTGCAGAAACTGCTAATATGTTTTCTCCTTTAAGTAATCCTTTATTAATAGCTAAAATTTGTATTGGAAGTAGTTTTTTATTTCCATTTTCTATTAAAATCTTTTTAAAATCATTTGGAATTTTTAACCTATCCATATCAACTTCAGGGATTTTATTAGTTTTATCAATTTCTATTTTATCAAATAATGTTAAATTAGAGTTTTTTAAAGGATCAAATTTATGATTGATAACATTTATAACCTTTTCTAAATCTTTAGTTGTATCAAGTAGATTTTTAAAATTTCTAAAAACTTTTTTATTATACTTTTGCATATCAAGTTCTCTTTTAATAGTATTCAAAGCACAATCATAACAAATAAATTGATTATGATATTTATACATATTTTTAGAGTTAATAATTGTAATATTTCCATCATTTACACAGAACTTGCAAATTTTAGTAAATCTAGGAGTAATATCATTACTTTTTAAAAACTCTTCTAGCTCTTCATCTTTTTCAGTTAAAAAAATAGCTTGATTTTTAAAAAACTTTAAAACTTGAGAAGGAGGATATAATTTTTCTTCATTTTCATAATTAGCAATAAACTTATTAATTGATAATTTATTTCCTTCTTTTTTAAATTTTAAAGAACCTATAAATTTAGGTTTTCTTTTGGAATTTAGAGCACCTTTAGGTGAACCAATAGGGAAAACTTCATAGATCTTTTTTTTAGGTTTAATTATAATCATATGTTGATTCCATTTAGAATAAGTTAATTTATATTTTTATACTTTTATTAACTTAACTTATTTTATTAAAAATAAAAAAAGAGTAATTTAATTTAAAAAAGAATTAAATAATTTTAAAAATGAAATAAGAAAATAAAAATAATTTTAATTATCTTTTTCATTATAAATTAAACCAGTAGCTTTTGCTGTAAAAATCATGGAATATGATCTAATAATAAGTATATTAATTATAACCCCAATGATTGGTATGAAAATTAAAATACCTGATATAATTGCTAAGAAAAATCCGACAATTCCCATTAAAATATACCATACTATATATTTTCCCCAACCAATATTTCCAATTGTTTTAAAAACTTCGCCAAATTCAACTGCAGCACCCATATTTCCTTTATCAGCAAATCTTACAAGAGCAATAATATAGAGTAAAGAAAAGATGATAAATATGATACAGGATAATATAATTGCAATAGATGATGATAATAAGAATTCTGAAACTAATTGATCAGGTATAGCTTGTCCATTAAGCATAACTATTTCCCCAAGTTTACCAAATGCACCTGTTACAAATGCTAAAATAAAAGCAATGATTGTTGGAATTATGAAATAAAATATTGCAATTAATATTCCTTTAATACCAACTACAATATGGTCAGAAAAATCATTGAATTCTGGTAATTCATCTTGATAATCAATTGTATTTCTAAGCATATTAATGAAATATCCAAATAAATAAATCGAAACAATTAAACTTAAAATTCCAAAAATTAAACTTAAAATTCCACTAGGATCAAAATTATCTAAACTCAATCCAAAACCTAATAAAAATGTAGGAATATTAGAAATAATAAAAATTACACCTAAAATTACTAATTTATTTAAATCTTTTGTAGGAAAATAAAGACTTTCCTTAAAAATATCTACAATATCCATTTTAAAATCTCCTTGAAACATATAAGATAAACTTATACTAATAGTTTTTTTTGTTTTTAAATAATAAAAGCTTTTCTATAATAATTTTAATTAAAAGTAAAAATTCTATTGAATTTTAAAGAATAAAGATGTTTTATTACAAAATAATATAGTTTAATAAACTTTATAAAAATAATAAAATAAAAATAAGAGCTTATTTATAGTCTATACTTTTTATAATTATATAAATCATATTTTCACGGGTTTTATGAAAATAATAATATCTAAAAAATAAAAATTAATTAAATTTTTTAAAAATAATAATTTTAAACAGCGTAAAATGATTTTATTAAGTAAAAAACTGTTATTTGATATTTTTTTAAAAGATTTTACAGTTGAAATATATGTCTAATAGATTATAATTTCAAGTGTAAATAAAAAAAATAATTATTTGATAAAATAATTTAAAGAATAAGATTAGAAAATAAAAATATACTAAATCTTAAATTTATAAAAAAAGGATTAACAATAATTCATTTAAAAAAATAAGAAATATAATTGTATATTGTATAAAAATTTTAGAATTTTCTCTCTAATACAATTATAATTACAAGACCAATAAGAGCAAGCCCAATACATGGTAATATATTTGGTAGTGTTAATGCCATTGTAGTGCTTATTTTAACAAAAGGAATCTTTAAAGTTCCAATCATAACTCCTATTAATAATGCCATGGTACTTTCTTCATGATGTTGTAACAAATAATCTAATAGTTTAGAAAAACCTAAAATTCCAATTAATGCACCTACAATAAAAGTAATAACTTCTGGAAGACGCATTTCATGAAGTGCATTTAACATATACTCATATTGACCTAAAAGTAAAAGTAAAAATGAACCAGAAATCCCTGGTAAAATCATAGCACAGATAGCTATTACACCAGATATGAAAATTACAGGTAAAGTATGTGTAGTAGCTATAGGATTTAAACTTACAAAAATATAAGCTAAAATAAACCCTATAATAGCAAGTATGATATTTCTTAAATTAATTCCACTTAATTTTGTAAATAATATATAAGAAGAAGATACTATAAGGCCTAAAAAAAAGGAATACGTAAATGCAGTGTGAACTTCCATAGCATAAGAAACCAATTTAGCTAATGTTAACATTGCAGTACCTATTCCAAGTAAAAGAGGAATAAATAAGGCAAAGTCTACTTCATCTAATAATTTAGATTTAAATTCTTTGAAATCTCCCTTTAATAATGGTTTTACAAAAGTAAAATTGATTTTACTAATACCATGAACTAATCTTTCATAAATTCCAGTAATAAGAGCAATAGTACCTCCAGAAATTCCTGGAAGGATATCTGCAGAACCCATCAAGAGTCCACGAATAAATATTAAAAATGTTTCCATATAATTAGTTTTCAATCTATCTCCTCATTTTAAAAAATATATAATATAAAAAAGATATAAACATACTTTTTAAATAGGGTTATTAATAGTTTGCCTTTTGACATACTCTCTGAGTGATTATTTTATGAAGTTTCACTCGGAGATTTTTGCTCTCTATTATAAGCTACAGTTTCTTGTTTAGATAGAACTAATGTTCTATAGTAGCACAAGCTTAAATTCCTACATGTCCTGTAGTACATTTATTATTCATTCGGATAGCTTCATTGAGAATGTTAATAGATGCATTAATGTCTCTATCATGTTTTGTCCTGCATTCTGGACAAGTCCATTCTCTTATTGTTAGTGTTAAATCTTCTTTTTTGTATCCACATTTGTTACAAAGCTTTGATGATGGGAAAACTTTACTTATTTGTATACATTTTTTACCATGCCATTGGGCTTTGTATTTTATCATGTCAATAAGTTTTGACCATGATATTTGGCTTATGCTGTGGACTTAATCGTTTGTTTTTTATCATGTTCTGTACTGATAAGTTTTCTAAGCCGATTAAATCAAAATTTTCGATTATTTTTTGTGGATAGTTTCTGATATTCATTGTTTACGGATATCAAAGACTTTATTATATAATTTATGTAATTTTTTAAGATTTTTAATGAAGTTTTTTAGAACCTTTAACTTTTCTTGATAGATTTCGGTTTAATCGTGCTATTGTGGTGTTCTATTTTAGTTAGGCGAGTGATTGGCTTTCTCTTTTCACCATTACTAAAAATCATCAAATCCTTTAACCCTAAATCAATACCAACATTATCTCCAGTTTTTGGTAATGGAGTTATTGGGACATTTTTACAGTTTAATACTGCAAACCATCTGTTATTTTCATATTTAATAGTAGCAGAAAGGATATCTCCTAAGATTTTCCTATTATCTTTATATTTTACTAGTCCAAATCGTGGTAATCTTAATTTATTATGTTCAAATCGTATACTATTGTTATTGTTCTTTAAACGAATACTTTGTAAGGGATTTTTTCGTGATTTGAATCTAGGAAACTGATTTTGGTGCTTGAAAAACCTAATCATACTGTCTTTGAATATATCGCAAGTTGATTGTAAGCTAGTGCTTTCACTATTTTTTAGGATAAGAATAGTCTGATTTAAGTACATTTAACCATATTATTAAGTGTCGAACGATTAAGTTTGAGTTTTATAGTTATGAGGATTGATTTTTGGATTATTAACAACTAAACTAAAAATTAACCGATTATAGTTAAGTAATTGGTTGAATACAAATCTGTTGTATCCAAAATTCTCGTATAATTTATCTTGCAAGGATTTATATTGGATATATCCTAATTTTATAAGATTTCACTACTGTTTTCATAGTCTTTTTTGTATATATTTTATCACAGTTTTCTAAGCTTGCTCCACCAGTAGTAAGATATGAAGTATCCTATTCAGGCTGAGGAGGTTGATAGGGAAACCTATATTGAATCCACCAGTTGTAGATATGAAGTATCCTATTTTCCAAAAGGATTCTTTCCAAAGTTTTTTCCTAATCTCAAGATATTACTTTTTTTATTAAACGGCTACTAGCTGATTTGTAAGCATATATAAATTTTAATAGTTGTATTTGAGGTTTAGTTTTAAATAACAAATGTATGTGGTCTGATTCAAAATTTAGATTCTTTTAAAACTATATCATAAGTTAGAAGCATTCTATATTAAATATTATCAATGAGTCTATTGAATATTTCAGGAGTTATTACTATGTCTTCTGTATTTAATACACAAGCACCAGGATGATATGTCAACTTATATACTGAATGTTGATTCTTATCTAAGTCATGACCCATAACTACTTATATTTATTTTAAACTATTTAAAACTTTTGATTCAAACCATGATACTGAAATTCATCTATGACTGAAATATTTCATTAAGATTCAATCATAGTATTCTTTCGGGTCTAAAATAAATTTAAGAAATAGATTAAAATAATATTAATCATCTTTATATTTAATAAAATAATTATATTTATTTTTATAATTTTTAGATGAAGAAAATAGCTATTTACTGCTTTTTTCTTCAACAAGTTTCTTTGCAAAAGGAGTTATATTTTTCTGTAAGACTTCTTTTAAAAATTCACCAGTATATGTTCCTGATTTAGCTATTTCTTCTGGTGTTCCAGTAGCTATTACTTCACCACCACCATCTCCTCCGTCTGGACCTAAATCTATAATATTGTCTGCGGTTTTAATAACATCTAAATTATGTTCAATAACGATTATAGAATTACCTGCATCTGTTAATCTATTTAAAACGTTTAAAAGTCTTTTTATGTCATCAAAATGAAGACCAGTAGTAGGTTCATCTAAAATATATAATGTTTGACCAGTACTAGTTCTTGATAGTTCTTTTGCAAGTTTTATTCTTTGAGCTTCACCACCAGATAAGGTTGTTGCGGGTTGACCTAATTTCATGTAACCTAAACCAACATCAAAAAGTGTTTGGAGTTTTTTATGAATCTTTGGAATATTTTCAAAGAATTCTAATCCTTCTTCAACAGTCATTTCTAATACTTCATAGATGTTTTTACCTTTATATCTAATATCTAATGTTTCTTCATTGTATCTTTTTCCTTTACATACTTCACATGGCACATAAACATCAGATAAAAAGTGCATTTCAATTTGAATGATTCCATCCCCTGAACATGCTTCACATCTTCCACCTTTTACATTAAAACTGAATCTTCCAGGTTTATATCCCCTAGCTTTAGATTCTGGAGTTTCTGCAAATAATTCACGAATAGGTGTGAATAATCCAATATATGTTGCTGGATTTGATCTTGGAGTTCTGCCAATAGGTGTTTGATTAATGTTAATGATCTTATCAATGTTTTTAACACCCTCAATTGATTCATATTTACCTGCAAAAGAATATTTTTTATTTAAAATTCCATTTAATCCTTTATATAATACTTGATTAATTAAACTACTTTTACCAGAACCACTAACGCCTGTAACACAGTTAAATAAACCTAATGGTATTTTCACATCTATATCTTTAAGGTTGTTTTCACTAGCTCCTTTAATTTTAATGAATTCCCCATTTCCTTTTCTTCTAGAATTAGGAACTTGTATTGATTCTCGTCTTGAAATATATTTACCAGTTATCGAATCCTCTGATTCCATAATATCTGTAGGTGTTCCTTGAGAAATAATCTTCCCACCATGTTCACCTGCACCTGGACCAATATCAACTACATAATCAGCTGATAAAATTGTCTCCTCATCATGTTCTACTACAATTAAAGTGTTTCCTAGATCTCTAAGTCTTTTTAGTGTTTCTATTAATTTAACATTATCTCTTTGATGAAGGCCTATACTTGGTTCATCTAAAATATATAAAACCCCAACAAGACCAGAACCAATTTGAGTAGCAAGTCTTATTCTTTGAGCTTCACCACCAGATAATGTTCCAGAAGATCTTGCCATATTAATATAATCTAGACCTACATCTACTAGGAACTTAAGTCTTTCTTTGATTTCTTTTAAAACTTCTTTCCCAATGAATAGCTCTCTTTCATTTAATTTAAGATTTTTAAAGAAATCATAACAATCTTTAATAGACATTTCTACAACATCATTAATTGACCTATCTGCAATTGTTACAGCTAGAATTTCTGGTTTAAGTCTTTTACCTTCACAAACATGACACTTATGATCACTCATAAATTTTGAAATAAATTTACGATTATAATTTGATTTTGTCTCAAGATATAATCTTTCCATTCTTGTTACTACACCTTCAAATTTACGATTAACCTGATATGATTTGTTTCTTCTTTTAAATGAGAAAGGAATTTTATCATTTGTTCCAAATAAAATTACATCTTGATACTTTTTCTCTAAATCTTTAAAAGGTTCATCCATGCTGAAATTATAGTAATTAGCTACTGCTTCTAACATTTGATAGTAATAATTTTCTTTTTTATTAGATTTAGACCATGGAACAATAGCTCCTTCTTTTAAAGATAATTCTTTATCTGGAACTATTAAATCAGTATCTATTTCCATTTTACTTCCAATCCCATTACATTCTGGACAAGCTCCTTGTGGTGCATTAAATGAAAACATTCTTGGTGTTACTTCTTCAAAATTAATTCCACAATCTACACAAGCAAAATGTTCTGAGTAGACTTTTTCATAATCTTTTTTATCATCTTTAAATATTACATTGATGATACCTTCACCAAATTCAGATGCAGTTTCTAAAGAATCTGCTAATCTTCTTTTAAAATCAACACCTTCTCTTATTTTTAAACGATCAACAACAACTTCAATATTATGTTTATATGTTTTAGCTAGTTTAATATCTTCTTCTAAATCCCTTATTTCACCATCAACTCTAGCTCTTACAAAACCTTTGTTTCTTAATTCTTTAAAAACAGATTTATGTTCTCCTTTTCTATCTTTTATAATTGGTGATAAGACTTGAATTTTTATTTCTTCTCCTTCTTCAATTATACTATCAGCTATTTGACCTATAGTTTGTTGAGCTATTTCATTTCCACAATTATAGCAATGTGGTTTTCCTATTCTTGCAAAAAGTAATCTAAGATAATCATAAATCTCTGTTATTGTTCCTACTGTTGATCTTGGATTTATTTTTGTAGTTTTTTGATCTATAGAAATAGCTGGAGATAATCCTTCAATATAATCAATTTCAGGTTTTTTCATTTGACCTAAAAATTGTCTAGCATATGCAGATAATGATTCAACATATCTTCTTTGACCTTCTGCATATATTGTATCAAAAGCTAGTGATGATTTTCCAGACCCACTTAATCCAGTTATAACAACAAATTCATCTCTTGGAATAGATAAATCTACATTTTGTAGATTATGTTCTCTAGCTCCTTTTAATACAATTTGTTTTTTATTGTTTTCTTTCATTTTAAACTCCTAAAAATTGTTTTTATAAGAAAAATTAGAAATTATATTATAAGATTTTTTAGTTTAGTATTATTTCATGCTTTTCTAAAAGCATATAAAAAATAATAATTTAATTCGTATTAGTATAAACTATCTTTTTAATAGTTAATAAATATTTTGCTTAAAAAAAAATAACTTATAGAATTATTTCTTAAGACCTTTTAAATTAAAGAGTTTATTCCTTAAATCAGCAGCTCTTTCAAAGTCTAATTTATTAGCAGCTTCTTTCATATCCTCTTCCAAATCTTGAATTAATAATTTTAAATCATCTTTAGAGATTTTTTCTAAATCTACACCTTTATCATACTTTTCAATATCTTTCTTACGTTCTTTTAAAGATCTATAAGTAGACTTTGGAGTTATATCATGCTTTTTATTATATGCAAGCTGTAATTTACGTCTTTTATTTGTAATTTCTAATGCATTTGATACAGAATCAGTCATATCATCAACATACATTATAACTTTACCATTAACATTTCTTGCAGCTCTTCCAATAGTTTGTATTAGAGATGTTTCACTTCTAAGAAATCCCTCTTTATCAGCATCTAAAATAGCTACAAGAGAAACTTCAGGTAAATCTAAACCTTCTCTTAATAAATTAACACCAACTAAACAATCAAAGATTCCTCTTCTTAAATCATCAATGATATCAATTCTCTCTAAAGTATCAATTTCAGAGTGTAAGTATCTAACTTTTATTCCAATTTTTGCATAGTAATCTGTTAAATCTTCAGCCATTCTTTTTGTTAAAGTAGTAACAAGAACTCTTTCATCATTTTTAGCTCTTTTTTGAACCTCACCAAGCAAATCCTCAACTTGACCTTTAACAGGCCTTATAATAATTTCAGGATCAACTAAACCAGTAGGCCTAATAATTTGCTCAACAACATTTTTACTTCTTGAAAGCTCATAGTTACCTGGAGTAGCTGAAATATAAATAGCTTGATTAACTAATCTTTCAAATTCATCAAATCTTAATGGTCGATTTTCTTTTGCTGAAGGTAATCTAAATCCATGCTGAACTAAAGTTTCTTTTCGAGCTCTATCCCCATTATACATTCCTCTAATCTGTGGAATTGTAACATGAGATTCATCGATAATTGTTAAATAATCATCTGGAAAATATTTAATAAGAGTATATGGAACATCACCCAATTTTCTACGAGATAAGTGCATAGAGTAATTTTCAATTCCAGGACAATAACCCATTTCATGTAACATTTCAATATCAAAACGAGTTCTCTGCTCTAATCTTTGAGCTTCTAATAGTTTACCAGATAATTTTAACTCATCTAAACGTTCATCAAGTTCTTCCTGGATATCTTTTAAAGCCTGATCCATTTTATCTTGACCAACAACAAAGTGCTTTGCAGGGAAAATCATATAACGTTGAAGTGATTCTTCTTTTTTCCCAGTTACCTGATTTATTTGACTAATTGCATCAATTTCATCACCAAATAGCTCAATTCTTATTGGAGGTGTACCATGAACTGGATTAATTTCAATTACATCTCCACGAACTCTAAATTGACCTCTTGCAAATTCAATATCATTTCTCTCATATTGCATGAAAATTAATCTTTTTAATATATCTCCCCTATCATAATTATCACCAACAGCTATTCCAAATGCAAAGTCACCATAATCTTCTGGTGAACCTATACCATAAATGCATGAAACACTTGAAACTACTATAACATCATCACGAGATAAAAGAGACTGTGTAGCAGAATGTCTCATTATATCAATTTCTTCATTTATTGATGCCTCTTTATCAATAAATGTATCAGTTCTTGGAACATATGCCTCAGGTTGATAATAATCATAATAAGAAACAAAATATTCAACAGCATTATCTGGGAAAAACTCTTTAAATTCCTCATATAATTGAGCAGCTAAAGTTTTATTATGTGAAATAACAAGAGTAGGTTTTTGAACCTTTTCAATAACATTAGCCATAGTAAAAGTTTTACCAGAACCAGTAACACCTAAAAGAGTTTGTTCTTTAAAATTATTCTTAACACCATTTGCTAATGATTCAATAGCTTTTGGTTGATCTCCTAAAGGTTTATAAGTACTGTTTAATTTAAAATTTTTCATAATATACTCTCAAAAAAAAAATCCTTAAATAATATTTTAATTTTATTATTATAAAAAAATAGTGATAGTAAAAAAAGTAATATTTATAGTGTGTTACCAAACTTCATATAAATGCATGTTTTAGTTATATATAGATATTAAATTAATTAAAAAATATTAGGTAATCAACTATAATTATCTAAAATAATATCAAACATTATCAAATCATAAGATAACTCACAACAAGGAGCAATATGGCGACTATTTAAAACAACCTTTCCAAATTTTTTAAGTTCTCTTTTTAAATCATCTGAAATAGATCTTATAGCCTTCTCATCATAAATTTTCAAACTTCCAATAATAGAAAGTTCTTCTTTTTTATTTATAATAGATAGCTGATTTATTCTATAATCCTGATTATTTTCTTTTAAGATATTATTAGTAATCTCTATAACTTCACTTTTAATTTTTTCCTTATCAATCATTTTAAATCCCTTTAAATATTATTATGTTTTAATTTATGATAAAATTTTTCCAAAATATTATAAAAAATTCGATTATTATATAAATATTAAAAACATAAATAAATATTAAGAAAAATCTAAAAGAGGTGGATAGATGAAAAAATGGATTGCAACAATCTTAATCCTTATATTTATATTCTCACTAGTGATATACTATTAATTTCATAACTTCATTTTTATTTTTAAAAAATTTTAAAATAGCTATTTTAACTATTAAAAAACCGATAAATATATAAAATTTAAAAACATAAATATAATGCTAACAAAATAATTTCACACGAGGTGAAAACATGAAGAGATGGTTAATAGCAATACTAATTTTAATATTAATATTAGTACTAGCATTCTTATCATCAACAGTCTTATTTTTAGCTGAAGATGAAACAGAAGGAGTTCCAGGAGTTGATATGGCAGCTATTTGGAAATTCCCAGGAGGATTTGAATGGATATATCCTGGAAGTTCATTTAACACAAATGGACACACATTACATAACATACATCTAGAAGAAGAAGGAGATCCATATCAACATGCAAAAGCAATAATACAAAATACCTACAATATAACGCCAAATATCTGTATAGTAATAAATAATGCTGCAGCAGAACGAATATTTGGAGAAGACATTCTAGGAAACATACGAGAACACGATTGGGGCGAAGGACACGATAGAGGAGATGCAGTTGAAATGTCAATGACACAATTTAACATCTTCGGAGCTATTGAAAGTCTAATTCATGGAGACATAAGAATATTCCTAATATAATTTTACATTTTAAAAAAAAAATTCTCTTAATTTAAATTCTTTAAATATTAATTATTATCTTATATCTACTTTAAATTTAAATTAAGGTTTTAAAACAGCTATTTTTATTTCATATGCAAATATTATCAGTTGAATATATGAATACTCCTTCATTTATAGAGAAATACTTATATATACTCAGCTATTATTTTAATATAATGAAAGTAATGCTTTCATGATTAAAAAATAGGAGATAAAAATGAATAAAAAAATAATATGCATTTCATTATTAATACTTGGTTTGACTTTAGCTCCAGTGATGAATGGGAATGAACTAATTGAGAATGATAATAGTGTATTTTTATATGCACAAGAACATGATACCCACACACATGATGAGCATCATCATGACCATGAAAATTGCACCCATGAAAATTGTAATCATACACACGGAGCAGAAGATGCAGTATCCGAAAGTGGATACACACCTTGGTACTCAACGGATTCAATAACTACAGGTTCAAATTTAGCAATACCAATAGTAATAATTATAATTTTGGCTGTAGCTATTTATTTAGTTTATAACAAAAGAAAAAAATAAATTTCTTAAACAAAGACCCCTTAAAATTTCTAATTACTCTTATTTTTTTATTTTAAAAAACTTATTTAATAATTTCTTCTAAAATACTATAAATATTAATTTAAGTCCTGATAGTTATATAGTTACAGCAGAATATGAAGGATATAAAACATCAAACATGATTAAAGTTAATCATTGAGTGGTTAAATATAGATAAGAAAGATTGGAAGATGAATAATAAATAAATTATTGTTTTTCTGGATCTTTTTTTAAGAATGGATTATATTAATTAAATTCTTTTTAAACATATAACTTTCATTTTTTGGATTACTTTTAATAAATTTGAACATTATTTATTATTTTTTAGGTTTTATTTTTTTATTCTTTTAACTAAATACTTTTATTTACTTTTTAAACATAAATTAACACAACAAATAAGAGGTTTAAAAAAATTATTGATAAATTAAAAAGATTAGCTCCACCACAAGATAGTATTAGTAGGCCACAAACTAACGGTAAAAGCATACCTCCTTATATTAGATGTCATTGTAGTAGTAATGGTTAATTAATTAACCCATGGTACATCTGAACCCTAAACATTTTTAACATCATTAGAATCCGGATTCTCCATCAGGGATGTCTTTTAAATCATATCCATCATATTTATCATTTGGATAATCCTTGTTAGAAGTATCATATGATTTTTGTTTTGGTTGGTGTTTTTTGTTGTTTGTTAGGATTTTTTTGTACATCTACTGAAGAATTTTCAACAGAAGTATTTGTAGTATTATTAGTAATATTCGTTTGATTACGTATACCATTAATCACAGGTTCATTATTTATACTTAAAGCCGAATAAGTAGCTCCTGATATTATACAAGCACCTACAATTATAGTTATGCAAATTATAATTAAATGTTTAGAATTCATAAAAACCAAAACTCACCCATATTTTGAATCATATTCTTCAGGACTTATAAAACTCCCATCATACCCATCATATTTATCCCATTTCCATCCCATTTCATTTTCAGACCCTTGCTCCTCTCTGTTTTGTAACCTTTCAAGTCTAACTGGATCATAACTATGGCCTGGTGCTGTTAAATCAGGATTTTCAATATTATTATTTGATTGTTGTTTCGTTGGTTCTTTGTGTGTTGTTTTTTGTTGAATATTATTTTCAACAGGAACTGATTTATTAATAGTATCATTAGTTGTAGTATTATTATTGTTCAATATTGTGGTATTCTCTTTTGGTTCACTACTTAAACCTGAATAAGTAGCTCCAGCTATTATACAAGCACCCAGTAATATACAAATACAAATTATAATTAATTGTTTAGAATTCAATAAACTCACTCCATAATACTATTTGTAACTAAGAAATATAAAAAATTAACGTTTAAAAAAAATGAGGATCTTTAAAAATGGTAAACGATAACGTAACAATGACCGATGTAATAGAAGCTATTGAAAAAGATTTAACAGATATTATAATGTAGTACCTCCTGATCTGATTAATACACAAAAATAAAAAAGAATAACAATAGTTCCTAAAGTACATATAAGCATACTAAAACAAGTAAGAATAAGAGAGTATTAACTGGAATAAAGCAATTTAAATAAAGAATAAAATAGGAGTACCCATACCTTACTATGATTTACAATAGAGAAGAAATTTTAAATAAACTTTCATCTAGTATTGATATATTAGATAAAAAAATAAGCAATGGAAGAATTAAAGACCATGAAAAAGAAAAGCTTAAAATCAACCAATATAAAGCAATGGCCTATTCCTGCAATGTATATAATAATATACTGAAAGATAAACAATATGACAAGTTAACAGCTGATGTAGAATCTATCAAAACAGCTTTAATTGAAAAAGAAAAAAAGAATACATTAAACTTAGAAACTGATTTAGAAATTGTAAATGAAACACTAGAAAAACTAGGAGCAATAAAACCATGAATAATAATCTAAAAAATATCAATAAAGAGTTCAATGAAACAATTACTGGTTTAACACCACAACAATATTATTTAACTTATAAAAATCTTTTTAAAGATAGAAATAAGAATGCTTTCCATGATAATAAACCAATGAAAGCTAATAAATCGGATAGATTAATGGCCGAAATGATAATAAAAGGAAGTACAAAACAATATCTAGAATTACTTAATAATATGCCTAATTTATTATCTGATGAATATAATGAAGCTATTAACTTATATAAAGCAAATAATAATTTAAAAAATACGTTACACAATATATTAACCTTTAACCGTGAATGGGAGTTTATAAAAACTTATTTAAATAGTAAAAAATTAGTAAGTGTTTTAGATGGAGAACATAATGAAGAAAGGATAATGGATCATCTATATGAAAAAGAAGAAATTTCAATCGGAATAGCTAGTTTTGAAATTATAAGTGAATTATGGTTAAAAGAACCTTTTAATTATGTATTCATAACAATTTTAGGAGAAACTGATTATAATTATTACATAAATAAAATTAAAATATTTGAAAACTTAAAGAAAAATAATAACACATTTAAAAAGCTTTTAAATAAAGGTCATAAAATATTAAAGAAAATATGTAAACAAAAGGGCATAGATATTAAATATAATACTTCTGTTTCAGAATTTGAAGAAACAATAGCTGAATATGGATTAGATAAATTCAAAAAAGAAACAATAGAATCTAAAAAAATGTATAGCTATTAATAATTTCTATTTTTTACCCCTTTAAAGAATGATAAATTGTAAAATATGCAATAAATTACTTAAACCCTTAGTTAGTACATCTAAACTATAATATCCTTTTCTTCGCCCAGCTGAAGCTTTAAATAATTTATTAAAATTTTAATATCATTGTTTTTGTCCAATTGAGGGTTTAGATAATTTGTCCAATATTTTGGAATTATTGTTTTTGTAAATTATTTGCCAAAACCTTGTTAATGTGTCCAAAGTTTTCCAGTTTTAAGATATTGTTTTACTTTTAACTATTTAAGAATATTATTTAATTAAAATAATACTTCATTAACAAACATGATTTTATAATAGTCATTATATAAGGATTCATAAGATCTTAGTAAAATATAGTTGATTACCTAATATTTTTAATTAATTTAATATCTATATATAAATAAAACATGCATTTATATGAAAAAGTTTGGTAACACACTATAATATGAATAAATTAATAGGACTATCAAGTATAATTAAAAAGAAAATTTATACAATTTTTATACTAAGCAGTATCAACAATACAAAAATTCATGTTATAAATAATGAAATGGATATTATCCATTCAAAAAAAGATCCAAAAAAAAGAAAAATATTAATTTATAATATTAAATTTCTACATTTGATACATCTATTTCTCCAGACATTAATTTTGGTAAAAGAATATCTCTTAATTTTGTAAGTTTTAAATTTTCATGCTGAATTTGTTTTATTTTATTAAAAATGGGTTCAATTATTATATTAAAATTGTTAATTATTTTTTTAGGAGGTACGATTATTTTTATTTTTGAAAATTGTTCCTTATTTAAATTAAAGGTAGTACTCCCACTAGATATGGATTCTATATATTTAGAAAGAGTTAACATTTTCAAATATAAAAAATAGTAATCTTTATTATCACATATTATTGAGTTAATTTGTTGATTTGTATGACTTTTTTCATTTATAAGAGAGACCAAACCAACAGTGGCAATACAGCTTACACAGACACTATTTTCCGGCAATAATTTTTTAATTTGGGAGTTTGATCCTTCATTTGAAAGATATCTTTCAGTTTCCAATATAAAAATTTGATTATGCATATCTGGAATTGTAATAAATGGAATATTTTCACCATAATATTCTGGTTTTTTAGTTGATGGTGTTTTGCCACATATAATATCTTGTGAAAAATCTTTTAATTCCATAATTCTCCAATTTTCTAACATTTTTCCATATTCTGTTTCTATTATTTTCTCATTATTAAAATAATTTAAATCAATAAACCAATTTTTGAAAATGTTATTCATAATATGTTCTAAATTTTGATTTATACTATTATTAATTTTAATCAGACTTTCTAGTTTTTTTAGAATTCTCACTGTAGCTTTTTGTTTATTAATTGAAGGTAAATTTATTTCTAGATTTTCTAAATCAGAAGGTTTAATTGATGGATAAGTAGAAGTACTTTGTTCTGCTATATTATCTAAATATTTAATTATATTTTCTTGTGTTAAATAATAATAAATAAATTCACTAATAACCTTATTAGGATTTGGTGAAATTGTTGTAAAACCAGTAGAAACTAAAAAATTCTCTATTTCATCTTTAATTATACCATAATGTTTTTGAATAGGGCGAACTGTAGAAAAAATAATATCATTATAATTAACTTTTCTTTTTGCTCTGCTGGGTACCTTATCTTTAAATAAATTAAAATGCTTTATTTTATCAATCTTGTTTTCTGTGATATTTCCAGTATCTAAATAATTAATAAATTCCCATTTGTCATCTAATGAATAGGAATCATCATTAAAATCACACAAATCTTTTAGTAAATATTTTTTATTTAAACACATTTTTACACAAAATTAAGTTTATTTATTTTCATTTAAATTTTTATCTTTGTTTTTAAAAAAATTGAGAGTTAGAAAAATTAACTTTTTTAAGACAAGAATTGCTTTTATTATTAAATAAAGTAATTTCCTTTGTTTTTGAGAATATAATCTTTATTTTGACCAACCCTCAAATTTATAAAAAATCAACTTAAAAACTTACGATGAGCTATTTTAACATTATTTTGATTTACCATTGCATATTGCATCGTTGTATCTATTTGTATATGGCCTAAAATTTTTTGTACTTGTTCTATGGGCATTCCTTTATCAATAGCTTTTGTTGCTAGTGTTCTTCTAAATTTATGTGGATGAACTTTGTTTATATTAAGTTTTCTACCTAATCTTCTAAGTCTTACTTCAACTCCACCAATTCCTAATCTATTATGTGGTTTTTTAAGTGATACAAAAAGAGCTGGATTATCATCACATCTTGATGCTATATATTCCATTAAATGTATTTTAGTTCTTGCATCAAAATACACTTCACGTTCTGATTCTCCTTTTCCTATTACAATACATTCTCGCTCTTGAAAGTTTATATCATCAATATTTAAATTAACTAATTCTCCTACTCTAATGCCAGTTGATAGTAATAGTTCTACAATAGCTAGGTCTCTAATTTTAGAGCAGTTGTCTCTTATGATTTCTAAATCTTCATCATTTAAAACTTCTTTTACTACTCTTCCAGTTTTCACTCTATTTATTCTTCGTACTGGATTTTTTATAATATAATCTTCATCTTCAAGCCATGAGAAGAAGCTTGAAAATATTCTTCTTATGTTATCTACTGTAATTTTACTTAAGTTATTTTTTTCTTTGTATTTTGACATGTATCCTCTGATATCATCTGTTGATATATGTTCTATTTCTTTTTTAATAATTTTAAATAATCTCTCTATAGTAGATTTGTAATAGTTAATTGTATTATTAGAACACCCTTCAATTCTTTTTGCTGATAGAAAAATATTTAATAATTTTTTATTTTCTTTTAGATAGTTTTCATTGAATTTTATGGATTTTTCTATTATATCTACATCATTTAATGATTTAAGTAAAATTTTTGTTAATTTAAACCTTTGTTTGTCATTTAAATAGTTTTTCATTTCTTTTTGAATTGTTGTAATTATCTTAGTTTTCATATTAATCACTAATATAATTTAGATTTTTAAAGAAAATTAATTTAGAGATTTTATTACAATTTTTACTTTAAAATAAATAATACTGCTTTAAAACAATTATTTTATCTTAAAACATTTAAATAAGTTATAAATATTAATATAAGTTGAAATTTGTAAGAAAAATTTATAAATACTAAAAATAAATTATATTTTTAGCAAATAAACTTTTGAACTATCTAAAATGTATAAAATATATGATAAAAATAGTTTTCATGAACTTAAAAAATATTATTGGAAAGCAAGTTTGGAGGAAAAATTAGCTATTAAAATTTTTACTACTACAAAACCAGCTGAACTTATTAATGATATTCTTAGAAATAAGAAACCACTTATCTCTATAAATTTAAATGAAAATATATTAGATAAAGAAAAAATTGAAACTATTATTTCAGTTTTAAATAGTATAACTCAAATCAATCGTTTAACTCGTGATACTAAATTATTTAGGGGAATAGAATATGGTAGTTTTATGGAAGAATGGTTTAAAAACAATAAAATGCATGAAAACGGTTTCTCTTCCACTTCATTTAATAAAGAAATAGCTTTTCAACATGTAAATAAAAAATTTAATGATCAAGGTGTCCGATAATTTAATTTTTTCTGAGGATATACAATGCTTATTTTATATTGTTTGATAGTGTACAAATGATATTTCATAAAAGTACACTTTTATTATTAATAATTTTTAATTTAGAGTCT
>Ga0334882_1000341_pt1 | contig 76405 bp, 70 predicted proteins | sample GraSluR1_MG_5_FD_207226 | JGI IMG/M metagenome (GOLD analysis project Ga0334882, IMG submission 207226) | Sludge microbial communities from methane-producing bioreactor in Wageningen University, Netherlands - Granular Sludge_15_04-R1 | ecosystem: Engineered > Bioreactor > Anaerobic >... | reverse complement strand
TACCGTACACTTGTAGATTTTTGCCACGAATTCACTCGAATTAACACGAAAACAATAAGAAATTCGTAAAATTCGTGCTAATTCGTGGCTAAAACTGAATGCGCTTGGAAAATGTACGGTAGACAAATCCTGTAAATAAATCCTGTTCAAAACAGAGAACTGAACAGTCCTGGTGCCTGCTACGGGCTTCCACCACCACTGATAGCCCTCCCGCGAAACCAACAGCGCATACTAGACGACCTGCTCGCGGTAGATTGTATCGGAATCGGACATAGCTCCTTACTTCAACAGGCGTGCCAGGTCCGCCAGGGTTTCAAATTCACACAAATCCACCGCCTGCCCCTGCAACCACTGCCGCAACTGCATATCAAGCGTCCGAGCTTGTTCAGCCAACGTAGACAAGTCGCCAACCGGGATGTGCATGAGATCAGGGAAGCCCAACTGCCGGTAGAGAAACGCGAACTCGTTGTAGAGATTGAAGTTTGTGTGATCGGCGCTATTTTGAAGCGCATTAAGCATAAGGCTAAGCTCCGACTGTACGGCCCAAGCAGCCACACTAGCCGCGATTGGCTGCCGACGTTCGCAAGCGGTGAGCACTTTGCGAATCCCGTCTTTGGTCTCAGGATAGCTACTTTCAAACACATCACGGGGCGTTTGTTGAGAAGGCAAAGATTGCTGCAATGTACGGAGTAGCTGCCGTGTATCCAGCGCGAGCCTCTCGGCAGCGTTTGCAATCGAAGTGAGGTCTTCCGAGGTGCTGATGACCTCAATCAAGGCCGTCAAGTATTCCGGTCTCGATTGCAACCTGGGGATTTGTTCGAGCAGGCGATCCCACCCACGATCAAAAAACACCTGGTTTGCTAACGCAAGACACTCACAAATTGCCAAGATCAATTTCCAGCCAGCATATCTGACATCAACCAAGTCACCAGCTGCTACAGCCAGCCGCAAATTGCCCAACTGGGCCAAGACAACCTGGAATTCATCCAAAGCGCGCTGGATCATCTGTGGGCGTGCTTCAAGATTTTGAAGAGCCAGTACTTTTTGCTTGAGTGCAGCAAATCGGGCCGCTTGCTCTGCGGAACGGGTATGGAGCAATTTGGCGTGGTGAACAATGGCGGGAGCGAACGCCCACCCCCGGCTTCGTCCGGTGGCAAAGCCTTCCAGAGTACACCAGTCGATGGCCCAGAAGTCAAATAAGATACCTTCGACAAGCAACGTGCGCCCGACAGGCGGATTTTTCCCATCGGCTGGGACATAAAAAATATCCAAGTCGGAAGTGGCACGCGCCACCCCCTGAGCGTAAGACCCATAGTATCCGACGAGGTCAATTTCTGTCCCGTGGGTTTTGATAGCGCGCGAGACAAGGAAGCGGGCAATTCTGAATACATCAGGAGTGTCATCCAGAGCAAGTCCCTCATGCATGTGCTCTTCCATATTTTTTATCAATCTCCTTACGCCCTTATTGCAAGCGGCGACATCCGGACACGAAGGCGAATTTCTCAATTCCACAAAAATCGCCCAGCGAGGCATCGACAAGCGAGTCGCTAGCTTGGAGGGGAACGCCAGATTCCCTTCAAGCAGAAGCGGACAGGGGAACTTTCGCACTCTTGCCTGTTTAGTCCGCCCCTAATAACAAGTTGTCAACCTACCCTACATTTCATCATTTCATTATAATCGCACGCTATTCCTGTGTCAACGCATATGCCAAAAATAGAGAAGTACTTTTCCACATTTTAGGAACCCCCTACATCAACGCTTTTTTGTTTTTTGCCATGTTTCGAGTTATACTAACAGTGACATGATATACGCAAGCAGGTGAGCCGGATACAGATAAACTCTGAGCACTTTATAGTTTTACACAATTTCAAATCAAGGAGACAGACATGCTAAAGTTGAAACACGGCGCTGACCTTTTGACCGAAATCGGCGGTATCAAGACAGTGGAACAAGCCAAAGCACTATTCCAGGCGCGCTGCAATCCACAAGCCCAGGCACGCCTGGCCGAAATCAGTACGCAGGACGCGCTGATCAAGATTGCCAATACCATTGTGATGATGTCCCCCGACGCGGTCTTTGTCAACACCGGCTCCGCAGAGGATATACAGTGGGTGCGCGAGCAAAGCTTAAAAAAAGGTGAGGAAAAAGCGCTCCCCATGCCGGGGCATACCATCCATTTCGATCTACCGGAGGAGCAAGGGCGCGTGGTGGATAAGACGCTCTACATCGTCAACCCCGATGAAACAACCAGTGTGATGGCGAAGAGTATTCTCCGCGATGAAGCGCTCGAGTACGTCAAAAAGACCATGACCGGCATCGCCCAGGGCAAAACGCTATTGATTGGCTTCTTCAATCGCGGGCCGGTCGGCGCGCAAGCGGCTATTCCGGCCATCGAAATCACCACCTCGACTTATGTGATGCACTCGGCCAACATCCTCTACCGCAGCATCTATCACGAGTTCGACCAGGAAGTGGTTCGCGCGGGGGAGTTCCTGACCAACGTCCACAGCGAGGGTGCGAACCGCCCGGAAGACTTCCCCAATATGCGCGTGTTCATGGATCGCAGCTGGCTCACAACCTACGCGCTGCTCTGCACATACGCCGGGAACACACTACTACTCAAAAAGGGTAATCATCGCTTTGCGGTGGATCTGGCGACCTACTATCGCCGGGGACAGGAACTCTCCGAACACATGTTCATCACCGGGCTGACCGGCCCTGGCGGGCGCAAGACCTTCTTCGCGGGCGCGGCTCCTTCGGGTTGCGGCAAAACCACCACCGCGATGGTGGGCGATGATTTCATCGGCGATGACCTGGCGCAGATGTGGATCGCTGCCGATGGCACGCTGCGCGCTGTCAACCCGGAAAAGGGCATCTTTGGCATCGTCCAGGATGTCAACGCCGAAGGCGACCCGCTGTTGATGAAGGCGCTGCGCGAGCCGGGTGTTGAGGTGATCTGGTCGAACGTGCTCATCACGGAAGACGGCACACCGCGCTGGGTGGGCGATGGCGACCCAGCGCCGGAGAAGGGCATCAACTACACCGGCGCGTGGTGGCCAGGCAAGACGGACGCGGCGGGCAAGCCCATTCCCATCTCCAACCCCAACGCGCGCTGCACTCTGGAGAGCAGCCATATCGGCAACTATAACGAAACTATCGCCGAAGACCCTGCCGGCGCGCCGATCAAGGTCATCACTTACAGCGGGCGCGACAGCGACACGATGCCGCCGGTGTGGGTGGCGAAAAATCCCGATCACGGCGTCGTCATCGGCGCGTCCATTCTTTCAGCGGCAACCGCCACCGAAGTGGGCGCGCAAGGCGTACGCCGCCAGCCCTGGGCCAACGAGCCGTTCATCCCCGGCCCGCTAGCGGAGTACATGGAAGCGCAGTTCATCTTTTTCAACTCGCCGCAGTTGCTCCATAAGCCAATTATGGCCGGCCTCAACTACTTCCTTACCGAGGGTGCGCGCGGTGGGCAGGGCAGTAAACTGCTCGGCGAGAAGCGCGATGTGAAAGTCTGGCTCGGCTGGCTGGAGCGCTATGCCAACGGCGACGTGGAAGCTATCGAAACGCCGATTGGTTACATTCCCCGCTACACGGATTTACAGGCATTGTTCGCGCAAATCGGCAAACCGTACCCTAAAGCCCTGTATGACAAACAATTTGCGTTCTATGTGGATAACATCCTCGCGCGGATTGCCCTGCAAGAAGAGGCCTATCGTAAAGAGACGGGCGTGCCGGATACGCTGTTCCAGGTCTACGCCGAACAACGCCAGGGCTTGGAAGCGCTCAAGGCCACCTACGGCCCGGTTGTGTTGGTGGAACAGCTAGAGGCTTACGCCTGAAAGATGGCAAGTCAAGGGGAGTTAGGCGACTTCGAGAGTTAAATCAGCTCACTTTGCTTAACATGGATTTTGCTACCGTACACTTGAAGATTTTTGCCACGAATTCACTCGAATTAACACGAAAACAATAAGAAATTCGTAAAATTCGTGCTAATTCGTGGCTAAAACTGAATGCGCTTGGAAAATGTACGGTAGACAAACATGGATTTACATCCCATGCCTGTAACCGGAAATTGCGAGTTGCTCCCGCTGGATGACACCACCCAGCGGGAGCATTGGGAACGTGAACTTTTTTCCTTCTGACTGCATGTAATCAATATACGGGGGGGCAACCACCCAGTTCCAATTACTAGCATTGAGGAGGAAAATCATGAAAACCGGTACCTGGATTACGTTTGTTGTTTTGGCGTTGTTGTTAGTGATACTGCCTGCCTGTAGCATTGCGCCCGGCACATCCCATGCCACGCAAGCGCCCTATCAGGACAATTATTATGCAGCGCCGAATGAACCAGTCACAATCATGCCCGTCATGGGCGAAACCTTCGGCCCTTCCACAGGCGGCACACATGAGCCTAATGATCAACCTTATGGCTTGGTGTTCTTTGAGAATTATGGCGTCAATCCCCGCATTGATACAGAAGATGACCGGTTCTCTACATTTGCTGTAGATGTAGACACCGCATCGTACACCATCATGCGCCGAATAATCGGTGATGGCTATCTACCCAACAAAGACTCGGTGCGTGTTGAAGAATACATCAATTACTTCGATCAGGATTACGCTATACCTGACGAAAGCGCTTTTGCAATTTCCATTGATGGTGCCCCGTCGCCCTATGCAGAAAACTACCATCTGGTGCGCATCGGCGTTCAGGGCTATGAGGTCGCTCCCGAAGCACGCCCAGACGTGGTGCTGACCTTTGTCATTGATGTCTCTGGTTCGATGAATATGGAAAATCGCCTGGGGCTGGTAAAAGAATCGCTGACGCTCCTGGTTGAGCAATTACGCCCGACTGATCGCATTGGAATTGTCGTCTACGGCTCAGATGCACGCGTGGTATTGGCGAGTACGCCGGTGGCAAACAGCCGCGTGATTGCGCAGGCAATCGAGCGATTGCAAGCTGAGGGGGCCACGAATGTCGAAGAGGGCTTGCGTGTAGCCTATCGCCTGGCACGGGAAAACTTTGATCACACCGCCATCAATCGAGTGATTCTCTGCTCCGATGGTGTCGGCAATGTGGGCCGCACCGGGCACAATTCGATCTGGGAACAAGTCGCTGCGGATGCTGCGGGGGGTATCTATTTAACCACAGTGGGATTTGGGATGGGTAACTACAATGATACCCTCATGGAACAATTAGCCGATAATGGCGATGGCTTTTACGCTTATGTGGATGACATTAAAGAAGCCGAGCGCATTTTTGTTCACCGATTACCGTCTTCATTGCAGGTGATTGCCCGTGATGCTAAAGTGCAAGTGGAGTTCAATCCGGCGGTGGTGAGCCGTTATCGGCTCATCGGCTATGAAAACCGCGCCATTGCAGACGAGGATTTCCGCAATGATGCAGTGGATGCGGGTGAATTAGGGCCAGGGCACAGTGTCACTGCATTATATGAGGTGAAGTTCCTGTCCGCTGCTGATTCTCAAGCGTTGGCCCTCATGGTCTATCTGCGTTGGGAAGATCCGGATACCCGCGAGGTAACAGAAATCAGCCAGGGCATTACGCCGACTGACTTCAGCTCGGACTTCAGGCAGAGCTCTCCCCATTTCCAGCTAACCGTAGTAGTGGCGCAGTACGCTGAAATCCTTCGGGAGAGCTATTGGGCCACAGATACTGGCACGACGCTGGCCGAAGTAGCACAAGATGCTCACCGGGTAGCAGAATATATGCCTCAAGATGCAGACGTACAGGAGTTTGCCCAAATTGCAGTAGCGGCGATTGAGCTATCCACAACACGATAGGGCCAATACCGTTCAGTTAAGCCGAATTTTGCGGTTAAACCGCTGTAAAAAGGTGTTTTTGGAGCGGTGAGCACAGCTCAGCCCCCAAAAACACCCTTAACTGAACCGTATTGACGTTAGGGCCGCCTTACATACAATAACAGGCTACCGGTTATCCAGTAGCCTGTTGTTCTTGATCCATTTCGCAAATACCGATTGAGGCTAGGCCCAAAAACTACCCGTTTGATGCACTCCAAAGGCTCCAAAACTAGCTACTTGCCCACGCACGAAACTTTGACGGGCACTCCCTATACACTACCAAATTGTACAAATTTCAAAATGCTCATATACTAAAGAAAACACAAAAATAATTTCGAAGTAATTGGCTCTTTGGGAATTCGCTGGGAAAAACCACTATATGTAGGGGCTAGGCGAAGCGCTGATACCCTTCCAAATCCAGGGGGATGCGTTGGAAGAGGGTGGTTGCCCGTAAAATCCCATAGCAGCGGCGTTTGAGGGTCTTGATTTTGTTGTTCGCCCTTCGACAAACCCGCTACTCCGCCGATCAATAAAGCAGATTTGTCTACCGTACATTTTCCAAGCGCATTCAGTTTTAGCCACGAATTAGCATGAATTTTACGAATTTCTTATTGTTTTCGGGTTAATTCGAGTGAATTCGTGGCTAAAATCTACAAATGTACGGTAGCAAAAAGTAGTTCAAGATGTTGTCCCACCGATGCTCAAGCGTTTTCAAAAACTTATCAAAGCAGGTCAGCCCGCTGCGGCGCACTTTGGCTTCCCAGTGCCGCAACCGCTGAGCCGCTGCGGCTTTACTGAGGCGGCTCTCAAAGATGGTGGTCAATTCTTCGCGCAAGGTATAGGCCTGGTGTAACTCAGGACTATGCGCGAACAATTTCCGCAAGCGAACTCGCTCCTCTTTGGTTAAGTTGCGATGGTTTTTGCGCAAGAGCCAGGGCTGCCCTTTGACCATCTCGGCATACTCAGCCTCGGGTAAGGTTTGTTTGAGGCGTCGCCATGCCGTTTTCCGTAACGTCTCGACGCCGCCCCGGTAATGCGTAACGACATGATAGCGATCTACGGTTACCACCACCTGCACTGCGGGATGTGCTGCTGCAAATTCTGCTACCGCGTGAATGTATCCCGCCCACATATCGGTACAGACAGTTTCCATAGTCAGCCAGAGGCGGGGCGGTATGCTTTCGAGGAAAGCGCGCACCGTGGCTTTTTTCCGGTCGGGCAACACGGCCAGCACTTGCACTTGCCCATCGGCCTGTTGGGCGGTGATAATGGCGACAAAGTTGCGATGACCTTTGGTCAAGGCGATTTCATCAATGCCCAGCACTGGCAAGGTGCGCAGCGCTGCCCAATCTACGGTGCGGGCCACCCGTCGCTGGAGCGCGCCCACCACCGCCTCGTAACCCACGCCGGCCTTGCGCCGCACGTCTTCAATCGTACTATTGACTAATTGCAGGAGCAAATGTTTATCATAGGCGTGCGTGTGGGGACTGCGGGGTATACCAGGCCAAAGTTTCGGTGGTGACCCGCCCGCCGCAGTGGCGCAGTTTTATCCAGCGTCCCCGACCGTGAAACTGCGCGCTATAGCGCTGGCAATGTTGACACAAAGTGCCGGTCGCCATACTTTCCACCGCAATCAGGTAAACATCCGCATGCGCTTCTATCAGGCGTGGCGCAGCGAAGGTCAGGAACTGCCGGAAGCCTTGCACACCACGCAGACCTGGCTGCACACCAGCACTAACGCCGATTTTGCCGCGTACTTCAAGCAGCAATTGCCGGAGGTCGCCAGCGATGGCTACCGGCGTTTCTTGTGGGAGCAAGACCCCACCGCCCAGCCCTTCGCCCAGCCCTTCTACTGGGCGGGGTTCTACTACACAGGGGTGTAGAGCTGTCAATCCAATTACAGCTTGCGTTCTGATACTAAATATGGTACTATGTAGTCAGTAGCATGACCAGAAAGAATAAACTCTACGAGCGGCTCAAGAATAATCCCGACAGCGGCGCGTTCGAGGATGCGCATAATCTACTGGCGTGGTGCGGGTTTAAACTGCAATACGTCACCGGCGCGCATCACGTCTACAAATGCGCGGGCCATGATCTCATCATTACAGTACCGCGTCACAAGCCGCTCAAAGCCATCTATATCAAGCAAGCGTTGGCCGTATTCGAGATGTTCTTCAACCCTGAAGCGTGAGGTGGGATGCGATGGAAAAGAATTTAGAATACTACATGGCTTTACCCTATGCCATCGAGTTGACTTCCGACCCGGCGGGCGGCTGGTTCGCGGCGGTCAAAGAACTGCCGGGCTGCATGAGCCAGGGCGATACGCCCGCAGAGGCCCTGGAGATGATCCGCGATGCACAGGCCGGTTGGCTCAGCGTAGCCCTGGAAGACGGCGATGCCATCCCCGAACCGCGCGCGCTTGATGAATACAGCGGCAAATTTGTCGTCCGTGTGCCGCGTTCCCTGCACCGCGACCTGGTGCAGCACGCCGAAGCGGAAGGCGTGAGCCTCAACCAGTACATCAACGTCGCCCTGGCGCGCAAACTCGGTCAACCGGCAGGCAATTTACCCCACCCCCTTGCCCCCTCCCCACGCCGCTGCGCGGCGCGGGGAGGGGGAGAAAAATAAGGGAGTTTTTGTGCGGCGGCTTCGCCGCCGCACAAAAACTCATCAAAAAAAATATCCCCCCTTTCCCCCACAAGCGGGGGAAAGGGGGCAGGGGGATAGGGGGATCAATTTATTTGTATAAAGACAGATTTCGCGCAAAGCCTTATTCCCGAATTAATTCCTTAAAATTCATAATTTCACGGTTACTGTGAGCCAACGCAACGTTAAAGGAGAGCTATCCATGTGGGACGATGATGACATTCTAGAAGCTGTTCGGAAGATGGAAGCGCAACTAGCAGCCCTGCTAGGGAGTGAGGATGCCATCGAAGCTGCGCGGCTATTAGATTGTGGAGAGGAGCGCACGCAACGCAGTCATGCCGCCAATCAACTGCTCGGGCTTTTCGAGGGACATGCCGCCATCCCCGTCTTACGCGAGACGTTGACCGCGTTCTCGCCCAAAGGGATTGGCGTAAGTTATGGCCCTATCGGCACCCAAGCAGCGGCCATCGGCAGTACACGCGGAGGCCTTGAAGCGCTCGAATCTGCCGGCTCCGATTCCAGCGAGCCGGTCACCCGCTACACCGACATCGCCTGCCCCAGCCGGGTGTGGCAGGCAACGCCGCGCATCTCCGTCGTCGTACGGCTCACCATCACGCCGCCGGAGTTCAGCGCGGCGCTGGAAGCCCTCACAGTGGATAACAGCGCGCCCGTGCGCGTCCGCCTGGAAGCGCCGGGCTTCGATCTCCTGAGCGCCGCCGAGCAGGAGACGCCCATTCTGCCCGATAGCGACAGCCCGCCGCTGGTCTTCGACCTGCGGCCCGTCCAACTCGGCCCTACGCGAATCACGTTCGATTTCTTCCAGCAGGGCAACCCCGTGGGCACGGTCAGCGTGCCGGTGGAGATCACGGAGCACGCGGTCAGCGCGAGCCAGGCGACAGCGGCCAAGCCTGCGCTGCGGCTCGCAGATGCCGTACAGCCGCCCGACCTGATGCTCTACATCAGTTACGAGCGCACCGCGCCCCAACCGGCGCTCACCTTCACGCTCTTCCGCGCCGGAGAAGTGGGGCGCACTTTCCATCCGGTCACGCTCACCGGCGACCCGCGCGTCCAGGCCCAGCAGATCTTCGATAAATTGACCGTGCTGACCGAGCAGCAAGACCCAACGACCAAAACGGTGCTCAATCGCACCCGCACATTGCCGCCGGACGATATTGATCGCAAGCTCAAACAGTTGGGACAGAATTTGTGGCGCGACCTCATCCCGGAGGATCTCAAGGCGGTCTACACTGCGGAGCGCGCCGTCTGGCATGACAAGACGCTGCTCATCGTCTCCGACGAGCCCTACATCCCCTGGGAACTGCTCTGGCCCTACGGCCCGGGCTGGCAGGACACCGATCCGTGGTGCCTCACGCACCAGCTCACCCGCTGGCTGCGCCGCGATGCGCAGGGCAACGGTCACGAAGCGCCGCCCCTGCACGTCCCCTTCGGCGCGATGGCCTGTCTGGCCCCCGTGTATCGCGGCGGCCTCACCGACCTTTCCCCGCTGGCGGGCGCGCAGTCCGAATACCAGATTTTGCAGGCGTTCCTCCACCAGCACGGGCTGGCCGATAAATCGCCCGCTGCGCCCACCTGGGCGGCAGTGCTGGATTTGCTGGAGCTGGGCGGTTACGACTGGCTTCACGCCGCCGCGCATGGCAGCTTCTACCCCGAAGCCCCCGATGCGGACTCGGCGCTCTGGCTCCAGGATCAACGCCCGCTCACGCCGGACACGTTCGTCGGCCCGGCTATCGAGGATTACATCCGCGCGCGGCGGCCCGGTTTCGTCTTCAACGCCTGTCACGCCGGGCGCGAAGGCTGGACGATGACGCAGCTGGGCGGCTGGTCGAATCGGCTCATCAGCACCGGCGCGGGGCTATTCCTGGGGCCGCTGTGGACAGTGAACGATCACGCCGCGCTGACCTTCGCCCAAACCCTGTACCAGCAATTGATCGGCGGGGCGACGGTGGCCGAGGCCGTCCGCGCCAGTCGCCAGCAAGCGCGACGCGCGGGCGATCCCACCTGGCTCGCGTACAGCGTCTACGCCCATCCCAACGCGCGGGTGGCGGTAGCGTAAGGGCCTGTAAAAACACTTTCCCGCGCACGTCTAAACCTGCTGTAACGACCGACCATAGTTTTGATCAATGTCATTAAGTTTAGGACATTGACCTGGCAGGTTTCAAGGGCTTGAGTCTATAACAGGTTGTTACTCACCAGTAAAGTGCTACCCAATCCAATTTGTGCGAAACCTGCCTGGTCTTACCTTAATGACATTGTAGTTTTGATTATTTATGGAGGCTCCCATGCCCACTTTTGCCCTGGCTGTCAATCCGGTTACTTTGGATGCTGTCACGAACTTGATGAGCCTGCTGCAGATGATCCATGCCGCTGCGGATGCGGGGGCTGATCTCGTGCTGTTCCCGGAGGCTGCGCTGACCGGCTTGCTCAACAATGATGATCCCGCGCATGACCTCCCGTTATGCCAGCCGATCCCCGGCCCGGCGACGGACACGCTCGCGGCGGCGGCACGGGCGCGGGGCGTGTGGGTGGGCGTGGGTTTGTTGGAGCGCGAGGATACGCGGCGCGAGGATACGCGGCGCGAAGATACGCGGCTCTACGATACTGCGGTGCTGCTCGCACCCACCGGCGAGATCGCGCTTCAATACCGGCGCATCAGCCCCGGCTGGCATGGGCGGCGCGCCGATCCAGCGGTCTACACGCACGGGACGGAAATTCCTGTCGCGCAAACACCCTGGGGGAGCGCCGCCTTCCTGCTCTGCGGCGACCTCTTCGACGATGACCTGATACAGCGGGTGCGTGCGGCGCAACCGGAGTGGCTTCTGTTCCCCTTCGCACGCAGCTATGAGGACAGCGACAGCCGCAACCCCGCGCATCAGGCGCAGTGGGATCGAGAGGATATTTTTGACTACCGCGAGCGCGTCCGTATGGCGGGCGTGACCACGCTGCTGGTGAATTATTTAGGCGATAGTGCCTTGCCGGATGATGGCACCTTCGGCGGCGCGTGGGTGATCTCGGGCACGGGCGAAGTCCTCGCGCAGCACCCGTTGGGACAGCCGGGACTCTTGATGGTAACATTGTGAGGTGAGCTTATGTCAAACGAACCCGAAACCTTGAATGAGTTTTTGAACAGTTATACAGTGGATACACTCAAACGCCTGGCGGCGCTATTCGGGGAGCGTGCGCCCACGCGCAAGGCCGAGCTGGTCGAGTTTATCCACGCGCGCGTGATGGGAGAGGCGGCGTTGCGCCAGTTGTGGGCGACTCTGGATCAACTGCAACAGGCCGCCGTGGCGGAGGCGCTCTACCACCCGCAATTGCTCTACGATGCGGGCCACTTTCGCGCCAAGTATGGCGGCGATCCTGATTGGGGGTCGCGCAATCGCTGGAGCCAACTCGACAAACCCGCGCGGTTGGGCTTGTTCTTGCATCTGGGGCGCTTGCCGGTGGATGTGGCAGCACACTTGCGCGCGTTTGTGCCGCCGCCTGCGCCTGCCGCGATCAACACCGCCGCCGAGCTCCCGGATACGATTACCCTCACGGCTTTCGATTATACCGGGCGCGCGCAACGGACTTGGGAAGAGCCGCTTGAGGTGCGGCACACGGAGCGCGTGGCGCAGCGCGACTTACTGGCGGTGTTGCGGTTGATTGATACAGGCAAGGTGCGCGCCAGCGAGAAGACGCAGCAGGTCTCGGCAGCCGGCGCACGCACCATTGCCGAAATCCTCGAAGGCGGCGATTTCTACGCGGCGGGGGGCGAGGCCGACCCTGGCCCGATGAAGGCCTTTGCCTGGCCCTTGCTCCTGCAAGCGGCGAATCTGGCGCAGCTGGCGGGCACAAAGTTGCAGCTGACCCCTGCCGGCAAGAAGGCGTTGACCGCGCCACCCCCGGAAACGTTGCGCCGCATCTGGCAGCGCTGGCTCAAAACGCGGGTTTTGGATGAAATGAGCCGCGTCAACGCGATCCGGGGGCAGACTGGCAAAGGCAAGCGGTACCTCACGGCAGTGGCGGGACGCCGGGAGCAAATCGTGAGCGCACTCAGCGCGAGCACGCCGGAACGCTGGGTGGCCTTCACCGAGTTCTCGCGCTTCGTGCGCGCGGGGGGCTACACGTTCGAGATCAGCCGGGATTTGTGGACGTTGTACATTAACAGCCCCGGCTATGGCAACCTGGGATACGCCGGATATGGCGAGTGGCATATCTTGCAGGGGCGCTATCTGCTGGCATTCCTCTTCGAGTACGCGGCGACTTTGGGACTGCTTGACGTGGCCTACATCCACCCCCGCAATATTCCCAGCGACTACAGCGATCTGTGGGGCGTGGATGATTTGGACTATCTGAGCCGCTACGATGGCCTGTGCTATTTTCGCATCAATGGCCTGGGGGCCTGGTGTCTGGAGCATACCGCCACCTACACGCCCACGCCCTTTGTGGAGCGCGTCGTGCTGGAGGTGTTGCCCAATCTCGACGTGGCGGCGCGCGAATTGCTGCCGCCGGCGGATGCGCTGTTCTTGCAACAGGTGGCCGAGCCGGTCGCAGAGGGCTTGTGGCGGCTTACGCCAGAGCAGTTGTTGCTGGCGGTGGAGCAGGGGCAGCCTATCGCCGAAATCCGCGCATTTTTGAGCGCGCGCAGCGGTGCCCTGCTGCCCGAAGCGGCGACCAGCCTACTCGATGACATTGCCGCCCGCGCCGCCCTCTTGACCTATCGCGGGCCGGCGCTGCTGATCGAAGTTACCGATCCTCTGCTGGCGCAGCTTCTCGCCTATGATGAGCGACTCCGCGACCTGTGCCAGCTCGCGGGCGAGCGGTATCTGGTTGTAACCGCCGCGCAAGAAGCTACTTTCCGCCGGACGCTGCGCGAGTTGGGTTATGTGTTGCCGCCGGGTGGGTGAGACTGAAACCTGGCAGGTCTGGGCCGTCTTCCTCAATCCAAATCCGCGCCAGGAATTCCTCCATCACCGCATCAAATCCATAAGTAGCTGCCATTTGTTTTTGATATTCTAAAAGAGGGCCAGTGTCGGCGATGTGCTGCGTTTCACGGTGCTGCTTGGCCTCGCTGCTCGCGTAGGTCTTGCCGGACTCCGCCGCCTGCGCAAAGTGCGCGGTCCTCGCTGGATTGCCCGGCGACCTGTCCTACCCCCTTTTGTCTAAGGCGGGGAAGTTTCCTGCGGGAGATTATAGCGGCGGGGCGGATTTTTTGTCAAGGGACAAAATTCTTGACCTTTGGGGGGAGGTATTCTATACTGATATTGAAAATCAGATTGTGGGGCATGAAGAGGATGCGTTACGGAGATTATATCGGGAATTGGTGGGATTTCCGCTGTGGAGAGTGGTTAGGCTGAAAGATTCGGTCTAATGCAATGTTCAGCGGCGCTGCGCTCTCCCCTGCGGGGAGGCTTGCCCCGCTGAACGGGCCGCGAGTTGCCCATTTCGCAGTTCTCGGCGGCGCTGCTCGCCTAGAGGAACCGTTACAGGAACATGACTGCTGATGAAGACCTATCGTCTAAGCCGCTGGCGCCGCCGAACTGCTCATTGGAGCCGTCCCCGCTCGCTACGCGGGCAGGCGGCTTGGGGGGCGGCTCAACTCGCGGCCCGTTGGGCGTTTAGAAGGTTTATACATCAGGTATCACAAAATCGACATAGAAGTTTGGTGAAATAATATGGCGGTATTGTATCTAATGGTTGGGTTACCTTGTTCTGGAAAAACAACGAGAGCGAAGGTATTGGAGAATGAGGTACGTGCATTAAGATTTACCCCTGATGAATGGCAGGTCCGTTTGTTTGGCCATGATACTCTTGAGCCAGAGCATGATAAGCGACATTCCTTAATTGAAGACATGTTGTGGCAAATTGCTGCCCGTGCGTTATCGCTAGGTACAAACATTATTCTCGATTTTGGTTTTTGGGCAAAAGAAGAAAGAGATGATTACCGGTCGCGTGGCCAGAAAATAGGCGCGAGAAGTGAAATCGTATTTATGGATGTAGATGAAGAAGAACTTATGAAAAGAGTGAGAATGAGGAATGAAAACCTCAGCAGTACAATTGCCTACATCCCAGAAGATCTAATGATCTCTTGGATTCAATTCTTTCAACGACCCGATGCGGATGAACTCCGACCGAGAGAAATTGATTGAAGAATTTACGAGCATCGGCTCACTCATGAGCCTAATAAAAACGCCCAACCCAGCGTGCCCCCGACGACTGGTGGGAGTCTGCGCGCTTTCAGGCTCTTTGTGTGGCTTGGAGTTGGTTCCGGTAAAATAGCGTTGTCTCGTCCCGCCCACCAGCGGGTAACGCACACCGTTAAACCCACTCATGTGTGGCAAGCTGATTTCTGACAAAAGACAGTAGCCCCGATTCTCCCTGTCCGCTACCAGACTCAAAATACATTAAACCCCAGCAGGTCACTGCTGGGGTTTCTTTTACGGTACAGACGTGCCCGCAATGTGGGTTCACGCCCCCGCCTCAGCACGCAAGCCCAGCCAGTTCGCCAGCATCTCCCGCGCGATCTTCCAATCGAACGCATCCTCTTCCTCCACCATCACGGCCTGGCTTAGCGCCGGGTCAGGCACAGCCGCCAGGGTGGCGGAGCGCGCTTGCAGGTAAGCTGCGAATTGCTCGTAAGTCATGCCATACTTGGCTTGCAAGGCTGCGCTGCTGGCGCGGTAAGTTTCGATCTGGCGCAATATCTCAGTCATTTTCTCCCTCCCAGTGGCGAGCGACGTGAAGCATAGGATTTGGATCCAGCGAAGTTAATGCATGGTTTGCGCGTTGATGACCGCATCTATTTCGGTGCGATGCGCGTAATAGTAGCTCAGGGTCGCGTAGACCTGCGCTGCATCTAAGTTCGGATACGCCTCCAGCAAATCCTCCGGCGTATCACCCTGTTTGTGCAGGGTCGCCAACACCCATACCGGTACCCGCGTACCCCGGATACACGGCTCGCCCCCCTGCACCCCCGGACGGGTTTCGATGTACACGGTGGGCTGCACCGCCAGGTCGCCGATGAGCCGCTCGACTGTTTGTTGCGTCAGCTGCGCCAAGTGGGTAAGCAGTTGATGGGGTGGCGGGGGAAGCGTGATACTATGTTCACTCATAGCTACATCTCCTACGGTTCACTTTATTACATTATAGCATGGATTTTACAGCAGCAGCCTTTTTTCACCGCACCTGATAGCGCGGCGCTTCCGGCTCTTGCTCCGGTACACCTGCCGCCCGGCAGGCGTCAGCACATAGTTGACATCCGCAGCGCAGCCGCACAACTTGCGCAACGGGCGCGGATAGTTTGCACCTGCACCAGAGACGTATAGGAGGAAGTATTTTCTGTGGGTTGCGCGTCTGTTTACGCTTGGAGTTGGTTTTACACTTACTTGAGGACAGCAAACACACTTCCGGCAACGGAGTGATGTCGCCGAAAACCTGATGGCTATGGGACCTGCAACGCTTGCTCAGTCGGTGGGGGTTGGAATCCGCATCCCGTCTGGCAGGTAAATCTCCACTTCGGCGGGAAGAATCTGCACAGCCGACCCGTAGGCAGTACTCAAGGCGCGGTTAATAGCGGTGACTACATCGGCCAGCCCAATGAGGAAAATGGGGGAAAACACACGCGGCCCAGCACTCGCTGGGCCGCTGGACACAATGGGTCGTACAGGATTCGAACCTGTGGCCCTGGGCTTAAAAGGCCCCTGCTCTGCCAGGCTGAGCTAACGACCCACACGCGCCAAAGTATAGCACGAGCAGCCGATATGTCAACTCAACGCCGCCGCCGCCAGCGCCGGCAAGACCTCCCCCGCCGCGCCCGCCAGATACAGACTAATCCGAGCCGTGAGTGGCGTTGGTTCCAGGTTGATCTCAATCACATAGCAGCCCCCCTGTTGCGCGTAGCGCGGCAAGGAGGCCGCCGGCTCCACCAGCCCCGATGTGCCCACCACCAGCATCACATCACAGGTGCAAGCAGCCTCCGCCGCACGCTCCCACACATCCGCCGGCAGCATCTCATGGAACCACACCACAGCAGGCCGAATAAACGCACCGCAATAAGGGCAACGCACCGGCTCTTCGATGGTCGGATCAGGTGTGGGAACAAGAGTAGGCGCACCCCGGCAGTTGGCAAAACACTTGAAACGCTCGATATTGCCATGCAATTCCAACACCTCGCGGCTGCCAGCGGCCTGGTGCAGGCCATCAATGTTTTGGGTGATGACGACCAGCTGGGCCGATAATGCCTCCAACGTGGCGATCGCCTGGTGCGCCGGGTTGGGCCGGGCAACAGCCATCTCGCGCCGCCGGTGCGCGTACCACTGCCACACCACACGCGGTTGCTTGCGAAACCCGCTGGGCGACGCATAGTCCTCCGGGTTAAACTGCGCCCAGGCCCCATCGGTATCCCGGAAGGTCGCCAACCCACTCTCCTTTGACACACCCGCACCCGTAAACACTACCACCCGCCGCGCATCGCGTAGCCGCGCCGCTGCTGCTGGAATACGCACTTGCCAAGCATTCAAGTCACCAACGTCTTCTGCCACAGCATCCCTCCTAACCACGCCAAAACCACCCCCAAACCAGCAACCAATACCCCCGCCACATCCAACCAGTGCAGCGCGTGGTTAGGATCAAGATACAACAACAACGTCCCCTCTTGCGAAGCAGGCACCAAAAGCACCGCCAGGCCCAACAAAATAAACAGCAGGCCCGCTAAGCTCAAAGCCAACACGCGCCAATCTCCAATCAGTGTCAATCGCTTTCCGGTGGGGGCGTCGGCAGACTCTCGACCAGGATATTCTTCCATTTCTCGCCCTCCTCGATCAACATTTTGGGGATATCGGAGACGATGGGATACTTGCGCGCACAATCCGTGCAAACCAGCCAATAATCACGCTGCAAATCCAACAGTCCGGGATCGTCCTTATCCGTGCGCCGGGTTTCACCGCTGACACAATATGGGCATCGCAAAATCTCCAACAGCTCGCTCTGTACCATGCTACCTCCTCAAAGTTCCGTTTGAGCACAAAATTCTATCACGCAGTATACCACGCTGCCCCAAAGCGACAACCGCATATTGCGGCGCCAGGCGACGGGTGTATAATTGGAGTGTGTTTCATCTGGGTTGAGAAAGAGGGCGTCAGCGCCCGCAGCACACTTGGTCAGTCTCTAACCTTGCCAGTCGGCACAAGTTTGCGCTTCACTGCAATTGTCGTAACCGCATTACCCCAAAAGGAGAGCCGCTTTATGGAAGTCAACCCCAATACGGATGTAATAGTCACAGACGAACCCCTACTGATAGACTTGAATCACGCATCGCTAGAAGAACTATGCACGCTACCGGGCATTGGCCCAGCGCTGGCCCAGCGGATCCTTGATTATCGCACGACGCAAGGCGCATTTCCCGCGCCAGAAGCGCTCCAGGATGTGCCCGGCATCGGCGCAACGCTCTACGTGCAGCTAGCACCACACCTCACCGCGTTACCGCTCGAACCGGAACCAGAAATAGCCCCATCACCCGAATTAAACATGGTTGTCCCCCCGGAAATAGATCTTCCCCCCGACCTGCCGAAGGATGTGGAAATCACGCCAGAACCGCTACCATTTGAACCTGAAGCGCCAGACCGGGAATTGCCACCGCCGCTGCCGGAGTGGGCCGAGGTCACGCCCGTGCAGCCGCCAGTGGAGCCGGTAATCGCGCCCCCCACCCCACCCGCGCCCATGTCGCCGCCGACCGTCATCGTGCGCGGTATGAGTTTTTGGACCTGGCTATGGGCGGTATTGGCTGGCGCGCTGTTGGGATTGGTCTTCTCCCTCCTCGTATTTGCCGGCATCAACGGCTCACTCGACATCGCCCACAGCCCGGCGCTGTTGCGCACACAGGCACAAACAGAGGCGCTGGCAACCGAGATCGCATCATTGCAGGCCGAGGCAAGGGGACTGCGGCAACGTCTCGACACGCTGGAGGGCCTCACCGCCCGCATGAACCGCACAGAAACGGCCGTAAGCGGCCTGCGTGAGGAAATGGACACGCTGGCGAGCGCCCTCGAAACACTGGAAACACAACTCGCGCAAACGTCCGGGCAGCTCGAACAAATGCACACCCAACAAACCCGCACAACCAGCTTCTTTCAGGGCTTACAAACCCTGTTATTCGATACCTTTGGGGAGCAAGCGCCGGATATGCTCCCTAACGATTAAGGAGAACACCATGAGCACCTACGAAACCAATACAAGCAACCGTGTCGGGCGCATCATCAGCGCCATCATCAAATTCACCGCCCGGTTGATATTGTTGCTCTTGCTAGGGATAGGCATGGGCGCGGGGCTATATTGGGGCGTGCCCTGGGTCTACCACAGTCTCGTCAGCCCAGTACAAGAAACCCAAACGCGTGTCCAGGCACTTGAACAACGGTTTGACCGGGAAGGGACGCAACGCGCCAACGATCTAAGCGCACTCCAGGAGCGGGTGACACACCTGGAGGTGGAAAACAGCGCGCTGCGCGAGGCGTTAACCGCTCAAGACGAGGATTATACCGCGGCGTTGGAGCGTCTCCAGGGCCTGGAGCAGCACCTTGCCGCCGTCGAGGGCCAACTCACCGAGCAACAAACGGCGCGCGATGCACTGAGCACACGCCTAAACAATGCAGTTACCACACTCGACACCCGTACCCAGCAAACCGAAACGCGCATCACGACACTCCAAGCACGACTTGCGGCGCTGTATGGGGGACAGGCGCTCATGCAGGCCGCGCAGGATGTGCTAAAAGCCCAATTGTTGATGCTTGAGGAAAATCCGCGCGCAGCGCGCGGTGCGCTCGCACTAGCAGGCGCACGGTTGACGGTAGCCGAACAGTTGCGCCCAGATCAAGCCGCGTCGCTCGCGGACTTGCAAAACCGCGTCACTGCGCTCGACACGCTCTTCGCGGCCAATTCGGCGCGTATCGTACCGGAGTTGGAGGCCCTCTGGGCGGCCATCGGCGAGCTGCTCACGCTAGAGGTCACGGGGCCAACACCGCAACCGACGCTCTCGCCGCTGACCCCACCACCACCCCCTGCACCCTAACGCCCCGCACAAAAATCCCCTTTCCTCCGGTGGTGGAGGAAAGGGGATAAAGTCTTCACGCTGCAGAAGGGCAGCGCATTAGTATTGTCAGCCCAAAGGGCAGTGGACTAATCCAAACTACGCCCGCGCTAGGGGTAACGATAGATAGCCGCAGTATGCCAGCAAGCCCAGTCCTGCTGCGAGCTGGCCCCCGCATCCACTTGCAAAATCACATCCGCGCGCTGCCCTGCATAAGCAGAGAGATCAACATCCATCGTCTTGAACGCACTATCATAAGTATCATTCACCTCAGCAATCCAGATATTGCCGCTGCTCTGTGTGCGCAACATGACTTTGAATGTTACATTGCCGGCGTTCGCCCCTTGCAACAACCCCACCGTCGCGCGGAACCGGTCACCAGCCTGCACCGTGTAATCCATCGCCAGATAAGTACCCCCAATCCAGCCATTATCCACCCAGCGCGGATGCGTGTACAAGCACCGGTCTTGAACCGCGGCACCGGTTTCCCAATTCCCCGCTGTGGCCCAACGTGCAAAACCCGTGTTATCACCAGTACCACCGTTCCACGACAGAGTTACCATAGGCGGACCGGCCTTCCAACTGGCTGAGGGGGCCTGCATCACAAAATCATACGCAACAACAGCCGCATTGACCGCGGTTGCCTGTTCCAGGATGTTATTACCCTCATTGGATTCCACCACCACGTTGTTCACATCCACCTGAGCTTTGGCGGTGATTGAAGCATAATGGCTAGGATAAATGTGGTTGCACTCCAACGTAGTCGCAGCGCCAGCAGCTAACCCGCCGCTTACATTCCACTCACAGGCATGTGCTGGAGCGGACTTGGAACCCCACCAGCGCACCACGAACCCGCCGCTATCGGCAGCACCCTGGTTGCGTACTCGCACCCGCGCCTGCACATTGAGATATGCGGTTGGAGTTGCCGGGTTGAAAGTGATGGATTCTACTATCAAATCAGGGAGAACGCCCCCACAAGCCACATTGATCGTGGTGCTAACTCGCCCGATTTCACTCCCGTCGCCGGCCAATGCAATCAGGACTATCGTAGAACTCCCCGTAGGCGGGCTGTTCCACTCGTAGCTAATGACATCTGCCGCCAAATTTTGGTTGAGGCCTGGCCCTTCCAAGCGGTAAGCCGTCTCCCCGGTTCCGTCAGTCCAGGCAAACGTGACCCTGGTGCAATCAGCCGTGACTGCGCCAGTGAAATTAGTGGGTGGGGCAGCGGTAGCGGGTGAGGTAGGGGTCACCGTGGGTGTAGAAGCCCCGGGTACCACAATCTGAACAAAAAAAAGACTGCCAAATTGTGTGCCATCAGGAGCGCGCAGCTGCCAATTGCTACGATAGGTACCGGGCGTGAGCGGGGCCTTCATGGTCACGCTCACATCCACTGGCGTGTTGGGCGCAGTTGCCGGTACACTTACAGCAGCCGGCGCGCCCAACAACTCACCGGAAGTGTAAATCAACTGCGTCCCGGCCTCCCAGGAGCAGGTGCCGCTATTGCGGATCCGCCAAGTCTTCACAAAATCCGCACCAGGTGCCAATTCGCTATCATCGGGGATAGTGACATCGGCAACGTAAGAAGCGCGCAAGGTACACCCGCCTGGGCCTTCGACCGGGGGCGCTTCGGTGGGCGACGTGGTCGGGGGGGCAGTGGTGGGCGCGGCAGGCGTATCGGGTGGCGGAGTGGTGGCGATACTGATGGGCGTCACCTGCGCGATCTCGGTCTCAGTGGGCGTAGGGGCTTCCGTTGCCGGGGCGGTCAGAGCACACCCCAATCCGCTCATCACCAACACCATCATCACCAGTCCTAAAGCTAATGTGCGTTTCATCTACTTCTCCTTTCGCATAGAATTCACAAAGCCAATCGGCGGATGTGCCGCCGTGTGTTTCCATCATAGCACCAATTAGGAATAATTTGAAGCTCTGAAGCTTCGTGATATAATCTAGTGTATGAGTCAAGATGCACCGTTGACCTTGAAGGGCACCCCTCAAGGCTTGCTGCTCCACCCCCGTACCAACGATTGGGACGCGCTGCTGCGTGCGCTAGAACATTCGCTACGCGATGCAGCTACGTTCTTCAAAGGTGGGCGCGTCATTGTGGAACTGGGAGGTCGCCCGTTACCAGAACCGGCGCTGATTGCACTACGCACCGTGCTGGAAAACTACGACATCGCGCTATGGGCTGTATTGGGCGGCGACGAGGAAACGCAACGCTACGCCCGCTCACACGGCATCCGCACCCGGCTGCCCGGCGAGGCCGCGCCGGAAGCTGCCGGACATGCACCCGAAGAACCCCAAGCCGCAGCGCTCTTCATCCAGCGCACGCTCCGCTCTGGACAAAAAATCAACTTCCCCGGCCACGTTACGGTCCTCGGTGATGTCAACCCTGGCGCGGAAATTGTCGCCGGAGGACACATTATCGTATGGGGCAAAGTGCTGGGCATCGTCCATGCGGGCGCGCTCGGTGACGAAGGGGCCACTGTCTGTGCGCTCGACCTGAACCCCTCACAATTACGCATCGCAGGGTATATCAGTCGCGCGCCGGATAGCAAACGCCGCAAACCACACCCAGAAATGGCGTACATTCAACAAGAAAAAATTATCGCCATACCCTGGAATTCAAAGGGGTAAATTACTATGGCCGGAAAAATTATTACCGTTGCTTCAGGCAAAGGGGGCGTCGGCAAAACGACAACCTCAGCCAATCTCAGCCTGGGGTTGGCGCTACTGGGCCGCCGCGTTATCTGCATTGACGCTGACATCGGCCTGCGCAACCTGGACATGATGTTGGGTCTGGAAAACCGCATCGTCTACGATCTCGTAAACGTTGTCGAGGGACGGTGTGAACTGCGTAAGGCCCTGGTGCGCGACAAACACTACCCCAACCTGCAATTGCTCCCGGCAGCACAAACGCGCGACAAGACCGCTATCACCGAAGACGATATGGTGCGTCTGGCACGCGAGGCGGCCACACTGGCTGATTACGTCATCATTGACTCGCCCGCCGGTATCGAGCATGGCTTCCGCTACGCTACCAAACCCGCCGAACTGGTACTAATTGTCACCAATCCCGAAGTTGCCTCAGTACGGGACGCCGACCGGGTCATCGGGCTATTAGAAGCCAACGGGCAGATCGAAACACGCCTGATTATCAACCGCCTCAAGCCCGACCTGGTACGCCGCAACGAAATGCTCGATCCTGATGATGTCTACGACCTGCTCGCCATTGACATCATCGGCATCATCCCCGAAGATTCGGCTATCCTGGGAGCCAGCAATCGCGGGCGGCCCGTGGTGCTGGATGAACGGTCGGAAGCTGGCGAGGCCTTCCGACTGATTACCCGCCGCCTCGAAGGGGAAGACATCCCGCTGGTGACGCCCAAAGGCCCATCGTTGTTCAAACGGCTCTTCGGTACGCGCTAACCGTGGAAAGGGGGAAGACATGAGAATCTTGGACTTATTTCGTCGTGATACATCAGGAAAAGACATCGCCCAACAGCGTCTGCGGCTAGTGCTGGCGCATGACCGGGCCAATATTTCGCCAGGCATGTTGGAACAACTGAAGGATGAAATCATCGCGGTCATCTCCAAGCACCTGGAAATTGACCCGGCCAAAGTCGCCGTGAACTTCACCGAGGATCAACGCGAGACCCGGTTGATTGCGGATATTCCTTTGCGCGCGCCCGGACGTAACCGCGCAAAATAACCTCCGCGCAAAAAAGCGAGTACGCTAAACAGGAACTATGAAACGCTCTATCTGGCAATACTTTGATTGGGGACTGCCGATCATCGCGGTACTGCTCACCGCCTTTGGCCTGGCAATGATTTACAGCGCTACCAAGGGCAATATCTATCTGGCAGACACCTGGCGTAGACAGGCACTCTATGCTGTAGCGGGCCTGGTACTGTTTTTTGCAACCGCGCTCATCAATTACCGGCTTCTGGAAAGCCTCCAGTGGCCGCTATACCTGCTCTCGTTAGGCATCCTGGGATTCACCCTGGCTTTCGGCACCAGCGAAATCGGCGCGGTGCGGCGCTTCATCTATATCGGGGGAGTCTCTATCCAACCAGCGTTCCCCGCGCTCATTTTATTGATTATCAGCCAGGCGAGCCTTCTGGCGCGCAACGCGCCGGAAGGGCCAGGGCTACCGGAAATGCTGCTTTCACTGATTACTCATGGTATCGCTGCATTCCTAGTTTTCCGCCAACCGAATCTAAGCACAGCCACCCTCTACATGGCAGTCTGGGCAGCGATGATTTTTGCATCAGGCATCAACCTTTCCTACCTGGGCGGGATGGGGTTGCTGGGCGCAGGTGCAATTCCTATCGTCGTGCCACTGCTGCCGGATTATATGCGCGATCGAGTGCTCAACTTCATGAACCCGGAGCGCGACATTGTCGCCAACTATAACCTCCAACAAGCACTAATCAGCATCGGTTCTGGAGGGTTAACCGGCAAGGGCTTCGCCGCCGGCGGACAGAGTCAGCTCCACTTCCTGCGCGTGCGCCATACCGATTTTATCTTTTCGGTCGTTTCAGAAGAGCTAGGCTTTATGGGCGCACTGGTGCTGCTTTCGATTTTCACACTGTTGCTGTGGAAGCTGCTGCGCATCGCCGCCAACGCCGGCGACGCCACCGGACAACTACTGGTGGTCGGGATTACCATGTACATTTTCTACCAGCTGATTGTAAACCTAGGCATGAACCTGAGCATGATCCCAGTCGCCGGACTGCCAATGCCCTTCATCAGCAGCGGCGGCAGCGCGCTGGTCATCACATTTATGGGGCTAGGACTGGTAGAAAGTGTTGCTATGCGCCATAAACGACTGGAATTTTAACCCCGTAACGGAGGAACCATCCATGAGCGTTCGTGTACGTTTTGCCCCCAGTCCCACCGGCTACCCGCATATCGGGAACATTCGCACGGTGGTCTTCAACTGGCTTTACGCCCGCAACCAACAGGGCCGGTTTGTACTACGCATTGAGGATACCGATCAGACCCGGTATGTAGCCGATGCGCTGCATGAAATTATGGAAGGTCTACACTGGCTAGGTCTCGACTGGGATGAAGGCCCTGGCGCGGGCGGCGAACATGGCCCGTACATCCAATCGCAACGCTTGTCGCTTTACCGGCAAGCTGCCGAGTCCATGATTGAACAAGGTTGGGCGTATCGCTGCAACTGCTCCGCCGAGCGGCTAGAGCAGATCCGCACAGCACAGCGCGAGCAAGGCGCCTCCCAGATTATGTACGACCGTCGCTGCCGCGACTTACCCCCTGACACAATTGCTGCCGATGAGCCACACGTTATCCGGCTTAAAGTACCTCTGGAAGGCGAAACGGTCATCCACGACTTACTCAAGGGCGATGTAGTCTTCGAGAACGCGCTAATTGATGATCAAGTGTTGGTAAAAACCGACGGCTTCCCCACCTATCATCTGGCAGTGGTAGTGGATGACCACCTGATGGAGATTAGCCACATCATCCGCGCCGATGAGTGGCTGTCTAGCACACCCAAACACGTCTTGCTCTATCGCGCGCTGGGCTGGGAACCGCCCGTCTTCGTCCATGTACCGCTGGTGCTAGGGCCAGACGGCAAGAAACTTTCCAAGCGTCACGGGGCAGTCTCCATCAGCGAGTTTCGCAAGCAAGGGTATCTGCCCGAAGCGCTTTTCAATTTCCTCGCGCTAGTTGGCTGGTCGCCAGGCGATGGGGACGAGCAAGAGGTCTTCAGCCGCGAGGAGCTCATCACGCGCTTCTCGCTGGAGCGGGTCAACACTGCTTCAGCAGTCTTCTCCTACGACAAGCTTGACTGGATGAACGGGGTCTACATCCGCAATCTCAGCACAGATGAGCTAACTTTGCGCCTGATTCCTTTCTGGCAAGAAGCTGGCATGATTCCTACGCCGGCCCCCGCCGAAGTGTTGCCCACCTTGCGCCAACTCGCGCCCTTGGTACAGGAACGGCTCAAAACGCTGCGAGACGTCGTCACAATGACCGACTTCGTCTTCAATGATATTGCCCTGCCCAGCACAGAAACCCTTATCGGCAAGAAACTGACTGTCGCGCAAGGTCTGATTGCGCTGCAACAGACCCATGTCCTGCTGGCAAGCTGTGTACATTTCGACGCTGAGAGCCTCGAGACTGCACTACGCGCGCTGGCGGAGCAGTTGGGACTCAAAGCCGGAGCTTTGTTCGGCCTGATCCGCATGGCAACCACGGGCAAAGAGGTTTCGCCACCGCTTTTCGGCACGTTGGAAGCCTTGGGCCGCGCTGAAACCCTCAAGCGGCTCAAACGCGCTGAGGATGTGCTGGCTACCCCTGAGACTGCATAGAAACGTATTACTTCAAAACACAGCCCCGCCCCTATCGTTATGATGGGGGCGGGGCTGTATGTACAGACACAGACTTAGGGGGTCAACACGACCCATTGCCCGGCGCGCAGATGGTACGGCGACTGCAAACCATTCTGCGCGGCTAGCGACTCCACCGTGAGGTTGAAATATCGCGCGATGCCATATAACGTATCGCCAGGGCCAACATAATATGCCGCGCGGCCTACCGATGGCGTCACCGGGATGTGCAACAGCCTGCCCGCTGATACAGCATGGACATCGGTAATGTTATTGGCCTGCGCGATGGCTTCCACCGTACTGCCAAACTCCTGCGCTACTCGATAGAGATTCTGTCCAGCTCGTAGCCGGTAATAGACGCCCTGCGCCACAACCCCGGCAGGCGCAACCGGCTGTGCAGTAACCTGAAACACCAGTGTTTCCTGCGGTATCGGATCGCCTACACTTTGATCCAACACCTCCAAAAAAGCTGGTTGAGGTAGTATCTCGATCTCACTGCCATCAACACGCCAGGCTTTTATGGAGTCCACCATCAGTTCTCCCATCCCTGGCGACATACCAACCATTTGCATCACAAACAGGGTACGCACCGGGTCTTGAGTATATTCAAGCCCCGCCACCTCATAGGTCACACGCCCGGAAGCATCAAAAGTGTTCTGCAACACCATCGCTCCAGGCGGCAACGGCCCTGGAGAAACTTGTGTTTCAGGGGTATTAAGTTCCGCATCCAGCACCCTGATATTCATAATGGGCGTAAAAACTATCACCGAAATCGCATGTAAATCGTGCGCGCCGATGAGCTGGAATGGCACATCAACGACTGCACCTATTGCAAAAGGCCCTGGATCAGTGAACGCAGCAAACGCCGGTCCTGTAGGAGAGGCTTGCGGCTCTGGCGTGATAATGGGTTCCTCCGTAGGCGCAGGCGTCTCGGTGCCAACCGCAGCCTGCGGATCAACAACCGTAGCGCTGCGACAGCGGGTCAGCATCACCGACCCCACAAGCAACGCCAAAATCACGAACAAACCTAAGAATAACAAACGCTTCATGGTTCACCCCCTTTGAAAACAGCGAATTGAAAATCTCAAACAACAAGTCTATTTAGAAAATATGACTTAGAATCTATCTGAAGATTCACAAAGGCGACGGTTGAGCCTGTCAAAACCACCGCCGGGGTTCGGCAGGCGGTGGGTGGGGTTCGGCAGGCTCACCCCCCCCCGCCCCCCCAACCCCACCACCGACGAAATTTTCGGACAGGTTCTTATAGCTAATCGCTGTCCACACATTCCGCCAGTAGGCAAATAGCCGAAAGTCACCGCTAGTTTCGACAAGTTCAAGCAGTCCCGTTTCTTTCATTTATCTTATCTCAAAACCTTAAAAAACGCAAACAAAAAACCGGTCAGGAACTTACATTCCTAACCGGTCTATGCCATCCAAGAAATTTAGCGCGCGCCCAGTTGATGATCCAACATCAGCAGCCCGTTCGCGTGTCCGCCAATCATCTCCAACTGCGCCACAATATCAGTCGCATTCTTCTCTTCTTCCACCTGCTCATCAATAAACCAGTGCAGCATGACCTGCGCGGCATAGTCTTTTTCCGCCACGGCCAGCGCATAGAGCTCGTGAATCAAGGCTGTCACCTTCTGCTCGTGCTCCAACACTGCCTGGAAAACTTCGAGCGGCGTCCCAAAATCAACCGGCGGCTGTTCGATGGCGTGCAATACCACCCGCCCCCCCCGGTCGTTGACATATGCAAAGAACTTCATCGCGTGCTCGACTTCCTCTGCGCTCTGCTTGCGCATCCAATTAGCAAAGCCACCTAGATTGAGGGTCTCGCAATATGCGGACATCGAAAGGTACAGATATGCCGAATACAGCTCGTGCTTAATCTGCGCATTGATACGGTTGACCAAAACAGCATTCAATTCCATCGGTCTAGCTCCTTTCAAAATTTCAGTTTACAGCTTCATTGTAACACAACTTGGGCTATCTGTCAATTAAGTATATTGTTATCTAAGTAATATCACAAACCACGTTATTCCAACCAGGGATGCAAAGCCGCAACTAGCCTCCCCCACTCCGGTAGCGCAAGGGTCTCTGCACGCCGGGTAGGATCAATCCCCGCACCAATCAGCGCTTCAGCCACTGCGCCTGGATTGAGGTGTAGCTCCGCTGCCAACGTGTTGCGCAATTGTTTGCGCCGTTGCGCAAAACCGGCCCGCGCCACGCGGAAAAAATCTGCTACCGCATCCACCGCTACCGGCGGCGTTTCGTACAAATCAAGTCGCACTACCGCCGATTCGACCGCTGGAGCGGGGAAAAACGCTCCGCGCTTGAGCCGCATCAGCAAGCGGGGCTTTCCATAAAACTGCACACTGAGCGCCAACAGACTCATGTCACCCGGCTGCGCGACCATGCGCTCGGCCACCTCGCGCTGCACAGTAACCACCAGTATTGCCGGGCGTACCCGCGCCTCCAAAATATGCCGCAACACCGCCGCCGTGATGTAATAAGGCAAATTGGCAACGACCTTATAGTGCTCCAACCGCGCACCCCACAGCGGCAGCGTATCTACTGGAGTCACCGCCAACAGAGCTGCCGGATCGAGCGAGAGAATGTCACCCTGCACCACACGTAGATTTGCGCACGCGCCCAGCACATCCTGCAACGCAGCCGCTAGCTGTGGATCGGTCTCCACGGCCACAACCTGCCCGGCGCGTGCCAACAACGCTCCGGTCAACGTCCCCAAGCCCGCGCCGATTTCCAACACAGTATCCGCTAGGCTAAGTTCCGCTCCAGCCGCAATACGCGCGGGGGCCATAGGATCGATCAAAAAATTCTGCCCCAGCGAGCGCCGGGGCTGCAACCCATAACGGGAAAGAAGAACACGGGGGTCTTCCAGGGCAGGTTTCAAATCAGGGGAGCACATAGTTGATGCGGTCAGCAGAAGGGGCAGGCATGAGCAAATACACATCTACCCAAGAGTACCACAATTTGAGGTTATCATCATCGTAGCCCAAATCAATCCGACGGCCCTTGATTGCGCCACCCGTATCACCCGCGATACCCACGCCATACCCTGGCACATAAACCTGGCTGCGTAGCGGAATCATACGCGGATCCACCGCCACAATACCGTGGCGCATGACCATCCCGGTAGCCGTGCGACCATACCACGCACTGGTCACCGGCGTTCCGGCGGTCGAAGCACTGTACGAAGTCGCCAACATACGAATCACACGCCAATACTCAACCGTTCCGCTCTCGGTCGCCAGCTGGCGTGCTACAATTTTGGTACCGTAGCCCATCACGCGATTGGCCGGGGACAACACCACGCTTTCTCCTTCGATACGGCGTTCCACCAGTTCACCATTCTCATAACGCAGCCGAATACGCCGCTCACGCACCCCCGGCGCACCCTCCTGCAACAGACCCTGCGTGTCAATCATCATATCCCCGTTGGCCTGCCACACCGTCTCAAAGGGAATTGGGCTTTGTTCGACCAGAACATTCTCAGTGACGCGCACCACGCGGATCTCCAACCCTTCAGTCAAAGGGGCGTCTAGCGCGGGGTCCGTGTAATCCTGTCCAATCAGCGTCACGCCTAAATCTGCCAACACCTCACCCACCCGGTAACGATGGGTGCGGGTACGCAACACCTGTCCATCCACCTGCAACTGCACCGGCATCGAGCGTTCCAGGCGGATGTGCATCCCACTCTGCAACGGTGTGGCAGGATCAGGAAAGACCTTATCAGCCCGGTAGAGCTGAATGCCCGCCTGCAACAACGCCTCACCTACCGTCTGCACATCAGTATAGAGTGTCATCCGCACAGCGCCCTCTTCCAACGTCACGGGGACAGCCCGGCGGACCAACAAGCGAAAGCGCGTCTGCGGTAAATCGCTTACCAGCGGCGCGCGCACCTCAAGTTTATCGTAAGCGCCGAGTGTTACACCGGCCTCGGCCAGCGTATCGGCGGGATTCTGCTCGTGTAGCCATAACACGCGCTCAGCCCCATCCACCACCAGGACCACCGGCTGAGCACGCTCCAACACAATCACCGTTTCCGATTCCAGGGAAGTATCCAATGCGGGGCGGATGCGATCCTCGGCACGTAACGCCATGCCCAAATCCGTCAACAACAGCCCCACCGTGGGCTGATGGGTATAAAGCTGTCGCGCCTCCCCGTTAACAACCAAAGTCACAGGGGTCAATGTAGCACGATAACCTGCCGCTAACCCGGTGAGAACCAGTAGCGCGACCAGAAAAGCCAAAAAATGCCGTTTCATGTTTATTTCATCTCAACAAAAAAGGGGCGCGACGCACAGCGCCTGCCCCTATACTGCAAGCGTCTGCGAAGGGAGAGAATCCCTGAGAGGTGCTGAAGACCCGGCACCCTGCGGCGCCCGAAAACAACTCCTTACCGTTGCTTCCTTCCAGACCTGGCGGGGTTCGAAGCGTTCCGCCGCGCAGGACCCAATCCTCAGCACCGCTCAAGCATCCTCTGCCCAAAGCAGTCACCTGGCTCTAATGGTAACGGAAAGCGGCAGATTGTCAAGCGGGAAAATTTCTCACAGAACCCACACAAAAACGACCCCGGAGTATTTCCGGGGTCGTTTTCATGCCGAAGGTGGGAGTCGAACCCACACGAGGATACCCTCACTACGCCCTGAACGTAGCGCGTCTGCCTATTCCGCCACTTCGGCGCATCCACTTGGACGAGGGTGATTGTACCTTAAGCCTTGATTTTGTCAAGCCAGAAGAGAAGGGTATAATAAGAATCTATCCAAAAAATTCACAAGAGCGGCGGGTTTCGGCAGGCTCAACCACCGGCGGAATTTTAGGATAGATACTAACTGAAACACGACTCGCTTTCTCGCCCTTTCGCCTTTTCGCCTTTTCGCTAACTCGCTTTTTCGCTCAGGAGGCCGACCATGCAAATAGCCCACATTGAAATCACGCCCGTAGAGCTACGGCTGCACCATCCCTACCGCGCCGCGCATCATGTTGACCATGCCATCGAACATATCCCGGTGATCTTCGTGCGGATCGAGACCCGCCAGGGCGAGGTGGCCTGGGGCTGCGCCGCGTTCGAGCCGCAGCGCACCGGCGAGACGCTGGAGCAGGTTTTACGCGCGTGTCACGCCTGCGCCGACCGCGCCAAAGACCTCTCGCCGCTCAATCTGGAGTACGCGCTCGATGCGCTGGTCGGCATCACTGCCGGGACGCCCTCGGCGCAATGCGCCTTCGACATGGCCTTTCACGACCTGCTGGGGCTGGCGACCCGGCAGCCCCTCTACCGGCTGCTCGGCGGCTTCCGCGACCGTATCCAGACTTCGGTTACGGTCAACGTGGGAACGGTGAACGAGGCCGTTGCTGTCGCCCGCGAGCGTGCGCGGCAGGGGTTCCGCATCCTCAAACTCAAGGGCGGCATTGATCCCCACGAGGATGTGGCGCGGGTGCGCGCCGTGCGCGCTGCGCTGCCCCATCACACGCTGCGGCTAGATGCTGATGGAGGCTACACCATCCAAGAGGCGCTCGAAGTGGCGCGCGCGCTGGAGGACGTGCTGGAGATGCTGGAGCAGCCCGTGCCCGCTGCGGATGGCGTAACGGCACTGCGTGAAGTGACTGAGCGCAGCCCTGTGCCGGTTTGGGCCGATGAGAGTGTGCGCCATCCCGCCGCCGCGCTGGAGATCGCCGGGCGGCACGCGGCGCATGGATTAAGCCTCTCCCTGGCGAGTTGCGGCGGCCTGCGCTGCGCCCGCCAGATCGAAGCAATAGCCCGCGCCGCGCGCCTGGCAACGATGGTGGGCTGCATCAACGAGCCGGCGCTGCTCGCCTCCGCCGGACTAGCCTTTGCGCTCAGCAGCCCCGGCGTCACCTACGGCGACCTCGACGGGCACTTCGATTTAGCCGATGACCCCTCACAGCCCCGCTTCACCCTGCACGAAGGCTGGCTCATCGCCAGTGAATCGCCGGGATTAGGGTGTACGGTCGAGCTTTAGACAATCACCTCAGAGACACAGAGAGCACAGAGTTGTTTTAGAAATAAAAAATGAATTCTCTGTGTCCCCCGTGTCTCTCTGTGGTGAAAATAGGTTTTATCACAAGACGACGCTTGGAGGAAGTATGCCCACTTTGATGGAAGACCTGTTAGCAACCGCACGCATCATCGGCGCGGGAAATGTTTACGAATCGCTGCGCTACCCGTATTACAAGGCCTGGACCGAGGCGCGCTGGGAGACCACCCCACCCCGGCGCGGGCTTGACCGGTGGTATGCTTTCCGCCGCAAGCTGCGCGACGCGCCCCAGCCCTGGCCCCGCGAGTGGCAGACACTCGGCACGATAGAAACGCACACTGTCACCGCGCGCGGACTGGAAGTGCAAACCGCGCATGGCAGCATCGAAGTGCTGTGCCTCGCGCCCGATCTGGTGCGCGCGCGCTATCGCTGCAACGATGCGCCCGCCGCGCTGGAGCCGCTACCCTACGCCATCGCCCGCCCGCCGGAGGATTGGCCGCCCGTCGCCTTCACCGTGCTGGAGACCACGTCCGCGCTGCTGCTCTGCACCACCGAGCTGGTCGTGGGCGTGCAGCGCGAATCGGGTCTGCTGTTCTTCGCGCAACCCGATGGGCAACTGTTGCGCGTGGATGCCAGCGCGGGCTGGTGTACGCGCGGCGCGCTCTGCCACACCACCACGCTCAGCCCTGGCGAACGGCTCTTCGGCCTGGGCGAGCGCGCCACGCCCGGCAACCGCCGTGGGCGCAGCCATCGCCTGTGGAACACCGACCCTGCCGGGTACGCGCCCGGCGATGACCCCATTGACCTCAACATCCCCGTCTACCTCTCGCTCGCGCCCGGCGAGCAGGGCGCAGCGGCGCGCTCGTATCTGGTCTTCTACGAGAACCCCTACGACGCCGAGTTCGATCTGGGCGGACGCTCGCGCGCGCTGGCACACCATCGCTTCGAGGGCGGCGAGCTGCGCTACTACTTCGCTGCCGGGCCGGCACCGCGCCTGCTCGAACGCTACACGGAGCTCACCGGGCGACACGATCTGCCGCCGCTCTGGTCACTGGGCTACCAGCAATGCCGCTGGTCGTACACGCCCGAAGCGCGCGTGCGCCAGCTGGCGCAGGATTTCCGCGAACACGACGTCCCCTGCGATGCGCTCTATCTGGACATTGACTATATGGACGGCTTCCGCGTCTTCACCTGGAACCGCGACACGTTCGATTTGCCGCGACTCGCGGGCGATTTACGCGAACAGGGGTTCAAAATCGTCACCATCATTGATCCCGGTGTGAAGGTAGACCCGCGCTACGCCGTCTACCGCAGCGGGCTGGCAGGCGGGCATTTCTGCACCTTGCCAAACGGGCAACCCGTACACGCGCCGGTGTGGCCCGGCCCTTCAGCCTTCCCCGATTTCAGCGATCCGGCGGCGCGCGCCTGGTGGGGTGAGCAATACCGCCCGCTCATCGAGGCCGGCATCGCCGGTTTCTGGAACGATATGAACGAACCGGCGGCGTTCGCACAGCGCGGCGACCACACGCTGCCCAGCGTCACCCGGCACGCGCTGGAAGGACGCGGCGGCGACCACCGCGAGGCGCATAACCTCTACGGGCTGTTGATGGCCCGCGCCAGCCGTGAGGGGCTGCTGGCCCTGCGACCGGAAACGCGCCCCATCGTCATCACCCGCGCGGGCTGGGCGGGCGTGCAACGCCACGCCATCTCGTGGACGGGCGACAATCAAAGCACCTGGGAATCGCTGCGGCTAACGATTCCGCTTGTCACAGGCCTGGGGCTGTCGGGCGTGGGATTCACCGGCCCGGATGTGGGCGGGTTTGCGGGTGAGGCCACCGGCGAGCTGTTCACACGCTGGATTCAACAAGCCGCCTTCATGCCGCTCTTCCGCGCCCATACCGCCACCGGCACACCCGATCAAGAACCCTGGTCTTACGGCGAACCCTACCTCAGCATCAACCGGCGCTTCATCCAGCTGCGCTACGAGCTGCTGCCCTACCTCTACACCGCCATCTGGCAGATGACGACACGCGGTTGGCCGGTGGTGCGCCCGCTGTGGTGGGATGCGCCCGCTGCACGCGCGCTGTGGGATGTGGAGGATGCGTTCCTTTGCGGGGATGCGCTGCTGGTGGCGCCGGTAGGCGAGCCGGGCGCGACGGCCCGCGATGTCACCCTGCCGCCGGGTGCCTGGTACGATTTCTGGACCAATCGCGTACGGCAGGGCGAGGAGCCGTTTGAGCAGTACGCGCCGCTGGAGATTGTGCCGCTGTTCGTGCGCGCCGGAGCGGTACTGCCGCTGGGCGAAATCGGCCCTTGCGTAGAGCAACGCCCGGACAAGTTCCTGCGGCTGGAGGTGTACCTGCCTGTAGAGGATGGCGAGACCGTCTCGTGGCTCTACGAGGACGCCGGGGAGGGGTTCGCGTATCGCGCCGGGGAGCAGCGGGTAAGCCGCTTTGTGCTGCAACGCGCGGGCGAGCAGCTCACGCTGACGTGGGAGCGCGAGGGCGACTACACGCCACCCTACGAGCACATCGCACTCACCCTACACGGCGTCAAACGCACGCCGCAGAGCCTCTGCGCCGATGGGGAGACCTATCCGCTGCTCGTCACCGATCCCGTGCGCCACACCGCCCTGTTCCCCGCGCCGCCGTTTGCGCGGGTGGAAATCACGCTCTAATGCCCAGCATTGGTTACGTCGCCTTGCTGGTACGGGATTATGATGAGGCCCTCGCGTTCTATACGGGCGCGTTGGGCTTCGAGGTAGTTGAGGATACCGCGTTGGGCGAGGGGAAACGCTGGGTGCTGGTCGCGCCGCCAGGGAACGGCGGAACGTGTTTACTGCTCGCTCAAGCCGTCAGCACTGCCCAAGAAGCGCGCATCGGCAATCAGACTGGCGGGCGGGTGTTCCTGTTCCTGCATACGGATGATTTCTGGCGCGATTACCACACCATGACAGCGCGCGGCGTGCAATTCCTGGAAACCCCACGCCAAGAAGCCTACGGCACCGTGGTCGTGTTCGTAGACCTCTACGGCAACAAGTGGGATTTGCTGGAGCTGGCTGTATAAACCCACCGCGCCGAGACACACAGCAGCAACAAAAAAAAAACCGGGCGAGGTTCTGGAAACCTCGCCCGATTTGGTTATGTCACCCCCCGGCTACAGCTCTTCCAACCGCTGCCGCGATTGCATCAGATGCTTCCAGGCGTGCAGCGCCAGGGTCGCGCCGATGACGCCGTAGGCGACGAAGACCCGGAAGTATTCGCCGATTTGCGCGTCGCCGAAGAGCTCCCGGCCCGCTGCTGGCGAGACGATGAAGAGCGTGTGGAACAGGAAAACGCCCAACAACGCCTGTCCAATCGTCGCCTTTGTCACCGTCGCGCCGCCGATGAGGATGGCGGCGATGGAGTACAGCCCCACTTGCTCGTGGCTGCCGTAGGTGCTGAAAGCGCCCATGTTCTGCAAGAAGATGATGTGCCCCCACGAGGCCAGCACGGTAGAAAGCACGATAGCCGTGACGCGCACCTGATCCACCTGGATACCGGAGACCGCTGCAACGTGCCGATCCTGACCCACGCTGCGCATATCCTGCCCGATTTTGGTCTTGGAGAAAAATGCAATAAACCCGCACAGGCCGAGGATAGCGAGCCACGTCCCCATCGGCACCTGGATATTCTTGACGAGCGTGGTTCCACTCATCACAACGATGGCCCACACCACCGGCATCAGAGTCAGCACGCCGCCGCCTGCCAGCCGGACCAAGTCGGCGCGCGCACGGGACGACTTGAGGAAGCGGAAAATCTGGTATCCCAAGCCCAGCACACAAACGGAGATAACAACGGTGGTGAGCGGCAGCCGGAAGACATTATCGAGGCCATATTTCAGCCCATTGCTCAGGTCTACGGTAGTACGAATGCCCACGCCAGCCCCCAACACCAGCACAGGATTGTCCATCGGAAGTAATTTGCTGCCCACGATTTGCAGAAAGAAGAATTGATACCAACCGGCGGCAAAAAAGCCCAGAATCAGCCCAGTAATCATCTCCTGACCCTTGGTTTTATTGAACAGTTTGCCGGTGAGATAGCCCAGCCCTGCCGCCAGCGGCGTCGCCAGAAGGATGCACAACAGGATGCCGGGAAAGCCCGTGATGCCCCAGTGGGAGACAAAGATGATAACCGTTTGTGCCGCCATCGCCCCCAGTACGATGGAGAAGTTCAGCCCCATGCCCGCCAGCACCGGAATAATCAGAGAGAGCACCAAAAATGAGTTACGGGAGATGCGCGAAATGATGTCCGACAGGTACAGGGTCTCATTCATGCCGGACATCTGGAACCCGGCCACACTCAGCACCACGAACATGATGGTGACCGCGTTGTTCGTGAGAAATTGCCGCCCGGCCTTTTTGAAATCGAAGCGCAGTTTAGCAGTAGTTTCGGTCTTCACTTACTCGCCTCCCGTCTGCGTCAGAGCATAGATAATGATGCCGTTTTGGATGATGATCCGCGAGATTTCGGCCATACTCGCCATATCCGCCGTGAACACGTTGGCGACCGGCATAGCGACCACCAGAATCGCCTGGAACAGGAACGTGCCAATGAGGACATGGGCAATGGAGGCTCTTTTGACCGAAGCGCCGCCGATGAGGATGGCGGCCACCGCGACAAAGGGCATGAACATCGGGCCTTCATAGAGTTGCAAGAAACCGAAGCCCTGAGCATAGACAATGATGCCCACCGCGCCCAGGATGGTCGAGACCATCGTGCCGATCATGCGGTGTTTGTCTACGTTAATACCGGCGGCCTCGGCAAAGCGCGGATTGTCGCCAGCGGCATACATGGCCGCGCCGGTCTTGCTGCGCATGAAAAGCCACACCGCCCCACAACACAGCAGGAAGAACAACAGCAAGCCGGTAGGGATCACCACCGAGCCGATGTTGAAGCTCCAGGTATTGTTGAGCAATTGCGAGAGCTGCCGGTTATCCAACGCGATGGTGACGCGCACCCCACGCCCGATGGGCCAGGCCATCTCCGGGCTTTTGAAGGGCAACAGCAGCCACCCGATCTTCATCACCGACACGGCGGAGAAGCCCACAAAAGTCGCCAGCATCATTTCCGAGCCTTTGACGCGGTTGAGCAGCCAGCCATAGCCATAACCAACGATGGCGGCAAAAGGCAATGAAAAGAGAATCGCGCCCACAAAGGCCATATAGCCGTTGAGCCGAAGCTCGATGGCGATGAGCGCGCCCACCAGCCCGGTCAGAATGCCCAGCGAGACACCAAAATTCGGGCCGATACCGCTGCTGATGGCCGGCACCATCGCCAGCACCAGCACACCATTCATGCCGATGCGCACCAGACTGGAGGAGAGCAATTCGGCGAAGTCCAGCTTAAACATAATCGCCGATGCGCACAGGAACAGGAAAAAGCCCAGGATGATAAGCCGCGCCAGGCCAAAACTTTGTATGAAAGAGGTCATGTGTTTACGCATGGGATGCCGCTCCTTGCCTGTCCTTCTGCCCCGCCATCAACAGGCCGAAGTTGACGTCTGAGTCATCGGGCCGGAGAATCCCGGCAATCTTGCCCTCACTCACGATGGCAATCCGGTCGCACACGCTGCGCAATTCCGCCAGCTCGCTGGAGGTCATCACAATCGTCATCCCCAATGTCTCATTGAGCCGCACCAGCGTCTCCAGCACCAGCCGCTTGGCCCCCACATCAATGCCGCGCGTCGGCTCGGAGACGAAGAGGACATCCGGGTTCAGGGCCAGGGCGCGGGCGATACAGACCTTCTGCTGGTTGCCGCCGCTCAACCGCCGCACAATTTGGGTCGGGCCGGTGCAGCGGATGTCGAGATCGTGGATCATTTTGAGCGCGTGCGCTCGAATCGCTTTGCTGTTGAGCTGCGAAATCGGCCCCCACTGGTGAAGAAACTGCCCCTGGTTCTGCATCGCGGTGATGATGATGTTCATCTCAATGGAAGAATCCAGCAGCAGCCCCACGCCGCGCCGGTCTTCGGACAGGAAGGCCATCTTGTAGCGGATGGAAGCCGGGGTATCGTTCAAGGGCAGCGGTTGGTCATTAACCAGCACCTCACCCCGGCAGGGATACAGCCCCATCACGCCGTTGGCAATGCCGATCTTGCCCTGGCCCGCCAGGCCGCCGATGCCCAGAATTTCGCCTTTGCGCACATCGAGATCCAAGCCTTTGACCAGTTCACCGGGCATATCCACCACGAAATCGCGCAAACGGAGCGCCAACACATCCTCGCGGGAGTGATCGGTGCGCTGCGATAGTTTTTCCACCTCGCGGCCCACCATCAGCTCCGCCAGCTCATAGATGTTGGTATCCGCTGCTGCACGCTGCGCCACCAGCCGCCCATCGCGCAGCACGGTGATGTTGTGCGCCACCTCCATCACCTCATCCAGGCGATGCGTAATGAAGAGGATGGCGATGCCCCGCTGCGAAATGCGCTCCATAGCGCGCAACAGGTGTGCGGCTTCACTTTCCGCCAACACGGCTGTCGGCTCATCAAAAACCAGCAGTTTGATATTGGTCTTGTCGAGCTCGCGGGCGATCTCCACAAACTGCATGTGACCCACCGGCAAGCCCGCCACCTTGACGTATTCCTCGATACCCATGTCCAGGCTATCCAGCGCACGACGCGCATCGGCGCGCATGGTCTGCATATCCAGCGACTTGAGCTTCTCGCCCAACACCCGGCTCACCAGATTATCCTTGAGTACCTCGCGGTTGAGTTTAATATTCTCAGTGATGGTGTAATTGGGCAGGAGCATAAACTCCTGATGCACCATACCGATACCGAGCTCCATCGCGCGTTGAGGAGAGTTGATATCGGCGGTTTGCCCTGCAAATAGCACCTCCCCTTCGTAGCCGCCAGTGCTGTGGATGACGGCCATCCCAAAGAGAATGTTCATCAGCGTGGATTTGCCCGCGCCATTTTCGCCCACGATGGCGTGAATCTCTCCGGGCTTGAGTGCGAGCTCGATGTCTTTGAGCACCTGCGTGCCGTAATAGCTCTTGCCCACCCCATGCATTTGTAGCAGATAGTCTTCTGCCATGCGGCCTCCTCTGAAAATCTACAAATCAGCAAATAAAAAATCACAAATCAACATAGCGAATGTAGCGTGAACTTCAGTTCGCTCTCAAATCGCTATTTTCATCTCTCGTTGGTGAGCCGTTGCTCATGGAAATCCCCAAAAAATGAGTGAGTCAGCGAAAAAAGATTCCGCTGCTTGTGCTTACCCATTAAATTATCAAGCCCCGCGGCGGATTTAACAATCCGCCGCAAGCAAGTACGCTATTAAATCGAAAAGCAAGTGGATGCGGCACAACGCTGCATCCACTTGCTTTGTTTATGAACCTACGGTTGTGTTCCGAAGATGATGTGGTCGGAGAGGTAGAGGAAGTAGTTATTGGTGCCGGTGTATTCTGTCAGTTGCACTGAACCACCAGCGATTTCTTCCATGATTGTCTGCAACTTGGCTTTGTCCACGCGGCCATTGGTATCGCCATTGATCCAGGCGATGGCGTATTCCACACCCGCCTCGATGAACATCATATTCACGGGAACGGGCCAGGTCGCCACGCGCCCGGCTGCGCCGGCCTCAACAACCTTCGCCTCAATCTGCTCCAGCATCCAGGGCACATCGCCCTTATGGGCTTCGTCTACTTCGATACCCAGGGCTGCGGGCATTGCGTGATAAGGCGAAGGACAACACTGCACGGGGTAGATGCCGCCGGCAGCGATGGTTTGGCGGATCATCGGTTCCTGCATGGCACAGTTCGTGCCGAAGACAGCGGTGTTCGGGCCGTACTGCGCGATCTTGCGCGGCACGTCTTCCATGATGAACTGCTGGGTCCCGGGCACACCGGCGTCGCCGGTGGGATCGGGAGCATCTTCATCCACGAAGCGCAGGCCCAACTGCTCGGCGCGTTCCTTCATCAGCGTGCGGCGCTGCGCCAGCATTTCGATAGACATGTGACGCGGGAAGGAGTAATGCACCAGCACCTCGGCACCCATGGCGTACGCGTGCTCGGCAATCTGATAACCGCGACCGAGATCATCGGTGTTCAGAATAACATCACCCTTCTGCGCGATGATGTCGGGGTCTTCCTGGGGAGCGCCCAAGATGAAGAGCATATCGGGGCGGATTTCGCGGACCTTATCCACTGCCGCCACTGCACCAGGGACGGCCTGCACCATCACGATGGCGCGGACAGCCGGATCGGACGCCATTTCCAGCATATTGGTAATGGTGGTCTCCTGCTCCTGCATGAACCGGTCGGGGTAGGTGGTATGCAGGATGCGGTCGGCGCCATAGCGCGCCACCATCTGTTCCGCCATGCGGAACTCTTCCTCGTTCTGAGTTACAGTGCTGGACATGATCCCGATTTTCCACTCTTGTTCGGGTTGGGTGCTAGGTTGACAGCCCATCATCCCCACGACCAGAATCACGGCCAACAGAGCCAACAACTTATTTCGCAACATGATTGTCTCCTCCTAGAAATACTTAAATGGATTGATACGGTTACCTACTTTTCATGCTATTCGATAAGCATCACCTCCTTTACGGTTATGTTCAAAATCACCACCGAAAAGATCAGGGGATTTATCAGAATGGCGTTCCAACACATTCGCCAAAGGGTTATATCAATCAGGAGAGACACACTTGTCTAACGTAGCACACACGCTCAGTTGATTCAGTATAATCAAGTAATACAAGTATGTCAAATGTAATTTTACACGCTTAGGCTGTTCCAAGATTTAAATTATCTCAAAATCAGCGGAATTCCTGGGGAAATAGACAGTTTCTTGGATAATTATTTTCTTGGAATGGCCTTACATAGACAAGCTTCCAAATATCATAAGTCTCCCATCCATGGCAGCCGGTCGAGATCGGCGTTGCCGCCGGAGAGGATGACGCCCACATGCCGCCCGCGAAACAGCGCAAGATGCTCGAACAACGCCGCCACCGGCACGGCGGCCGATGGCTCGATGATGATTTTCATCCGCTCCCACACCAGCCGCAGCGCCGCAATGATGCCCGCCTCGCTCACGGTCACGATGTCGCTCACACGCTCGCGGATGATGGGGAAATTCACGTCGCCCAGAAACGTGCGCAGCCCATCAGCGATGGTGTGCGCGCCCGTTGGCGGATAGATGACGCCATCACGGAACGAGCGTGCGGCATCGTCCACCGCCGCCGGCTCCACCCCGATGACCTGCGCGCGCCCGTTCACGGCCAACGCCGTCCCCGCCAGCAAGCCTCCACCGCCCACCGGCGTCATCACGATGTCCAGCTCCGGCGCGTCTTCCAGCAGCTCCAACGCCGCCGTCCCCTGCCCGGCGATGACGTGGAAATCGTTAGAGGGGTGGATGAACACTGCGCCGGTTTCCGTCAGCACCGCTTCGAGCAGGCGCTCTCGATCCAGCGGATTCGCGTCGGCCCACACAATTCGCGCACCATAGCCCCGCACCGCCGCAACTTTCACCGGCGGCGCATCCTCCGGCATCACGATAGTTGCTGGGATGCCACGCAATCCAGCGGCATAAGCCACCGCCTGCGCGTGGTTACCGGAAGAGTGCGTCGCCACCCCGCGCGCGGCCTCCGCCTCCGAAAGCGCGAAGACCGCGTTGCAGCCCCCTCGCGCCTTGAACGCACCAACTTTCTGGAAGTTTTCGGCTTTCAGGAAAATTTCCGCGCCGGTCATGGTGTTGAGTGTCTGGCAAGTCAACACCGGCGTGCGATGCACATACGGCTGGATACGCACAGCGGCTGCGACAACATCGGAAAATGTAGGAAATTCTGCCATTGAACCTCACTGTTACAGGCGCAGTCAGAAGACCAGCCCGCGCTTGATGATAACCACATTATAACGGGACACGACTGAACCGCAATGCCTCCTGGAGCTATCGTATTTATAAAACTCATCCCCCTAGCGTTGCCTGTTGCACCGCTAAAGCGGTGTTTTTAGAGGGGATTTTGTGGCGGGGCTTCGCCCCGCCACAAAATCCCCTTTTATCCCCCGGCCTTTAGGCCGCATTTCTGCAACAAGTGATCAAATGCGATAGCCCTAAATGCCTCCTTGCTGAATAGCCCAAGCGTGGTATGCTTGACCCCAGACTAGCACGGGAGTCACACGATGGGGAACACACTACAACACGAGCGCGCTGGGGACACACACCCGCTAACACAGACGGGGATTTTGGTCATCTCGGCCTATATCGCCGCGCAATTTCTGGCCGATGTGGGTAGCCTCAAGATCGCCCTGGTGGGTGGGTTCAGCGTGGATGGCGGCACATTCATTTACCCGCTCACGTTCACCTTACGCGATATGGTACACAAGGTACTGGGCCGCACTGCCGCCCGCACGGTCGTCATCGCCGCTGCCGCGATCAATTTGTTCATGGCAGGATTTTTTGTTTTTTTGAGCTGGCTGCCGCCCGACCCCAGCTGGCCCTTGCAGGACGCCTTCGCCAGCGTGCTGACACCGGTATGGCGGATTGTCATCGCCAGCATTGCCGCCGAGCTGGTCAGCCAGCTGCTTGATACAGAAGTCTACGAGCTATGGGTCACGCGCATCACCCGCCGCTATCAGTGGAGCCGGGTACTGGTGAGCAACCTCATCAGCATCCCGGTGGATAGCTTGGTATTCTGTTGGGGCGCATTCGGTGGCGTGCTACCAGCAATGGTGGTATGGAGTATTTTCTGGGCCAATGTGCTACTCAAGGGAATCACCACGCTGGTGGGGATGCCCGCTATTTATCTGGTCAAAGACCGAAGGGAAATCTAAATGTCCAAAGAAGAGCAACCTACTCCCGATGCCGCATCGCAGGCGTTGATCGAGCAATTCCTGGAAGCAGAAGGATCGACAAGCGCACCGGAAACAGACTGGCACACGATCCCGCTACCCGAAGGGCACAAGGGTGGCTTCGTGGCGCTCATCGGGCGCCCCAATGTGGGCAAATCCACCCTAGTCAACGCGCTGCTAGGCCAGAAAATTGCAATTGTCTCGGACAAGCCGCAGACCACGCGCCGTCGCATCACCGGCATTCTCACGCAACCGGAAGCGCAGATCATCTTCGTGGATACACCCGGTATCCATCAGAAACCGCACCAGCTGATCGGGACGCGCATGGTGGAAGCTGCGCTGGGTGCCATCCCCGATGCAGACGTAATCCTGTTTGTGGTAGATGTTTCTGCGCCCCCCCGCGACGAGGATCGGTACATCGCATCCCTGCTGAGCGAAAAGACCCATCGCCCCGTGTTGCTCACGCTCAACAAAATGGATCAGCTAGCAATGAAGAAAGCTGAAACGCACATCTCAGCTTACTGGGACCTATTGCCCAACCATGCCGAATCATTACCAGTGAGCGCCACGCGCGGCACAAACCTTGATATGCTACTGGCGCGCATCCTGGAACACCTACCCGCAGGCCCACGTTATTACCCCGGCGACCAGATTACGGATCAAACGGAACGGCAAATTGCGGCGGAGCTGATCCGCGAAGGGATGCTGCGCTATACCTATCAGGAAGTACCGCACGCCAGCGCCGTGATTGTAGATGAATACACTGAGCGCGATGACGGTCACCTATACATCGCGGCCACACTCTGGATCGAGCGAGCATCGCAAAAGGGAATTATCATCGGCAAAGGCGGGGAAATGCTCAAGCGCATCGGCAGCGCCGCGCGTCAGGAGCTGGAGCGGTTCGTGGGGAATCGCGTTTACCTGGAGCTATACGTCAAAGTGCGGCCCGATTGGCGCAACCGCGAGCACGATTTACGAGAAGCGGGGGTGGTTTAACCAGTTCTACAGCTAGGTTAAAAGGGACGTAAAACGTGAAACGTGATCTTTTCTTCACGTTTCACGCATCACGTTTTACGTCTCGCGCCTCCCAGAACGCCGCGCGATAATCGGCGAAACGGCCTTCAAGGATTGCCTGACGCAATTCGCGGATAATGGTGAGCATGGTGTGCAGGTTGTGAATGCTGAGGAGCGTGGCGGAGAGGATTTCTTTAGCGATGACCAGATGGCGCAAGTACGCCCGGCTAAAGTTACGGCAGGTGTAACAAGCACAAGTCTCATCAAGCGGGGTGGCATCCTCGGCGAAGCGGGCATTACGCAGATTGAGTTTTCCTGTGCGCAACAACGCCTGTCCGTTGCGCGCCACCCGCGTGGGCAACACGCAATCAAAGATATCAATCCCCCGCGCTACGCCTTCGACCAGATCCTCAGGCGTCCCCACCCCCATGAGATAACGCGGTTTGTGCGCGGGCAACAACGGCGTGGTCACATCCAGTGTTGATAACAGCTGCTCCTTCGTTTCCCCCACCGATAGCCCGCCGATGGCGTAACCGGGGAACTCCAGCTCGGTGAGAAAGCGCGCGCTCTCCTCGCGCAAGGCGGGGAATATCCCACCCTGCACAATGCCGAAAAGCGCCTGATCGGGCCGGGTGTGGGCGACTTTGCACCGCTCGGCCCAGGCGTGCGTGCGCCGCAGCGCCTGCACATTGTAGGCGTAATCCACCGGCGGCGCGCACTCATCGAGCACCATAGCAATATCAGCCCCCAACAATTGCTCGATTTCCATCACCCGCTCCGGCGTGAACCGGTGCGTGCTACCGTCAATGTGCGAGCGGAAAGTCACGCCGTCATCATCGAGCGTGCGGAGCGATTGCCCGCGCGCCCCACCGCCCAGGCTGAACACCTGAAAACCACCGGAATCGGTCAACATTGGCCCATCCCAACCCATGAACGTGTGCAGACCACCGAGCCGGTCAACCAGAGCCGCGCCAGGGCGCAAGTAGAGGTGATAGGTGTTGGCGAGTACCAGAGTTGCCCCCACATCCGCGAGCTGCTGCGGCGTGAGAGCCTTCACTGTCGCCTGTGTGCCTACGGGCGCGTAGATAGGCGTCGCCAGCGGACCATGCGCGGTCTGGAAAACACCCGCTCGCGCTGTACCATCAATTGCTAAGAGATCGAAGGTGAAAAGCGTAGTAGTCATCGAAATTTTGGTTTTTTGATTTTAGATTTTGGAATGCTCACAAATTTACCTGCCGTCCACGAATCTCAGCACGAATACACGAATTTACCCCAACTCGTATTCATTTGTGTATTCGTGCCTTATTCGTGGACGGCTCACAGCTTACGGCAGCGGTGCGCCCATATCAATCGGTGGCGGGGAAAGGCGGCGCAGTTCCACCTGCTGACCGCGCCCTACAACCCCCCAACGCACAGCTGTATTATAATCCACTTCCGCCACATAAACAGGCGCATACTCTCCCAAATGCACCTGCCGCAACCAGGGTTCGGCATGGTGGGGACTCATAGAGATATGACGATTGAACAGCATGAAGCCGATGCCGCCATCGGCCAATCCCGCGCAATCAGTAGCATAGGCCGATTCCCAAGGATAAGAAACGTCGAGATCAGCTACACCCACCCGGCGCATCTCAAACCACGCGCCCACATCACGACAGTCAATAGTAGCAAAGTAAATATCAGCCTCCGGCAAAGGGGTGGGCAAATCACGTGACGTACGCCCGACTTGTTGCCGCACCCAGATAGTTGACTCCATACGTCCTGGGCCATATTGACTGGCGACGCCCGACAAGATCGGGTAAGCCTCATTCACCGTCAGCCCCTCAACGTCTACTTCTGTTTCTACTTCGAGCATAGCGCCAGCGACGCTACCGCTTACCGCCAATGCCGAGATTGTCAACAACAACACTATTTTCAAAAACATGATCCTATACCTCCCACAATAAATCGCCAGAGCCTGATTGCCCTGGCGATGCTTGCACAACCGCTGCATTCTAAAGCAAAGTGGATTTCTGTCAAGGGTAAAAAGATAATGCGCACGAAGTGACACTTAGATAATTTTATTGCTAGACTCTTCACTGATTAGCCGAATCGCTAACTCGTTGATTCGCCGGTTGCGCTTTAGAGGTTTTCGTGTATAGCTATGGATATGAACTATCATATTTTTGTCGCCAGCGCACCGGGAATGGAAGCACTCACAGCGCAAGAAATGCGCACGCTAGAGATAAGCGCAGGGCATGCCACACAAGTCGAAGGAGGTATAGAGTTCACGGGCAACTTGCCAGAAATCTACCGCGCCAATCTGCTGCTGCGCACCGCCGGGCGAGTGCTGGTGCGCCTGGGAAAGTTTCACGCGGCGGCCTTCTCCGAACTGCGTAAAAAGGGGGCGCGATTACCTTGGGAAACCTACCTCCAGCCAGGACAGCCCGTCGCGTTGCGGGCAACCTGCCACCGCTCTCGACTCTACCACTCGGATGCCGTGGTTGAACGACTGGTAGGGGCTATCGGAGACCGGCTAGGAACGCCACCAGAGCTGGTGACAGGCGATACAGAAGAGATGGAGCAGCCACCGCAAATCATCCATGCACGACTCGTCAACAATGTCTGTACCATCAGTGTGGATGCTTCCGGCGCACACTTGCACCGGCGCGGCTATCGCCTGGCGACGGCCAAAGCGCCGTTGCGCGAGACGCTCGCTGCCGGGCTGGTGCTGGCCTCCGGCTGGGATGGACACGCCCCGCTACTCGATCCCTTCTGCGGCGCGGGAACGATTGCTATTGAGGCGGCGCTGTGGGCACGCAACCACGCCCCCGGACGGGAACGGCACTTCGCATTCATGGACTGGCCCGGCTTCGTGGCGGATATGTGGGAAACCACGCTCGCAGCTGCTCAAGCAGCCGAGCAGCCCATCAGCGGCCCATTGTTTGCTTCAGACCGGGACGCCGGCGCGATCCGCGCCGCAGAAGCCAACACCGCCCGCGCAAGCGTAACGGATAGCATTGCCTTCACCTGCCAGGCGGTATCGGCCATCGCGCCGCCGCCTGGCCCAGGATGGATCGTCACCAATCCACCCTACGGGGTGCGGGTCAGCGCCAACCATGACCTGCGCAATCTTTACGCACAATTCGGGCATGTCCTCCGCGCGCGCTGCTCCGGTTGGCACGTCGCCCTGCTATGCAGCGATTCACGGCTCATCCAACAAACCGGGCTACGGCTGGAAACAACCCACACCTGGCTTAACGGCGGGCTGCGGGTACATGTGGCGCAGGGCATGGTAGAATGAGCGAATGGCGAATCTCAAATCACAAATCTAAAATGTCAACATTATGATTTGTGCATGTTGAATCAAAATAAATTTTTACGCGCTACGCACCACGTTTCACACCACATCAGGAGGATTCCTAAATGGCAGCTAAATACATCTTCGTCACTGGCGGGGTGGTCAGTTCGTTGGGGAAGGGCATCACGGCGGCCTCGCTGGGACGATTGCTGAAGGCCCGCGGGTTGCGCGTCTCCATCCAGAAGCTCGATCCGTACCTGAACGTGGACCCCGGCACGATGGCCCCTTACCAACACGGCGAGGTTTTCGTCACCGAAGACGGCGCAGAAACCGATCTCGACCTGGGGCACTACGAACGATTCATTGACGAAAACCTGGGCAAGGTCAATAACGTCACTTCCGGGCAAGTCTACAGCGACGTGATCGCTCGCGAGCGGCGCGGAGACTACCTCGGCGGAACAATCCAGGTGGTGCCGCATGTCACCAACGAGATCAAGCGGCGCATCATCCAGGCTGCACAACGGCTCGATGCCGATATTGCCCTCGTCGAGATCGGTGGAACAGTGGGGGACATTGAAGGCCAACCGTTCCTCGAAGCAATTCGCCAGATGCGCAAAGATGTCGGGCGCGACAATGTCCTCTACATCCACATCACCCTGCTACCCTATCTGGGCGCTACCGCAGAGCTCAAGACCAAGCCCACCCAACACAGCGTCCGCGAACTGCGCGGAATGGGCATTCAACCGGACATCATCGGTCTGCGCGCTGATGCCCCCATTGATAACGAAATCCGCGACAAAATCTCGCTCTTTTGCGATGTAGACTCTCGTGCCGTCATCCCTATCGCCACCGCTACCAGCATCTACGAAGTGCCGCTCAAACTGGAAGAAACCGGCCTGGGCGATCTGGTGGTGGAAATGCTAGGGCTACAAGCGCGTGTCACCCCGCCCGATCTAAGCGTTTGGGAAAACGCTGTGAAGCGGCTGGGACAGGCGCAATCTCCGCTACGAGTGGGGCTGGTAGGCAAATATGTCGAACTGCAAGACGCCTACATCAGCGTGCGCGAGGCACTCATCCACGCCACGCTGCAATTGGGTTGTCAGCTGGAACTGGATTGGATCCACAGCGAAGACCTGGAGCATGGCGACCCGCACGCCCTGCTAGCGCAAGTTGATGGGATTGTCGTGCCGGGCGGATTCGGCTATCGCGGCATTGAGGGCAAAATCCTGGCGGCGCGCTACGCTCGCGAGCAGCGCGTGCCGTATCTGGGGCTATGTTTGGGGATGCAAGTGTTATGCATCGAACTTGCACGTCACGTTCTGGAGAGCGATGAACCGAACAGCGCTGAGTTCGCACCCAAGACACGTCACCCCATCATCTCACTGATGCCCGATCAACACGCACTGGCGGAGATGGGCGGTACAATGCGCCTGGGCGCGTATCCATGCGTATTGCAACCCGGCACACGCGCACGCGACGCTTATCAGGCTGATGAGGTACAAGAGCGGCACCGGCATCGGTTTGAGTTCAACAACGCTTATCGCGAACTGCTGGGCAAGGCCGGCCTGGTCTTCAGCGGACTCTCACCCGATGGCCGGCTAGTAGAAATCGTGGAGCTCACTGAGCATCCGTGGATGATAGGGACACAGTTCCACCCGGAGTTCAAGACCCGGTTACACCGCCCACACCCGCTTTTTTGCGGCTTCGTCGCCGCCGCGCGCGCCCGACGAGACGCTTGACAGAAAAGACAAATCAAGGTTAAATAAGGGTTAGGAAAACTTCCAAAAAGTCTACAATCTTTACGCGCTCTGCGGCACAATCGCTCGCGCAGTTTATTGGCATAAGTTTCGCATAATCGAGGCCCTGTGAACGCCCATCAATCGCTCAAACCCTGGACCCGCTTTCTAATTCAAGTCGGCATTGCCTGCGCAGTGCTGCTTGCGTTTATGGTTGTTTATCAAAGCGAGTCGTTGCCCTCCCCCTGGCAGGATGTAATTATCAATGGCAGTTACGCCCTGGCCGCCGGTTGGGCCGCGTTCATCATCACACGCATCTGGCAAATGTTTGCACCAACAGAGCAACCACGCCCCGTATGGGGCGCATTTGCCCTCGGATTGTGGAGCTGGACGATTGGGGAAATTGTCTGGGGTATCTACGCAATTATTTACGGCGACGCTTTCCCCCCACTCAGCGGCGCTGACTTTTTCTACATCGTAGGAGTCATCTGGTTAGCCCTGGCGCTGGCGTACCAATACCGACAAATTTACCACCCCACGCGCCGACAATTCTGGGGGATGTTGAGCAGCGTGCTGGTGGGCACATTAATTCTCAGCACGCTTGGCGCGAGTTTCCTACAAAGCGAAGCCTTCCTTACAGACGCATGGCTTAGCAGCTTCATCAATACCTTTTATCCGTTGAGCGATTTGATGTTAGTGCTGGGAGCACTGCTACTGGCACGTACCTTTAGCGGCGGGCTTTGGGCCAGGCCCTGGCTGGCATTGTTTATCTTTGCAGCAGCGGATGGATTGTACGCCTGGCTAGTGAGCAGCGAGCTGTATTCGTTCATAGGTGGCGGTGATTACATCAATCTAATGACAGACGTGCTCTACCTAAGCGCCTACCTGGTACTCGCACTACTTTGTCAGGCACATTTATATCTACTACACTACGGGCCTCGCTGGCGCACACGACACACCCCAGAGGTACTATGAAGCGGCCTTTCAGTTTCATTGGAGCAGCGGAACAGGATTTGCCCACGCACAACCTGGAATCGCTACTCGAACGTTATCTGAATGACGCGCTGACAGGGCTGGTAGAGTTTTCTGGCGGCGGCGAGCACCTTATCACGCTGTTAATTGCAGGAACGCCAATCCTCAGTTGTCGTATGCAAGAGTTACGGTGTGAACGCATTGCCAACACGGGGCTGGCAACAGGGTTGCCAACAACACGTTGCCGAATACGCACCAGCATTCTGCCCACAGAAGCCGTGCATATCGCCAAAGCTATGCTGGAGTGGGGCCCACCCGTGGAGATTTTCACTGCTAAAACCAGCGCCTTACCGGAGCTCATCCACCAATGGAGCTCACAATCCCAGAGCCAGGTAATCCACATCCTATGGGAGAGTGCCGAGGGTTATCTACGCTTCGCCGGTGCAACCTCACCCAGCAACACCTTCTACCTCACCACAGGGCAGCTCCGCACTGAGCAAGACGGGCTAACAACTATCCTAAATCACCCGGAAACCAGCTGTGTGGTGATGCGCTACACAACAGTCCAACAGGAGCACACCCAAGAACAGTTGATTTCATTGCAACAGGCGTTTGGAGCGCTGGTGAATATGTTGGTAACGCGCTACGCCAATCTGGTAGGCAGGGGACTAAGCAACACGCTGATGCTCGAATTCAACGCCATAGCGATCAAGAACACCTGGCAAATCCGACTCACCACCGCGGGGGTCACTAACACACAGCAATTCACCAATCCACTGTCCGCACAACAAAGCTATCAGCTACTATTGCAAGAACTCAGAAACCACATGAGTTTGGTCGTCGGAGCGCGTTTGGTAGAAACTCTAACGCGCGAAGCACTTATTGATCTCGCCCCAGAAGCACAACAAACCCTCCGCCAATACCCGTTAGCTAATTGACGGAGCACATATTCACACTCAATCTTGCAACGTGCTACACAATCCCTTCAATAAGCCCGTGATGGCGGCCCAATCTTCCTCTGTCACTTGACCTGGAAGATTGCGCAAACGCTCAGTCTCTTCAGACAACCGCCCCAACATCCACACATACACCTCCGGCTGACGTAAATCGAGCTTCCCCGAACCCGCCCACAACACCCGTGGTTCAACCCAAATATCACGCCCTAATGTATGAGCGATGTATGCATGAAGTTGACCGGCATTGGCACGCGCCTGTTTCCCCGGATTGCGTCGTAGGCGATGCCATCCCACCACTGCCCGCTGGAACCAGAACTGCCCACGATAGGCATAATGACCCGAATAGGCTTTCACTTCCACTGCGAAAATACCGGGCGGACCGAGCAATACCAAGTCAATGTCCTCGTGTTGACCGGGTAAACGCACATTGCGAAACAGAATCCACAACCCGTTCAAACCCTGACGTAACAAACGCGCAGCCATGATCTCACCCTGTTGCCCCTGCTGAAAATAACGCAGCTCTTCAAGCAACTCGTGTATGTATTGCCATAACCACAACAACAACGCCAGCGACAACAACAAAGGTGCGGCAAACCAAAGTTGCAACGATCCTAAATGGAGTAATCCACGCCCTACGCCATACGCCAACACCCCAAAAACAATCAAAAGCAGCAATGCTCCTACAGCCAATAACACCAAGTGCGTCATGCGGCGGCGACGGATTTGCTGCACCAGATAGTCGGCCCCTTCGATAATGGGCATAGGCCGAGCCGGTGAGGGTTGATAACGTGCCCCACCCTGTACATACTGTGCGTTACGATCATCCGACTGTGCAGCGCTGGACGATGTAAGAGTGCGCTCCTTTTCTGATAGCGTGGTTGATTTAGGTTTCTTCGCCCGCTTGCGCCGCCGTGCCATCGCGGTAGGCAATAACAAGCGTGCCGCTTCGCGCACGCGCGCATCACCGGCAAACCAGGCCGCACGGCGTAAGTCCTTCTCCGTAACCGTACCTGCCTCAACCAATGCACCCAGAGATTGGTTCAACCGGCGAAAGGGCCAAGCCGTCAGGCGCGCATCCTCTACCGTCATCGCCGTATCCGGCAAGCGATGGTCGAACGCCAGTAAATCCTGTGCAGCTTGCCGCACCTCCGATTCGCGGGCATGTTCTAACGCCCACATCAAATCCTGCCGTGTGACCCGGCCCTCATCTAACAGCGTTCCCAAGGGCGTGTCCGCTGCGCCACGCGGGCGGAAAGGCCAAACCAACGCACGCGCCTGGCGCACCGCCAGAGCGCTATCTTCGGATTCTGAAACAGGCAGCGCTAGTTCCGGCAAGGCCAGGTCAGGCGATGAGGAGAAGGATACTTCAGGGGGTGAAGGCGGCTGCTCCGATACCACCGAGTCAGCAAGGGGCGGGGAAGATTCGAAAGGTGATGCGTGCTCCACAGCAATAGGTGCAACAAGCTCTTGCAGCACCGAAGCTGCTTGGAGCGTCGTCAACCCTTGCTGTGCCGCGACATGGGTAGGGTCAAGTTCCAACGCACGGCGCAACGCCGCCGCGCGCACACGCGGATCGGGAGCCAAGCCGCCCAAGAGCGCCCAAGCGTTCGCTTCGTCCGGGTGCGCTTCCAGATATGCGCGCAACCCCAACAACACTGAGGAATGCTCGCCGGAACGCGCCAGCGTAATCAGATGACGTAGTTCAGAATCCATGCCAATTCCAGATGTAAGGCTCGCAGACCCAGCGGGCGGCGGCAGATATATCTATCATACATCAAGCGAGCGGATAGGCAAGGCGAGCTTCGATGGCGCAAATAGAAAAGGCGCATACAATGGGGGAACGCACTACTGGTTTACACAGTTGCCATGAACCAACATCAGAGAAGGACTCACACACCCCATGATTACTACGCTAATTTGGGATGCCGGCGGCACGCTATTCGATAGCTACCCAGCAGTGGTACGCGCCTTTGCAACCGCGCTAAGCGAGTGGGGGCATACGTTGCCCTCCGAGGAACTGCTATCGCTAACGCGGCGCTCGCGAAATTATGCCGCACAAACGCTGGCAAGACACTTCGCGCTAGATGCCGAGGCTCTGCTCGCAGCGTTCCACCGCCAGTACAGCGCGCTTCCGCCGACGGAACAACCCCCGTTCCCGGGCGCACGTGAGCTGTGTACCTACATACGCGCCCACGGCGGGCGCAACTTCATTGTCACCCATCGGGAGCACGCCTCGCTGATGGCGCTGCTCGAAACCCACACCATGCTGAACGAGTTCACCGCGCTGATCACCCAGGAAGACCCGTATCCGCGCAAACCTGCGCCCGACGCACTCAACGCGCTGGTGCAAAGGTATGCCCTCGACCGCAGTGCAACGCTGGCTATCGGTGACCGCGAGATTGACATCGCCGCAGCGCGCGCGGCGGGCCTGCGTGCGTGCTACTTCGGCGCGCCGCCCGCACCTGATGGGATCGAGATTGCTGTGCAAAGCTATAAAGAATTACAGAGGATCATCCAGCGGGAAAACGAAAGACAGGACTTGCACGTTTTTCATGCAAGATGAAGATCAAACTGCGAATAACACGAACAATGCAGGGATTTATAGGATTTTTTCGCCATATTCTAACTCATCAAGAGTACGATAGGGGAACCTGGAAGTCATGACTATTATCACTGAAACCATGCAAAATCATTGGATCTCAGTTTGGCCGCTTCTGGCAATTCGCAACGAACGCGAGTATGATGCAGCTATCAAACGCATCAACAGCTTGCTAGATGAAATCGGCGACAATGAGCAACATCCATTGTATGGATTGCTGGACACGCTTGGTACACTCGCGCAAGCGTATGAAGAACAACAGCCTCCTTTGCCAACATGTAACGGCGCGGAGATGCTACGTTTCTTTATGGAAGAACACGGCTTGTTACAGAGTGATTTACCCGAAGTTGGTTCACAAGGCGTTGTATCCGAAATACTCAACGGCAAACGGGAATTCAATGTACGACAGATTCGCTCCCTGGCGCGACGTTTTCATGTATCTCCCGCTGTGTTCATGTAATCAAAGGCACAATGTGTAAGTGACATACGAACAAACATCCCCTCACTCCGCACATTTCTGGCAACATCTGGATGCGCTCGTCGCTGCCAGCGAGATCATCATTGACCGCCCGGCTGGAACGGCGCACCCACGCTACCCGGAAGTCATCTATCCGCTGGATTACGGCTACTTGCAAGCCACCACCTCCCCCGATGGCGATGGTATTGATGTCTGGATCGGCAACCTACCAGAAAAGCACATCGTGGCCGTGATTTGCACGGTGGATATGCACAAACGCGACTCCGAGATCAAGCTACTGCTGGGCTGTACACCCGCCGAATGCGAGCGCATTCTGGCACACCACAACCAGGGAATACAAGCGGGTCTCTTGATTTATCGCCCAATGATGGTATGATTAGAAATTAGTAACAGCGCAGCTGATTAGCGTAACCCTCATCAACGGCCAAGCCCAAAGCCTATCTCACCCGCTCCGGGTGGATGGGCTTTAATTTTTTGCACAACGCCATGATTTCCCCCCCGCACGCACGTGCCGTCGGCGCTGTTACCGGGTCTGCAAAATTAAATTCCTTGAGGAGGTTGTTATGTGGATACAAGACGGTGAACAAACGGATGAGCCCCCCGGTACCAATAAGCCCCCCCATCCCTGGGAGGGCGTTGCCCTGGAGCAGTGGAATGATTGGCGTTGGCAACTAACCCATCGCCTCAATTCACTCGAAGACCTGGCCCGGGTGATCCGCTTAACCCCCGAAGAAACTGCGGGGCTGGCGGCACCGGGGCATTTTCGTGTAGATGTCACGCCATACTTTGCCAGCTTGATGGATCCGGAGGACCCAAACTGCCCAATTCGACGGCAGGTGATCCCGACGGCTGGGGAGCTGACACCCTTTGATGCTGAGATGGCCGACTCGTTGGGCGAAGACGCACACTCGCCCGTCCCTGGCCTGGTACATCGCTACCCGGATCGTGTGCTGATGCTGGTAACAACGGAATGCGCCAGCTATTGCCGCTTCTGCACGCGCAGCCGACTGGTAGGCGATCAACATGTGCAATTCAATTCCACGCAATACGAGCAGCAGCTAGCCTACATTGCCGCGCATCCGGAAATCCGCGATGTGCTCATCTCCGGCGGCGACCCGCTAATGCTCTCGCTCCACGTGCTCGAAAAACTATTGCGCCGCCTCCGTGAAATACCGCACGTAGAAATCATCCGGCTCGGCAGCCGCACACCAGTATTTCTACCCCAGCGCATCACCCCAGAGCTGGTGACAATGTTAAGCCAATACCACCCGCTATGGTTAAATATCCACTTCAACCATCCTAAAGAGCTCACACCCGAAGTAGAAGTCGCCCTGGCGCGGCTTGCCAACGCCGGCATTCCGCTCGGCAGTCAAACCGTGCTGCTGGCCGGCGTCAACGATTGTCCGAACATCATCAAAGACATGGTTCACAAGCTCGTTAAGAACCGGGTGCGGCCATACTATCTGTACCAGTGCGATTTGGTGCAGGGCGCGGGACACTTCCGCACCCCGGTCGCCAAAGGTATCGAGATTATGGAATCGCTGCGCGGGCACACATCCGGCTACGCGATTCCCACCTTTGTCATTGACGCACCCGAAGGCGGCGGCAAAATTCCACTACTGCCCAACTACCTGCTCAGCATGTCCGAGAGCAAGATCATTGTGCGCAACTACGAGGGCTACATCAGCGTTTACACACAACCGACCCACTACGCCAGCCACGACAGCACGACCTGCCCATACTGCCAGGCGCAGCTACACACAGGACCACATCCAGGTATAGCGGGGCTATTGGCAGGTCACCAACGCACCATCGCGCCCGAAAACTGGCACGCGGCGCATCAACACGGCACGGCAGAGCGTGTGCCAGAATTCACTACAATCGAGGAGAAGACAGATGAATAGTACATTGCGCGTGGCATTACTAGGGAATCGCAAGGCCGACCTACACGCGGCAGTAGATGCTCCGCCGGATGCACTGGCCGAATACGACGCTCAGGAAACCTTTGAAGCGATTACTCAGGCACTGAGCAGTCGCGGGCACGAAGTATTTTTCTTACCAGCCGACGCGAGCCTGGTAGATACCCTGCGCCATACCTACCCCGATATATGCTTCAATATCGCGGAAGGGTTGCGGGGCGACGCGCGCGAGGCGCAAGTACCTGCGCTACTAGAACTGCTGGAGATCCCCTACACCGGCTCGAAGGTATTGGCGAACGCAATCTCGCTCGATAAGGGCTTCTGCAAACGGGTATGGCGCGATGCCGGGTTGCCGACAGCGCCGTTCCAGGTCTTCACGCACTGGGAAACCCCACTTGATGCGCGGCTCACGTACCCGCTGTTCGTCAAACCCGTGCGCGAGGGAACCGGGATGGGCATCAACGCCGATTCGATCATCCACGATGAGGCGGCACTACGGCGGCAGCTGCACTGGGTCATCACCACGTACCACGAGCCGGCGCTGGTCGAAACGTACCTGCCAGGGCGCGAGTTCACAGTGGGGATACTGGGGAACCGCTATACGGACAAACATCCTACCCGATCATCGTTTTACGATACAGAGGGTTTCCACGTCATACCAGTCATGGAAATTGATGCGTGGGCTGATTTTCAGGGCGTTTTTAATGCTAAGGCTAAATCCTTCATGCCAGGGGAAACAGGTGCTCCAGACTATCTTTGCCCGGCAGATATCCCTATCGCCCTCAACCACCAGCTGCGCCAGCTAACCGTGGCCGCTTTCGAAACTATCGGCGCACTGGACGTGTCACGTGTGGATTTCCGATTAGGAGCTGATAACAAACCCTATCTAGTGGAGATCAATACGCTGCCTGGGTTGCGGCCTATCCTCAGCGATATCTGTATCGCCGCTGACGCAGAACAGTTACCTTATGAAATGTTGGTCAACGAGATTCTCGATCTGGCTCGCGAGCGGTACGGGCTATTGTAATCAACACAACGCCACTACGGCGCTTTCTAGGATTGCGCATCCCCTGCGGCAATCTCAAGGCACGCCATTTCAACAACAAAAACCAGGCCGGGGAAAATCCCGGCCTGGTGCTGATTCATGTCTATCTACCCTTTCTTTAGCCCAACGGCAACGTGAAGTAAAACACACTCCCCTCGCCCATCTTGCTCTCCACGCCGATCTCCCCGCCGTGCTGTTCCACCGCCATCTTACAGAATGTCAGCCCCAAACCGGTACCTTGACGTTTCGCGCCCGAGTTGCGCACCTGCCCAAACTTCTCAAAGATGGTTTTCTGATAATCCGGGGGAATTCCTGGCCCAGTATCGCGCACATTCACCCGCACCATCTTGGTATGCGGATTATGCCGGGCCTCCACCGTAATACGTCCGCCAGACGGCGTGTACTTGATCGCATTAGAAAGCAAGTTTGCCAGCACCCGGCTGATAAAAGCCCGATCGCACGGCACGGAACCAGCTGCACTGCACGTCTCGATTTGCAACGTAATGCCCTCAATGTCGGCCAGCGCACGGTTGCCCTCCACACTCTCCTCAATCAGCTCACACAAGTTGACCGACTCGATGTCCAGGTGAAATTTCCCAGCCTCCATCTTATTGATGTCCAGGATTTCACCCACCAGCCCCACCAGCACATGCCCACTGCGCCGCGCATTCTCCAGCAAACGTTTCTGATCCTTATTCATTTGATCCACCAACGTCATGCGCAGGATATCCAGCCCGCCCAAGAGCGCCGTAATAGGGTTGCGCAAGTCATGGACAATCATATGCGAGAGATTATCACGCAGGCGCTCCGACTCACGTAAACTAACATTGGTGCGTTTAAGCCGTTCAGCCAACGTGCCTGCCAGCTGTGATGTGATTAGAGTGGGGATGCTCAACGTAATCCAATTAATCACCAGCAACGCCCCCCGCTGCCCAGGAACGAATTCCATCTGCCAAATCTGCACCATTGGCAATATACCCGTATATTCCAGATAAAGAATCATGGCATAGCAAATAACGCTAACAAACGCAATGAACGTAGCCCCTGCCCGTCCCAACAGGAACGAAGCCCCCAGCACAATCACCAGATACACCGCCGGGAAGGGCGTGAGCGGGCCCCCGGTATAGTGAACGGCAAATGAGAGGATGATTGTGTAAAGCGAGAGAGCAATCCAGGAAATCACACGTGGGGGGACATTTTGCTGCAAAGCGATAAGGCCACTCATCGTGACGGTCAGAGCGGCGATCACCACCAGCCCTAACTCGGTGGGGGGGATTTGCAAAGCTACGATGCGATCACTAGAGGCCAAAATCAAAGCGCCCAGGCCTAGAATAAGCAACCCCGCAAAGTAGAAAGTGCTCCGCAAGTCATGCACTTCATCAGTATCACCGGGTTCGAAAAATTTCTTTCTGAAATCCTGAGCCATAGGTCTACACCTGTATAACCAAACTGTATTACGCTTTCACATCCATAGTGTACAAGCATTTGCTAAGACTGTCAAACACGGACTGAGTTTTATAACTGTTTAACACCCCCCCCAAAAAAATCCCCGCCCGGCTCAATCACGAGCCAGGCGGGGAAGTCATCCTGACAAAGGCTCTCCCTTGCGCCAGGATGACAGTTACCCACACACTACTACGCTATCGCGCCGTAATCCATCTCGGCCAACTGCCGATAGTAATTCCAGCGGGCCTTCACATCCTGACGCGCGAGATTCAACAACATCTCCGCGCGGGTCGGGTCAGCCTGCGAGAGCGCGCGGAAGCGCACCTCGTTGTACATGAAGTCCTTGATGTCCACCTTCGGCTCTTTGGAATCCAATTGCAACGGATTCTTGCCTTCAGCCAGCAGGCGCGGATCGTAGCGATAGAGCATCCATGCGCCAGAATCCACCGCGAGCTTTTGTTGCTCAAAGCCCTGCTTCATCTCCGGGATACCGTGCGCGATACAGTGACTGTAAGCGATGATAAGGCTAGGGCCAGGATAAGACTCCGCCTCGGTGAAGGTCTTGAGCGTCTGCGCGTCATTCGCGCCCATGGCGATCTGCGCGACGTAGATGTTGCCGTAAGTCATGGCGATCAAGCCCAGGTCTTTCTTGGGCAACGAACGTCCGGCAGCGGCGAACTTGGCAATCGCGCCGCGCGGGGTCGCCTTCGACATTTGCCCACCCGTGTTGGAGTAGACCTGCGTATCGAGCACCAGCACGTTGACGTTGCGCCCCTGCGCCAGCACATGATCCAGGCCGCCGTAACCGATATCGTAGGCCCAACCGTCACCACCCACAATCCACACCGAGCGACGCACCAGTACCTCGGCGAGACTCATCAGGTCTTTGGCCGCCGGGCTATCCTCCTCGGACAGGCGAATGCGCAACCGGGCCACCCGGTCACGTTGCGCGGCATAATCCGCTTCGGACTGCTGCTCGGCATTGAGCAGCTCATCCACCAACGCATCACCCAACTGCGGGCGGAAGCGCTCCACCAGCTCACGAGCGTACTCCTCCTGCTTGTCCAGTGTCAGGCGATAGCCATAACCGAACTCAGCATTATCCTCGAAGAGGCTGTTCGACCAGGCCGGACCGCGCCCCTCGGCGTCTTGCGCCCAGGGCGTGGTCGGCAGGTTGCCGCCGTAGATCGAGGAGCAGCCGGTGGCATTGGCAACCACCGCGCGGTCGCCGAAGAGTTGGCTCAGCAAACGCACATACGGTGTCTCACCGCAGCCAGCGCACGCGCCAGAGAACTCGAAAAGCGGGCGCAGCAATTGCGATCCCTTGATTGTCTTAAGATTGAGCTCCGCGCGGTCGTAATCCGGCAGCTCATTGAAGAAGAAATTCCACAGCGCGCGTTCGTGTAAGCGGATAGGCGGCTGCGGGGTCATGTTGATGGCCTTGCGCTCCGGGTTCTGCTTGTCTTTAGCAGGGCAGGTCTCCACACACAGACCACAGCCGGTGCAGTCTTCCGGTGAAGCTTGCACGGTGAACAGTTTGCCCGCAAATTCTTTACCCTTGGCTTCAGCGGATCGGAACCCTTCCGGCGCGCCTTCAAGCTCCGCCGGGTCATAAACCTTGATACGGATCACGGCATGGGGGCAAGCCATCGCGCACTTGGCGCACTGGATACACAAATCAGGCTCCCACACGGGCATTTCCATCGCAATATTGCGCTTTTCCCACTGCGTTGTGGCGGTAGGATAGGTGCCATCAATCGGCATCTTAGAAACTGGCAGATCGTCACCCCGGCGAGCGATGATTTCCGCCGTGACCGTTTGCACAAACTCCGGTGCTTCCGTCGAGACAACGGGCGGCAGAACGATATCGCTGGTGGGCTGCGCAGGGATTTGCAGCTGATGCAGGTGCGCCAGCGTGTGATCCACAGCAGCATAGTTCATTTGCACAACCTTATCGCCGCGCTTGCCATAGGTCTTCTGGATGGCTTCTTTGATCTTGGCGATAGCCTCATCGCGGGGCAGCACGCGCGAGATAGCGAAGAAGCACGTTTGCATGACGGTGTTAATGCGCCCACCCATACCGGCTTCCTCAGCTACCTTGTAAGCGTCAATCACATACAGATCAATGTGCTTGTCAATAATCTGCTGCTGTACCTTACGGGGCAACTTATCCCAAGTCTCCTCGGTGGGATAGGGACTGTTGAGCAGGAACACCGCACCATCCACCGCATTGGCGAGCATATCGAACTGCTCGACGAAAACAAACAGGTGACAGCCGATAAAGTTAGCCTTGCTAACGAGGCAGGACTGGCGGATAGGGCGCGGGCCAAAGCGCAAGTGCGAAACCGTCACCGCACCAGACTTCTTCGAGTCGTACTGGAAGTAACCCTGGGCGTAGTTGTCGGTTTCTTCGCCGATAATCTTGATACTGTTCTTGTTCGCGCCGACCGTGCCATCCGACCCCAAGCCATAGAACATTGCGCGCACCGTGTCCGCCGATTCAATATCGAACGCCGGATCGTACTCGATGCTAGAGTGCGTCACATCGTCGTTGATGCCCACCGTGAAGTGATTCTTCGGCGCATCCTTCTGAAGCTCATCGAAGACACCCTTGACCATCGCCGGAGTAAATTCTTTGCTGGAAAGCCCATAGCGTCCGCCGATGACCGCGATGTTCCCCCGCCCAACCTCGGCCAACGCAGTAACAACGTCCGTATAGAGCGGTTCGCCAGTAGCGCCCGGCTCCTTAGTGCGATCGAGCACCGCCAGCCGCTTGACGCTCTGGGGCAACGCCGCCACAAAGTCCTTGACGCTGAACGGGCGATAGAGCCGTACTTTGAGCAGGCCGACTTTCTCGCCCTGTTCCATCAAGTAAGCCACCGTCTCCTCGGTCACTTCCGCGCCGGAGCCCATGATGATAATCACACGCTCGGCATCCGCCGCGCCGACGTAATCGAACAGATGGTACTGGCGACCAGTCAGCCCGGCGAACTTGTCCATCGCCGTTTGTACGATACCAGGGGTGTTGTTATAGAACGGGTTGACCGTCTCGCGGCCCTGGAAGTAGACATCGGGGTTCTGGGCCGCGCCGCGCATCACGGGGTGGTCGGGGTTGAGCGCGCGGGCGCGATGGGCGCGCACAAGATCATCATTGATCATTGCGCGCATATCGTTATCAGTAAGCTCTTCTGCCTTGTTGATTTCGTGGCTAGTGCGAAAGCCATCGAAGAAATGCAAGAACGGCACACGTGCAGCAAGCGTTGCAGCGTGAGCAATAAGCGCAAAGTCCATCACTTCTTGCACCGAGTTGCTTGCCAGCATTGCCCAGCCGGTCGAGCGCGCACCCATCACGTCACTGTGATCGCCAAAGATAGAAAGAGCCTGTGCAGCCAGACTGCGGGCCGAGACATGGAAGACTGTTGAAGTAAGCTCCCCAGCAATCTTGTACATATTCGGCAGCATCAGCAGGAGCCCCTGCGAAGCAGTGAAAGTTGTCGTAAGCGCACCAGTTTGTAGCGCCCCATGCACTGCGCCAGCAGCGCCGCCCTCGGCCTGCATCTCAGCCACTAGCGGCACAGTGCCCCAAATATTGGTGTAGCCCTTAGCCGAATACTCATCAGCCATTTCACCCATACCGCTAGAGGGCGTGATAGGGTAAATAGCAATCACCTCATTAACCTTATGGGCGACGTGGGTGGCAGCGGTATTGCCGTCAATCGTAACCATCTTACGTTCCGTCATACAAAACCTCCTCAAAATTATACGCTAAAAAATACAGCTTGATAAAGCTAGATGTGGCAAGGCAGGGGCAAACGCTTTATATTATAGCACAAGGATTTTGCCCGTCAAAACAACAAGGGCAACAACAATAACACAATCATAAAAATTGCACTTCCCAATGCTACGCCCGCTACCGTCTGTCCCAGTGTGTGCCGACGCAACTTCACCCGCGACCAGGCTATAATCGGCACGGTCACAGCTAGCGGCGCGGCAGACAGCCCCACCACGCTCAGCATCAGGATAGTCATACCGGCAGCGGTAGAGGTGTGGACGCTAATCTTCCAGCGCAGGGTGATACAGTAAACGGCAACCGCCTGCACAAGCGAAGCTCCAGTCAACAGGAGCAATGGATAAGGAGCGCGGCCCAGAACCATCAAGACAAGCGCCAGCACCAGACCGCTCAACGCCACCCGGAATGGCCCGGTACGCTGCTCCCGCAGTTGCAAGTCGAGGTCGGTGACTTTGCCCTGGGACAACAACCAGATAACGTACCCCAACGGAATGAACATCCCCAAGGTAACATACAATCCGCTCCAAAGCCAAATGCCCGGCAAGGTCAACGTCATACTGAGCAATATCAAGGCAACCAATGTCATCACCGGCGGACTACCCAATTGCGAAATCACGTAAGCCACATATTCGCCCGGCGTGCGCGGTTTAAGGATCGCCCCCCCCAAATACACTGTTGAAATATCCATGCTCCCCTGTACTAAAGCCAGGGACGATTGTTCATTATCCATTATATTTTCCTACTTCCCTAATCACTACATCTCGAACCATATTATAACGCAACTTTCTGCTTTCGCTATACGATGTTACAAGTAACGTACCCTTCGACAGGCTCCAGGTACGTTTTGAACAGTGGGATTGCATAAGTCCTGGCATTTTTATTGACACCGCGCCCGCTGAGGTTATAATGCCAGCAACCGGGGGCTGAAAATGACTATCCGACTACAGGACTAAGGACTATTTTGCAGGAGAAACATAATGCCTGAACAACCCATCACCACCTATCGCAATGCTAAAAAATACGGTTTTTGCCCTGGCTGTAGCCATGGGTTAATCCTCAATGCGCTGGATAAGGCGCTCGTGCGCCTGCAATGGGCTCCCGCCGAGGTGGTGCTTGTGACCGACATCGGCTGCGTGGGCCTCTCCGACCAATACTTCACCACCAGCGCGTTCCACGGCCTGCACGGGCGCAGCCTCACCTACGCCGCCGGCATCAAACTGGCCCGCCCGGAGCTGCACGTCATCGCCCTCATCGGCGATGGCGGTTGTGGCATCGGCGGCGCGCATCTGCTCAATGCCGCGCGCCGCAATATCGGCGTGACCACGCTGGTCTTCAACAACCTCAACTTTGGCATGACCGGTGGCCAGCATAGCGTCGCCACCCCGCCGGAGGGCGTCACCGCGACCACGCCCTGGGGCAACCTGGAGCGCCCGCTTGATATTGCCCAAACCGTCGCCATCAACGGCGCGGGCCACGTCTGGCGTGGGACAGCCTTCGAGAAAGACCTGGATGCGCGCATCGAAGCCGCGCTCACCTACGATGGCTTTGCGCTGCTCGATATTTGGGAGCTGTGTGTGGCCTATTACGCCGCCAGCAACAACGTGAACCCCAAGGCGCTCGTCGCGACGATGGAAGCGCTCGGCCTGCAAGCCGGGCTATTGCACGATGCACCCCGCCCCGAATACGCCGCCGCCCTCCGCGCGCAGGGTGCATCGCAGCACGGCAAACCGGCAGCCCAGGGGCGCCCCTTGCCAACCCGCTATCCCCCACCCCTCGACCGCCGCTACACCATCGTCGTGGCCGGCTCGGCGGGGGGCCGGGTGCGCACTGCCGCCAAGATGATCGGCTTAGCAGCGACACTCTCCGGGCTGTGGGCCACCCAGCGCGACGATTACCCCGTCACCGTGCGCTCCGGACACAGCATCAGCGAGCTGGTGCTCGCACCGGAAGAAGTCCGCTACACCGGCGTCACTGTCCCCGACGCACTCTTCATCCTCAGCGCCGATGGCTACCACAAGACGGCCCACTACCTGCGCACCATGCCCCCCACCAGCCGGGTCTTCGTCGTGCCAGAGTTTGCGGATGTGGCAACCTCCGCCCAGAAGACCGTGCTCGATCCAGAAACGCTCACGGGCGTGCCGCGCAATAACTGGATGTTGGGACTGGTCGCTGCCGGGCTGGGCCGCTTGGGGTTGTTCGATCCGGAAGCCTTGCTCGAAGCCGCTGCTGGCATCAGCGCGGCGTATGCTGACCAGAACCGCGCAGCGGTCGCCGCCGTGCTGCAAGCATGAAAACCATCCTACAGCACAGTTGGCATCTGCTGCGCCGCTGGGGGCCACCGCTCGCACTGATGGCGTTGATATTCTTCCTCTCCTCACGCCCCAAACTACCAGGGCCGGAAAACCCGCTATGGAATCTGCTGGTCAAGAAGGGGGGACACTTTGTGGTGTTCGGGGCGTTGGCATGGCTCTACGTGCGTGCGCTCACAGACGAGCGTCCGGCGCGGGCGCGGGATTACTGGCTGGCGTGGGGGCTAACGTTGCTCTACGCAATCAGCGATGAGTTTCATCAGAGCTTCACGCCGGGCCGCCACCCAGCACTCAGCGACGTGGTCATTGATCAGCTGGGGGCGGCGACGGCGCTTCTGATCCACCGATGGCGATCTCGGAAATCTGCTCCGGCGGCACCAGCGCCGTAACGACGATCTCGCCAAACCGCTGCGTCTGCGTCGCCGAGACCGAACACTGTTTGATGAGCTCCAGAACCGCCTGTAACGTCACCGTTGCTTCCAAACGAGTCGGCTCCCGGCCCATAAGCTTGCTGAACGAGACCTGCGTCCACTGCGTCAACCGCGCACGGATAAGACGAATCTGCTGCGTGATAGAGATACGAGGGCGCTGGATGGCCTCTTGCGGACGCGGCCCTTCGCTAGGATAGAGCACCGCCTCCGCGGCCGCACGGAGCATATCCAACGTCAAGTGTGATACATCCACTTCCACCCGCTGCGGGCGCGGCACGCGCGCCACGCGCACATAGCTCCGCAACCCCTGCTGATCCCGCTCGCGTAACACCTGCGCGGCCTCTTTGTACTGCCGATATAGTCGTAGTTGTTGCACCAGCTCGTCTTCGGTTTCCTCCTGGCGGTAGGCCGCTCCTGCCGAAGGCGAGGGGCGTGGCAAAAGCGCCTGCGACTTGATCAGCAACAGGCGTGCGGCCACCACGAGAAAATCGGCCACCACATCTAGCTCCAAGCGCCCCCGCATGGCCTCCACATGGGCCAGAAACTCATCGGTGACTTGCGCTAGGGCAATCTGGGTGATGTCCAGCGATTCCTTCTCGATCAGGTGCAACAGCAGGTCGAGCGGGCCTGCAAACACGGGGAGATGGACTTCGTAACTCATGCTGGGGCAAGCATAACCGAAAACCCAAAAACCGCAACCGGGACCACGAAGGACACACAGATGACAAAGAACCTTTCTCCCTTTGTGGCCCCTTGTGTCCTTTGTGGTGATAATTTGGGATTTCGCGGTTGAGATTTGGGAAATCGGTGCTATAGTAAACGTAAAACATACTGCGTACTGCGTGATGCGTAATCAGAGAGTTCTTCACGTTTCACGCAGTACGCAGTACACAGTATCACTATGGAAACTTCCGTCATGTTACTATTCGCCCAGTTAACGCTCGTCCTGGGGCTGCTGCTCCTGGCGGATCGCTGGCTGCATCGTCACCTGCAAGGCGTGATGTTCCTGCTCAGCCGCGACCATGAAATCGCCGTGTGGCTCTACGCGCTCATCCTGCTCCCCGGCGTTGCCCTCCACGAGCTGAGCCACGCCGTCACTGCCGCGCTGCTACGGGTGCGCATCGGGCGCATCTCAATCCTGCCTCAACGCAGCGGCAGCCGCATCCAACTGGGCTTTGTGCCGGTGCAGGAGACCGACTTCATCCGCGCCAGTCTCATCGGTGCCGCGCCGTTCTTCGTGGGCGCACTGGTCATCTTCCTGGTGGGCCGCGCGGTCTTCGGCACGCCGGATGTAGTCGCCGCCATCACCGCTGCCGATGCGCACGCCGCGCTCCAGGGCTTGCGCGCCGCGCTCGCCGCGCCCGATGCCTGGGTGTGGGCGTACCTCATCTTCACCATCGGCAACACTATGCTGCCTAGCCGCTCCGATACGCACGCCTGGCCGCTGCTAGGCGGCGTGCTGCTGCTCGGCGCGGTCATCATCGCCCTGGCCGGGGGCGGCGCGCTGCTGTTGCAGGGCCTCGCCGCCACGCTGGGCACGCTCGTGGGCTGGCTGATCCTGCTGGGCGGCAGCACCTTGCTGATTGATCTCCCGTTCTTTCTGTTTCTCATCCTCATAGAAAAGGCGCTGGAACGCCTGAGCGGCCTGCGCCTGGAGTATAGTTGATGCGACGTTATCTACCGGCGGGCGCGCTGCTGCTCGCGTACCTGCTCATCGGCCTGTTATATGCGCTCTACACCCCGCCCTGGCAAGTCCCCGACGAACCCGCCCACTACAATTACATCCGCGCGCTGGCGGAGGGGCGCGGCTTCCCGGTGATGGAGCCGGGCGATTATGACCAGGACTATCTGGGCCGCCTCACCGCCGAACGCTTCCCCCCGCACCTGCCGGTGGATGTGGTGGAGTATGAGGATCATCAGCCGCCGCTCTACTATCTGCTGGCGACGCCGTTTTTCTGGGTGTTCGATGGGGCGATGCTGTCGCTGCGCCTGTTCTCGCTCGCGCTGAGTGCGGTGGGCGTGCTGCTGATTGCGCTGCTCACGCGGGAGCTCTGCCCCGCGCACCCCCGGCTCGCCTGGCTGAGCGCGGGGCTGGTGGCGTTCAACCCGCAGTTTGTGGCGCTGATGACCGGCGTGAACAACGATGCGCTCACGCTCGCGCTGCTCTGGCTGTGGGTATGGCTGGCCGTGCGCTACTTGCGCGGCGCGACCTCTCCCTGGCTGTTGAGCCTCGTGTTGGGCGCGCTGCTGGTCACCAAAAGCACCGGCTACGCGGCTGTGCCGCTCACGGCTGTGGTGCTCTACTGGCGTGGGCGACGGGAAACCTGGTCGTGGCAGCAGTTGCTCCGCGAGGCGGTACGGCTCGGCGGGCCGGCGCTGCTTCTGGGCGCACTGTGGTGGGGGCGCAACGCCGCCGTCTACGGCTGGCCCGATGTGATGGGGCTGCAACGCCACGATGAGGTGGTGGTAGGCCAGCCGCGCACTGCCGATTGGATCGCCCGTGATGGGCTGTGGCCGTTCCTTGCGGGCGCGGCGCAGACCACGTTCCGCTCGTTCTGGGGGCAGTTCGGCTGGATGGGCGTGGTGCTGGATGCGCGGCTCTACGATGCGCTGGGGCTGCTCTCGCTGCTGCTGGTCTGGGGCACGCTCGCCCATCTGCTGACGACGTGGCGCGCGTGTACGCGGCATCAGCGAGAGGGCGCGCTGCTATTGGGCGCGCTGGCGGGGTTAGCAGTGGGGCTGTATCTCTACTACAACCTGGGCTTCGTGCAGCATCAGGGGCGGTATCTGTTCACCGCGCTGCCGGTGCTGGGCGTGGGCGGCGCGGCGGGTCTGCGGACGCTCGCCCGGCGCGAGCTGGCCTGGGGTACGGCGGCGGCACTTGCGGTGAGCGGCGGGCTGCTGGCGCTCGTGGGACTGCTGCGCGGCGACCTACCGTTGTGGTCGCTGGCGCTCATCGGCGCAACGGCGGGCGCGCTCGCGATGACGGGCTGGCTGCCCGATAAGCACAAGGTTCTCGCGGGCACAGCACTGCTCGCAGCGCTGGCGCTGCTCGATGTGGTGTGCCTCTTCGGCTTCATCGTGCCGCAATTGAGATTTTAGCCACGAATACGGAGTCATCATGTCTATCGAACCGGGTATCATTGGAGAACTCACGTTGGTGGTGGCGGAGGAGCACACGGCGGCGCGCTACGGGAGCGGTCTCGCACCGGTGTTCAGCACACCGCACATGATCGCTCTACTCGAAGGCGCGGCGGCGGCGGCGGTGGAATCGCAGCTAGCGGAGGGCCAAAGCACCGTTGGCACGCTGGTCAACGTGCAGCATCTGGCCGCCACGCCCATCGGAATGACCATCCGCGCGCGCGCCGAACTGCTGGAAGTGGATCGCCGTCGCCTGCGCTATCGCGTGGAGGCGTGGGACGAAGTCGAGAAGATCGCCGAGGGGGAACACGAGCGGTTCATCATTGATTATGCACGGTTCATGGCGAAGGTGGGGGAGAAACAGGCGTAAGGCGAGGTTCGACTAAACTCAGCAGATCACGGTTTGAAGCTCGTAGAGTGATTTTTGAGCGTACCAGGAGCACGATAAATCGTACTCTACAAGCAGATTCATGATCTGCCGAGAACAAGCTTCAAGGGCTGCTGAGCTGCCCCGTGATAACATCTAACAGCCAGGAATCACCCGCTTTGTCATGCAGGAGCACCTGGTTCTCGGATGCCCATGCCATGGTGATGAATAACCGATTATCCTCATGAATCAGAATAGTTTGTTCTAGTGTGGTAGTATTGACATACATAATAGATGTAGCATCCGCCCAATCCGTTGTGCAAGGACGCAGCGCCAATGTCAATACCAACCCAGCCCCGTCCGGCGACCAGATAATATGCCCGGCCTGGTAGCTGTCGCCCGGATCTAATACACTTTCTCGTTCCACGGCGCTCGCCAAGTCTCGAACAACCAACCCGCGGTTTCTAAATCCAATGTAGGCCAGTTGCGTTTCGTCTGGAGATAGCGCCAGCCAAAAGCCCACCGGGGGTGCGAGCTCCCTGGCACTACCGCGGCGCAAATCAAACTCATATAGATCTTGCCCATTTACGAACACCGAACAGCCATCTGGGACCGGTCGATGGGTGAAGTACAGATGGTACCCATCACGCGACCAGTGCAAAGGATGCGGAATGGTGTAACCCAATCCCCATTCTTGCCAGGCATCCTCGATTATCCACACAAGTTCTTCAGCCGTATGAGATACGCTTAAATGCGTATAATACTGATTCTGGCTCCCCAGAGGCAAGGCGACAGTTGTCTTGGCTACCCATATTCCATCAGGAGATGTAGCTGCCCACTCGCGCACCTGGAAATTGTTGAATACCGGAGTCGCGGTGGGCGTTACAGAAACGGCGGGTGGCGTGACCAACGTGTCTACAATAGGCGTATTAACTGGCAGGGGGGTAAGTGTCACTGCGGGGGATGGCGTATGTGTGGAGCGAGATGCAGTTGGTGGTAATTGTGAAACAGGTGTGGTGGGGCTACAAGCCGCAAATAGCAGCAATAACCCAATGCCGGCACAAACAGATACTCGTTTCATTGTATGCCCTCCGCTTTTAGCATGAATCTTACTTTTGTATCGGGAAACATTCTGCACTTTACGGGAATCATTCCCTGCAATCGGGGATCATTTGCAAGCACTTCGCAACGATACCCGATTGCAATTTATCGCTTTTCGGTATACAATGGGAATAATCTTGAGCGATTGGAAAGGAGCCGAGAATGAACGAGGCCATTAACCCACCCAAAGATATGCCCATTGATGAACAACTGTATGTAGCGCAGGTCGCTATTGAAGGCGCGCTTGCCAGCCCAGAGATTTTAGCGGCGCTGGCCGAATACCGTTATGATGCGGCACGGTTACAGGAGGGACAAGCCCTCTACACCGCGGCGCAGGCAGCCCAGCAGCACCAACAGGAACGCTACAGCGAACAATTCTCCGCCACGGCAGCTTACAACGAAGCCTTCGCCCAGACGCGCAAAACCTTTGTGCAAGCACGGCAATTGGCCCGGCTCGCAGCACAAACGCACCCGCACCTCCCCTTCGAGAAGCTCAAACTTAGTGGGGGCGTCGAACAAGCGTTTGCGGCCTGGCTGATTCAGGCGCGCATCTTCTACGAAGCCGCGCTGAACGACATCGGCTTACTAGCTAAGATGGAAGAGTATGGGCTAACCCACCCCCGGCTCCAGGCCGGACTGGAAGCTACCACCCTGGTCGAAGCACTCAACATGGATCAGGAACACAAGAAGGGTGAGGCGCAAGCCGCCACCAAAGCCCGCGATACTGCGCTGGCCGAGCTCCGCCAGTGGATGAAGGCCTTCCGCCAAGTCGCGCTCATTGCGCTGGGCGAACAGCCACAATTATTGGAAAACCTGGGGTTTGGCACAGGCGCATAAAAAATAAGTCGCCGGGAGACAGGGTCTTCCGGTGACTGGCTATTGTTCGCTATAATTTACCGCTGCACCTGCACCATTTCCACATTCCACAAAGCAGGCAGCTCTGCAAAAGGCCGTAGCCCCTGCACCTCTGGGCGCGCCACGAACCAGTAGGGGCGCCAGGTGATGAAGAACGTGGGCAAGTCGTCCGCCAGCAGCAGTTGCGCCTCACGCAAAGCCGCCGTCTGTGTATCTGTGTCCAGCGCATCGAGCGCGCGCAAGCAGGCCGCGTCGTACTCCGGCGAGCTGTACCCGCTGAAGTTCTCCCCCTCCCAAGCATTTTCTGGCCCAGGGATACGTTCTGTGCGCCACGCCCCGCAAATCGCAGCTGGCGACGCACTCCAACCGTAGAACACCAAATCGAATTGGCGTCCGGCCAACGGTGCAGCCGGGTCAGCAGCATACAGATAACGCGCATCGGTAGGCATCGGTGCAATATCTACCCCGCACGCCTCCAAATCCGAGAACAAATGCGCCGCCGCGACAGTGTACCAGGTAGCCGTATAAAGTGTGAGGCTCAACGGCGTGCCGTTAGCAAGACCTGGCACGTCCACCGCCTCACGAAAGCCATCGCCATTGGTATCACGCCAGCCCAAAGTATCCAATAACTCCTGCGCTTGGGTAGGATTGTAAGCTACGCGCGGCAACGCCGCGCCCGCAAATGCCGGATGCCCCGGGCGCAAGAAGGTTTCAGCGGGCAAGAGCGCATTCCCCGCCAACGCATCGGTCAAACGCAAACGATCAATACACATTGCCAATGCCAACCGCAGATCACGGTTTTGCAATGGCGATGGCGACACGACGTTAAAATCTAACCGTAAGAACGTGGATGCCGTGTTCGCCCAAATTACGGCGCTCCCCTCCACCGCCAACCGCGCCCAAGATTGCCACTCGATATTCATCGCCGGGTCGGGCAAGATCACATCACACTCACCGGTCGTCAACAATTGCGGCCAGGCACTCAACCCCACCTGCGGAAAGCGTACCACCAGCTCATCCAGCTGCGACGGCTGACCGCTATAGTAAGGATTGGGATGCAGCACAATCTGGTTCCCCGGCTCCCAACTGGTGATAACAAATGGACCGGTTGCCAACGGCTGACGATCCTGCAACACCTGCCCCAAACGCAAGGTACGCCAACGATGCGCAGGAAACGGCGGGAACAAAAACCCGGGGAAATCCGCCGACAGGTAGCCTGGTACGCCCTCCCAACGCAAGGTGCGCGCGTCCAGCGCCTCTAAACGCGCTGTACGCTTCACCAAATCAGCCCACCGGCCCGTAGCCTCCAGGTCCTGCGCCAGATGGTAGCTCAGAATAACATCGGCGGAGGTCAGCGGTTCACCATCCGACCAACGCAGTCCTTCAGTAAGCGTAAACGTCACCACCAGCTGCGGGAGGTCTAGCGTAGCCGACCCGGTATAAATCAACAATGCACCCACCGGATCAGCGTAAGTCGCGCCCTGTTCCACAACCACGGTGCGCGTAAAAGCATCTCCATTCTCCAACGAGGGCAAACGCTCCAACAAGCGCGGCTCCCAGCGATGGTTGATGTATTCAGCCGGTTCGATATAAAAGAGACCCAGGAGATCGCGTCCAGCCTGAGTGGGCGTAAAGGGATTGATCGTGCGCGGATCCACCGAGCACACCGTCAGCCGGCTAGTCGCTGGGGGGGGCGATTCCGTAACTGGCGAGGCGGTAGGCGTGACCGTTGGCGGCGCGGCTGTCGGGGTGGGCGCGACGGTAGGGCTGGTACACGCGACCAGCACACAGATCAGCAGCAGGAACAGCCCACAACGTCGGCTCATGCCTGCTCCAACGCCGTGCGGAGTGCGACCAGCTCGCCCGCTGTGAGGGTGCCTTCCATAGTAAGGGGGCGGCGCGGCGGGCCGAAGTCCAACCCTTGCATCCGCAGCCCCTCGCGCACAGCGAGACTCCCACCCTTACCCACGAAGCGTGTCACCCGCTGCCCGCGATATTGCCCGGCGCGCGCAGCGTTCAAATCGCCCGCCTGGAAATCACGGTAAACCTGCCGCCAGCGCGTGGGAATAAGATTGGCGCAGGCCAGAATAGCGCCCACCGCGCCAGAGGCCAGCGCGGGCAGGAAGACCGTACCACGCCCGGCCAATACCTGGAAATCGGCGGGCAGTTGCTCCACCACATGCAGCAGATAGGCGATGTCGCCCGACGTATCTTTCATCCCCACGATGTTCGGGCAGGTCGCCCGGAGCTCCTGTACCGTTTTGACCGGGATCGGCTGCCCCACAAGCTGCGGAAAATTATAGAGCAGGATGGGGAATTCCGGCACGGCAGCGGCGACATCGGCATAGTGCCGCGTCATGCCGTGTACGGAGGGCTGCAAGTAGTAGGGCGCGATGATGAGCGCGGCAGATGCGCCCGCTTCGTAAGCATCGCGCGTGAGCGTGATGACCTCATGCGTGGCGATACCGCCCGTCCCGGCGAGCACCGGCTTACCGTCGGCCTCCGCCACCACCGCTGCAATCGCTGCGCGGCGCTCCTCGCGGGTGAGCAGTGGAAAATCTGCCGTCGTGCCATTGACCAGAAAGCCATCCACATCCGGCGCAAGATGCCGCACCAGTCGCCGCATCCCGGCCAGATCGAGGCTCTCATCGAGCAAATATGGTGTAATCAACGCCGGAATCACGCCGGAAAGACTAAGTTTGGACATAATGCTCCTCCAAAGGTAAAATTGCGAATGGTGAATCGGCGAATGGCGAATTGAGATTCGCCATTCGCCGATTCGCCATTCATACATTCTCCCGACTCAAATACCACAACAGCCCCAGTGTCGCTGCACCCAGGATGCCGAGCGCGGTAAGCTTGTAGAGCCGCGAGGAAAACAGAAACGCGAGACTGCCGGAAAGCGCGCAAAAACCCCAATAGCCAAAAACGATGAGGCGGGTGGAGAGTCCGGCATCTTGCAAGCGAAAATGCAAGTGGCGACGATCGCCCTGCTGCGTGTTGGCGCGATGGCGGATGCGATCCAGGATCGTCCAGGCCACATCCACAATCGGAATGCCCATGACGAGCAGCACCGTCGCCACGCGCCCCCCGGCGATGAGGCCCAGCGCGCCGAGCAGGTAGCCCAGCACGAACGAGCCATTGCTACCCATGAAGACCCGCGCGGGTGAGACGTTATACACCAGGAAGCCCAGCGCCGCGCCGAACAGGGCCAACGCTTGCGGCGCGACGCTGTACTGCCCCACCCGGATCATGTGCAGCGCCAACACCGCCGCGAGAATCGCCGCGACGCCAGCCGCCAGCCCATCGAGACCATCCAGCCAATTCACCGTGACAATCATGCCCATCATCCAGAAGATAGTCAGCGGGATGTAGAGCCACACCGAGAGCACTACTAGTGTGCCGGTCAAGGGATTGTTGAAGCGCTCCAGAATGATCTGGGTAGCGATGGCGACCACAATAGCAATCAGATAACCGACGTACTGCCACCGCGAGGATAGGTCGTAGCGGTCATCAAGCAGCCCAAAAGCGACCATAAACACAGCCCCGATGACTACCCCCCACAGACGCATCACCTCATTGGGATCGGCGGTGGGGATGCGGAACAGCTGCGCCAACGCCAGCGCGCCGAAGAAGCCCGCCGCGATGCCCAGTCCGCCCAGCCGTGAAATCCGCCCCTGGTGCTTGCGCCGCCCACCGGGCGTATCAGCCAGTCCCAGGCGCAATCCCAAGCGCCCGGCCAAAGGCGTCACCACCAATGCCAGCAGGAAGCCCGCCAGCGTGATGAGAGCGTAGCGGAGCACGTAATCGCCCATCGCTGCGGGGGCTACCCGGTGCCGAATTGCCGGTCGCCGGCGTCGCCCAGGCCCGGCACAATATAACCATGCTCGTTGAGGTGATCATCGAGCGCGCCCAGATAAATGGGCACGTCAGGGTGTGCTTCGGAAAGGCGTTGCACGCCCTCAGGCGCACCAATGAGACCCACGAACTTGATCCGCCGCGCGCCCCAGGCCTTGAGAATGTCCACGGTCTTAACCGCTGAGCCGCCAGTCGCCAGCATCGGATCAAGAATAAGACAAACAGAAACAGTGGGATGGACGGGCAAGCGGTTATAGTAGGCCACCGGGCGCAAGGTCTGCTCGTCACGGAACAAGCCGATATGCCAGACTTCGGCGGAGGGGATCAACTCCCAAATACCTTCGACCATGCCCAGCCCGGCGCGCAAGACGGGAATCAAACCGATGGGTTCTTTGAGCTTGAAGCCTGACGCGAGCTCCAATGGCGTCTGCACCTGGGTTGAAGCCACATCCAGATCGGCGGTGGCCTCATAGGCCAGCAGGATGGCGATTTCACGGGTCAGTTCGCGAAACTTCTTAGGATCCGTAGCCGTGTCACGCAGATGGGTCAGCTTATGTTTTACCAATGGATGTTGGGAAATGTGGACGTGTTCGGGGATGCTCATAACGCTCCTTTCAGCGGGAAGTTTAGGTCTGAGCAAGGCTCATGACCAGAGGCATTGTACTCACAGGGGACGGATTGTCAACAAGTGTACTGCCATCTACTGCATCCACTGTGCAATGAGTGTATCCAGCGAGCCATCCGCCTGCATCTCACGCAGGATTTGCTCGATGGCGCGGACAAGCGCAGCCTCATCCCGGCGTGCGGCGATGACGTAGCTCTCGTCAGTGAGCGGCGACGCGGCTATAACGATGTCGTAACCCTGCGCCAACGCGGTCAACGCTTCGATGTTGTCCACAATCGCAGCATCGCCCAGCCCGCCTGCGAGCGCAGCGAGCGCGTCCGCGCTGGTCTCATAAGTCTGTATCTCCGGCACGGGGTCGAGCAGCTCCTGCCAGCGCAGCGCTTCCATGTGGCCCTCAGTGCCAAAAGCGACCAGTACCTGCTTCCCGGCCAGCTCGACAGGGTCGGCGAGCGGCGCATCTGTCCGCGTCACCAGCACCGCCCCGGCGTTGAAGTAGGAGGGCGTGAAAGCGAAATCCTGCGTGCGGTACGGATCGGGGTAGAGCGCAGAGATGATGACATCGGCCTGGCCTACGGTGAGCAGGTCGTAGAGGCCATCGTAGCTGGCGACGACAAAGTGGACATCCACGCCCAACGCCGCAGCGATGGCTCGCGCCAAGTCAACATCCAACCCGGCGAGCTCGCCCACCCCATCAATGTACTCGAAGGGCGGGAAGCTCGGGTCAAGCGCGACACGCAGCATACCCGCCGCGCGAATGCGGGCGAGCGGGTCAGGGCGTGCACGACAAGCTGCCGTTGCCAGCGTCAAAAGCAGACACAGCAGCGCGAGTGCGACAAAGCGCCGCAGTAGCGTAGCCCTCACCAGTGCAGGGTGTAGCTCTCACCGACGGGCAATACCACCGGTTCGGTGTCGGTCTCGGCGCGGACGCGCTCCGCCCAGGCATACGGGTCTTGCGCGATGAGCTCCCACGTCTCGTAGTGCATGGGAATCGCTACGCACGGGCGCAGCAATTTGATAGCGCGCAGCGCATCGTCCGGCCCCATCGTGTAGTTATCGCCGATGGGGAGGATCGCCACATCCACGCCCTCATCACCGATGAGCTGCATACTGGCGAAGAGGCCGGTATCACCCGCGTGGTAGATTTTCTTGCCCTCGGCGGTAATCAGCAGGCCGGCGGGCATCCCGCCATAAGACCCATCGGGCAGCGATGAACCATGCACGGCGATGGTCAGCTTGAGATAGCCGAAGGGGTAATGAAAGCCGCCGCCGATGTGCTGCGCGTGGACGTTCTTGAGACCCTGCTTGCGCAGCCACCCCGCAATCTCGGCATTGGCAATGACGGTGGCCCCGGTGCGCTGGGCGATGGCAACCGCGTCGCCGATATGGTCGCCGTGCCCGTGCGTGATGGCGATATAATCAGCGAGAACCGTATCTACCATCACCGAGGCTACAGGATTGCCAGTAAAAAATGGATCAATCAAGATATGCGTACCGTTGATGTCCACATCCCAGGCCGAATGTCCGTACCAGGTCAAATTTATCATGGAAAACCTCCTGTGAAAATCAGCAAATCTCAAATCTCAAATGGCGAATGGCGAAGAAATGACCCGTCCTGAAATACGTTTACAGCAAATTAGGTATACTGTACATCACATCAGGAGGTAGGTCATGACAGAAAAAGAAATTTACAAACGGTACAGCGAAGCCTTCAAACGGCAGGTCGTGGCG
>Ga0334882_1000340_pt1 | contig 76636 bp, 83 predicted proteins | sample GraSluR1_MG_5_FD_207226 | JGI IMG/M metagenome (GOLD analysis project Ga0334882, IMG submission 207226) | Sludge microbial communities from methane-producing bioreactor in Wageningen University, Netherlands - Granular Sludge_15_04-R1 | ecosystem: Engineered > Bioreactor > Anaerobic >... | reverse complement strand
TGGGGTGGTGGTCGGCCGGTTTCTGATGGGTGTGCGGGGTTTCTGCAGATTCGTGGGCTGCTGGGCGTCCTGATCGGCGACTTCTTTGGCCTAGGGAGAGTGAAGGGATTTCGCCCCGGGGACGGATCGGAGGTGGCCTGATGGGTCAGTCGTTGCGGCAGCAGGCTCGCAAGCAGGTGCGGGAGGCGACCGTGTCGAGGAAGCGGTCGTGGGAGGAGCGGGAGGCCCGGCTGGTCGAGGCCGCGGTCGAGGTGGTGGCCGCGCTGGTCGCCAGGGACCGGGCCGAGCAGGCCGCCGCGACCGCGATCCAGGCGATGGCCGGTGAGCAGGTCACGCTCACCGAGATCGCCGAGCGGTGCGGCCTGCCGGCCAAGGAGGTCATCCGGCTGAAGCGGACCTACCTCGACCAGCCCGCCCACCAGCCGTCGGCCGGCACCGTTACCGGAGCGAGGTCGTGATGAGCTGGCGGCGGGTGTGGCTGCGGGCGCAGCTGGCCGGCATCGTGGCCAGTGCTGCGGTGTGGCTGGTGTGGACGGCGCTGGCGCCGTTGTTCGTCGCCGGACTGCTGTTGCTCGGGGTGTTGGTGGTGGCCGGCTGGTCGTCGCGTCCGGTGCTGTGGTGGTGCTACGGCGCCCGCCGGCTGCCCGCGGCCGAGGCCGAGACCGTGTGGCGTGCTTTGGTGCCGATCGAGTGGCTGCGCGGACGCAACCAGCCCCGGCTGTGGGTCGGCAGCAGGGTCGACTCGGACGTGACCGCCGCCAATCCCCACGGGCTGATCCTCAGCGAACGCCTCGCCGCGCAGGTTCGGGACCACTTGGTCAGCGATCACGAGCTGTGCCGGCTCACGGTCGGGGCGTTCGGCCTGGTCGAGGTGAACCGGTCCCGGCTGGTTGCCGCGGTCGCGGTGTTCTGTGCGCCGTGGGCGCTCCTGGCGATCATCGCGAGCACCCTGGTCGGCCCGGTCTCCTCGCTGGGTCTGGTGCGGTTCGGGTGGCGGATCCGTTGGCTGTTCCTGGCGCTGGCGGCGGTCGACCTGTACGGCCGGGGCCACTGGCCCGGTCTGGTGATGCTCGCCCTGGCGGCTGTGGTGACGGTGACCACGCCGCGTTGGAGCCGGGCCTGGACCGCCCGGCAGGCTGCCATGGCCGACCAGGCCGCACGCCTCCTCGACGGCTCGACGATGACCGGCGGCATCGACCACAGGCTGGCCGGGCCCCCGCTGCCCCGCCCGACGCGTCGGGGAGGTGTGCGGTGAGCATCACCCATGCCGGGCTGCGCGCCTGGGCGAAGGGCCTCTATCCGCTGGAGGCGGCGGTCGAGCTGCTCGTGCGGACGGCCGATGGCCGGTTCGCCAGGCCGGGTTACCCGTGGATCCAGCCGTGCGACCAGCCCGGCTGGTGGTGGCTCAACCACGTGGCGATCACCGACGACAACCTCGCCGCCCTCTCCGGCGGGGAGCAGCGGATCCTGCGGATCGTCGCCTCCCTGGCCGGCGGCACCCCGGTCAACCTGTCCGGCTGCCTGCCCGGCCTCGACCGCCACCTGATGGAACTCGTCCTCGCCGCCATCGCGCACGCCAACGGCAGCCACGAACACCCCGACCTCCACCTCGACCCAGACCGCAGGGTCGCCGTCCTGACCGGACGCCTGCCGTCCCTCCACCCCTGGCCCGCACCTGCCGAAGGAGAACCCGATGACCGAGCCGTCCCGTCACGTCCAGCCCCGGCTGCCCGACCTGCCGCTGATCCGGGAGGACCTGCTCGTCGAGATCGAACAGCGACACCTCGACGGGTCCCCGCCCTCTGAACTGGCCGACCTGCGCTGGCACTACCAACAACTCCTCAAAGATCACGACGATGACCGGGCGTAGCTACACCCCCGAGCAGCGCGAAGCCGCCGACCAGGCCCGCCGCCAGCAGGTCGAGGAACTCCACGAGCTCCTCGCCGACCGCATCGGCAGCCTGGACAACACCGCCGAGTGGGAGGCCTACCTCCGCTTCGCCCGCGGGTTCACCAGCTACTCGATGGGCAACCAGTTGTTGATCATGATCGCCCGACCGGACGCGACCGCCGTCGCCGGCTATCGGGCCTGGCGGGCCAAGGGCTACCAGGTCCGCAGGGGAGAGAAGGCGATCCGCATCCTCGGACCCGTCACCCGCCGCGCCCAGTTCCTCGACCCGTCCGGCAACCCCGTGCTGGATGCGGACGGGCGCCCGCGGGAGACCCGGCAGATCATCGGCGTCAAACCGGTATCGGTCTGGGATGTGAGCCAATGTGAGGGACCGCCCATCCCTGAAGCTCCCCGGCCGGTGCTGCTCACCGGTCAGGCGCCCGCCGGGCTGTGGGAGGCGCTGGCCGAGGTAGTCACTGAGCAGGGTTACCGGCTCGAGCGCGGCGACTGCGGGACGGCGAACGGCATCACCAGCTACTCCGAGCGGACCGTCCGGGTCCGCGACGACCTCGATGGGGCGATGAGTGTTCGGGTCCTCGCGCACGAAGCCGCCCACGTCCTCCTCGAAGCCGCCACCACGGCTGAGGGGGTGGTCGACTGCCGCGGCATCCGCGAGGTCGAGGCCGAGTCGGTGTCGTTCATGGTCATGGCCGCGCACGGCATCGACGCCTCCCAGTACACGTTCCGCTACGTCACCGGCTGGGCCCACCAGACCGGCAGCGACCTCACCCCCGAACAGGTCGTCCGAGTCACCGGCCAGCGCATCATCGACACCGCCGACCAGATCCTCGCCCACACCCGGCCCCAACCCACCCCGGCCGAGCAGGCACTCGACGCGCTCGAGGTCGAGGTCGACCGAGCGCTCTCGACCAGCCGGCAGCCCCCTACCCCTGCGGTGGCGTCCGGGGTGCAGCATGAACGCGCCGCCCAGACGTGGGGACGAGACCGGCACCGGCCGGTGGGGATCCGGCGATGACTCCCAAGGCCCTCGCTGCGGCGCTCGGTCACGTCCGCAACGCCACCTGGCAACTGCTCGGCAACAACCAGCCCGACGGACTCAGCCTCGGCCTGGAATGCCTCGACCTCGAAGCACTCCTCAACCCCGACGACCTCGATCCCGCCGTCGTCCCCCTCCAGCCCAGCCCGGCCGCCGCCCTCGCCGAAGCGAGCCGGCTCCTCCACGGCATGCCTGACCAGGTCGCGCCGGCCGCTTGGCCGGTGCTCGCTTCCCTGACCGAGAAGCTGGGCTGAGCCGTGGCGACCATCGCGGACTTCACCGCACGGCTCGACCACCAGACCCGCAGCTTGGTTCTGTCGACGAGCGAGGACAGCCTCAAGGCGCACACCGCCGGCTGGATGCTCCTTGCCAAACACACGAGCCGGGCGCTCAGCTATCTGCCGCTCGGCGGCCGCCCCGAACAAGTCGGCCTCGGACCCGCCGTCGTCCTCAAACCCCTCGCCGGCGGGCCACGCCGCCGGCTCCCCGCGAACACCGAACCGGTGCCGGCCCTCGCGCAGCTGGCGGTCACCGTCGGGGCGATCGGGGACATCCTCGCCGACAACCTCCGCCTCAACCCGCGCCCAGAAGACGTCGGACGCGAAGCCGTCAAGCTCCAGGCCAGCCTGCTCGCCTCCGTCCACGTCGCCGCACGCTGGTCCCGGACCTGCCTCCAGGACGAGTACATCCCGCGCAACCGACTGTCGATCCGCGGCTTCCTCGACGACCTCGCCGCGGTCACCGAACCCTACGCGCTGATCCCGCCGGCGAACCGCGGCGGGGCGCTGCAGGACCTCCGGATCCGCACCGACACCGCGCCCGGCCTCAGCGGCGCCGCCACAGCGTGGGCCGACGAGTCGATCCTCGTCCTCACCGAGCGCTACCGGACCAGCGGCTGGGCCATGCAAGCCATCGCCGCCAACCTCGCTCTGATCAGCCAGACCGCCCACACCGCCGTCCAACAGGCAGCCCGACGCGGCGAACTCCCCGACCTGGGAAGAGCAGCCACCCAGCCCCTCGCGGCCTCCGTGACCGCTTGGCGCGCGACCGCGGCCTGGCCGCCCCACCTACGCCTCGGCGGCAAAGCCATGGAACTCCGAGCACTCACCCGCGACCTGCACCACCACCTCGTCATAGACCCGCCCGCCAGCCTCGCTGAGACCCGCGCCCTGCTCCGGATCGCCGCACCGGTCGCGGAAGCGCACACCGCAGCCATGGACCGGCTCGTCCTCGGCCACGAACTCTGGGTCCACGGACCCTCCCTCGGCCCGTCCGCCGGTTACATCCCCGGCTGGGCCCGCGAACCCTGGTGGTCCCACCAAGGCCTGGTCCTCATGAAGACCGCCCAGATCGGCCGACACGCCCTCGCCAAGTCCGCCCGCGCGCTCGCCGCAACACCAGACCCTGCCACCGAGAAGTCACTGCCACTCGGCTGGCCACCCGCCTGCCAACCGCCAGCGAACGAGCGCATCGAGGATCACCACCGCGGACGGGACGTCAGCATCAGCCGAGGGCCAGCCAGATGACCGACATCGTTCCGACCGACTACGCCGCCACGCTGGAACACATCAAGGGCCTGGTGCACCAGTCCCGTTACGCCGCCCAGCGCAAGGTGAACATCGAGTTGCTGCGTCTGTACTGGCAGATCGGCGATACCCTCAACGATCGCCAGCGGACCGCCGCCTGGGGCGCGAACGTGGTGGGCCAACTGGCCGCCGACCTCCGGACTGAGTTCCCCTCCATGCGGGGCTTCTCGCGGGCCAACCTGTTCTACATGAGGCGGGTCGCCGAGGCCTGGCCGGACGTCGACCAATTTGTCCAGCAGGCTGCTGGACAAATCCCGTGGACCCACCTGACCCTCATCTTGGACAAGGTCGACGACCCCGCGCAGCGGGACTGGTACGCCAACAAGTCCGCCGCGCACGGATGGTCACGCGCCGTGCTCGGACACCAGATCGCAACCGGTCTCCACGAGCGCGAGGCGGCCGCGCCCACCAACTACGCGACCACCCTCGAATGGGCAGACTCCGAGCTGGCCCAGGAGATCACCAAGGACCCGTACACGCTCGGCTTCCTCGCTGTGGACAGCACCATCAGCGAGACGGAACTGGAAGCCCGGCTGGTCGAGCGGATCATCGAGACCCTCCGCGAACTCGGGCCCGGTGATTGGGATGCCGCGGAGTCGAAACTGGCGCTATTGGTCTGATCGACCACCTGGGATAGGTCACCAACTGCTGTATAGTCATGGGGTGCTGACTATTGCTTCACGCCTCGACGTCATGAACCGGCTCGGCCGGGCCATGGCCGATCCGACGCGTTCTCGTATCCTGATGGCCCTTCTGGACGGTCCGAGCTATCCGGCTGTGCTGTCCCGTTCGCTTGAGCTGGGCCGGTCGAATGTCTCGAACCATCTGACGTGTCTTCGTGATTGCGGGATCGTGGTCGCTGAGCCCGAGGGCCGTCAGACGCGCTACGAGATCGCGGATCCGCATCTTGCGGCGGCGCTCAAGTCACTGGTCGACGTGACGCTCGCGGTCGATGAGAACGCCCCTTGCCTGGACGCCTCGTGCACGGTGCCGGGTTGCTGCGGAATCGGAGCGGGCGCATGAGTGAGGTGACGAAGCCCCAGGTGGAGGGCGTCGAGCTCGAGGATGACGATGACGATGACCATGACGGTCCCTGGTGGACCGATCGCGGAATCATGGTCCCGGTCTTCTCCGGTGTCGCTTTCCTCACCGGCCTGATCCTGGAGTGGTCCGGGATGGAGATCCCGGCGCTGGTGTTGTTCTGGGCCGGCCTGCTGCTGGGTGCATCCACGTTCACTCCCGGCGCGATCCGGAAGCTGTTCAAGGGCAAGCTCGGCATCGGGCTGCTGATGACGATCAGCGCCGTCGGTGCGGTGATCCTCGGCTACGTCGAAGAGGCCGCCGCCCTGGCGTTCCTGTACTCGATCGCCGAGGCGCTGGAAGACAAGGCCATGGACCGTGCCCGCGGCGGACTGCGGGCACTGCTCAAGCTCGTCCCCGAGACCGCGACCGTCCGCCGCGGCGGGGCCTCTGTTGAGGTCGCCGCGAAGGACCTGGCTGTCGGGCAGCTCATGCTGGTGCGACCGGGCGAGCGGATCGCGACCGACGGCATTGTCCGCACTGGCCGCTCCAGCCTCGACACCTCAGCGATCACGGGGGAGTCGATCCCGGTCGAGGTCGAGCCCGGCGACGCCGTATCTGCCGGCGCGATCAACACCGCTGGTGCGCTGGAGGTCGAGACGACCGCAGCGGGCACCGACAACTCGCTGACCACGATCGTCGACCTGGTGGAGAAGGCGCAGGCAGAGAAGGGCGACCGCGCCCGCCTCGCCGACCGTATCGCCCGCCCGCTCGTGCCCGGCGTACTCATCCTCGCTGCGCTCGTCGCGATCATCGGGTCGTTGTTCGGCGACCCGGAGCTGTGGATCACCCGCGCCCTGGTCGTGCTGGTGGCGGCGTCGCCGTGCGCGCTGGCGATCTCGGTGCCGTTGACGGTGGTGGCTGCGATCGGGTCGGCGAGCAAGTTCGGTGTGATCATCAAGTCCGGTGCGGCGTTCGAACGGTTCGGCGTGATCCGCCACGTCGCTGTCGACAAGACCGGCACCCTGACCCGCAACGAGCCCGCCGTCACCGCAGTCCTCACCGCCGACGGCATCACCGAGGAGCAGGCGCTGGCGTGGGCGGCCGCGCTGGAGCAGCACAGCACCCACCCCCTCGCCGCCGCGATCACCGCTGCCGCGCCGGGCGCTCCTGCGGCGGAGGGCGTGACCGAGCAGGCCGGCCACGGCATCGAAGGTGAGCTCGATGGCGCGCGGATCACGGTCGGCAGTCCCCGCTGGCTCGACGCCGGGACCCTCGGCGACCGGGTCGCGGGCCTGGAGGAGCAGGGCATGACGGTCGTCATCGTCCACCGCGACAGCACGCCGGTCGCCGCGATTGGCGTCCGCGACGAACTGCGCCCCGAGGTCCCCGAGGTCGTCCGCACCCTCGCCGCACAGGGCGTCGGGGTCACCATGCTCACCGGCGATAACGCCCGCACCGCCCGCGCCCTCGCCGCCCAAGCCGGGATCGGTGACGTGCGTGCCGAGCTGCGCCCGGAGGACAAGGCCGCCGCGATCGCGGAGCTCGGTCAGCACGGGTCGGTGGCGATGATCGGCGACGGCATCAACGACGCTCCCGCCCTCGCCGCTGCCGACATCGGCATCGCGATGGGCGCGATCGGCTCGGATGCCGCGATCGAATCCGCCGACGTCGCCTTCACCGGCCACGACCTGCGCCTGCTCCCGCGAGCGTTCGACCACGCCCGTCGCGGACGCCACATCATCAACCAGAACATCGTCCTGTCGCTGCTGATCATCACCGCCCTGCTCCCGCTCGCCCTCTTCGGCGTCCTGGGACTTGCAGCCGTGGTGCTCGTGCACGAGATCGCCGAGGTGGTTGTGATCCTCAACGGCCTGCGCGCCGCCCGCACACGGAAGACCGGCGCGTGACCGCGCAGGACATCGCCGCGACGATCGACGAAGACGATGCGGGCCCACGGCCGCAGGCGAGGAGAGCCCTCGGCGTCGCCCTGATTGTGGCCTTGCTCGCTGTGGTGCTCGACCAGGGCTCGAAGGCCCTCGCCGTGGCACAGCTGACCCCCGGTGAACGGGTCCCGCTGGTCGGCGACCTGTTCGGCCTGTCCCTGGTCTACAACCCCGGAGCCGCGTTCTCACTCGGCTCCGGGGCCACCTGGATCATCACCCTCCTCGGCGTCCTCGCCGCCGTCGCGGTGGTCATCTTCGCAGTGCGGCTGAGCGGTGCCCGGTGGGGCCTCGTACTGGGGCTGGTCCTCGGCGGGGCCGTCGGCAACCTCATCGACCGGCTGCTGAACCCGCCCGCGTTCGGACGCGGGCAGGTCACCGACTTCCTCGCCTACGGCGACCTGTTCGTCGGGAACGTCGCCGACGTCGTCGTCGTGCTCGGTGTCGGCCTGGTCTGCCTGAACCTCTTCAGATCTACCCCTCGCACGACAGCGGACAGCGAACGAACGGACAGCCCTTCATGAAGGTAGAGCTGCTACACATCGTCGACTGCCCAAACACCGCCATCGCAGAAGCGCACGCGCGCGCCGCGCTGGACACGCTCGGGTTCACCGACGTGCCCGTTGAGTTGGTGACGATCCAGACCGAAGCTGAAGCGGCGAGCTCTGCGTTCGGAGGCTCGCCCACGATCCTCGTCGATGGCGTCGACCTGTTCCCGACGGCACCGGTTCAGTCGCTGGCGTGCCGCGTCTACGCGACGGGAAGCGGGTTCGCCGGAGCACCTACTCAGGAGCAGTTGGAGGTTGCCTTGCGAGACGCGGGTGATCTCGCTTCGCGCGCTCCTGTGCATGTGTCGATCATCGCGTGAGTGCGCTGTAGCGGGCGTTGCTGGCCACGACGGCATCCACCCAGCGGGTCGCCGCGACGATGTGCAGGCCGGTCAAGCGGGCGATCACGGGGGCCGGGAGCTCCTGGGCGAGAGAGGCCAGAGCGCCGGCGCGAGCGTGACGGGCCCGGATGGAGAATTTCGCCAGCCTGTCAGTGAGGGAGTCGCGGGAGAGCGGAGCGCCGTGATTCTGCCCCGGAAACAGCCAGTCCGATTCGCAGGCGTCGGTGAGCAGACGCGGCGCGTCGCGGTGCTCGCGCGCGGCGATCGCGAGCTGACCGATCGCCTCGGGTAGCTCCAACGGGTCTGGCCCGAGTCGGATCGTCACCCGCTCCGTGCCGGTGATGTCGGTCACGCGCAGCAGATGCAACCGGGCGACCGGGATCCCGAACAGCAGGAGCAACGCCCCGGCAAGCCTGGTCCGAGGATCCTCGTCCTCGGCGCTGAGCACGTCGCCGAGCAGCTCCCAACGTTCGTCGGCGCTGGCGCCCGTGGGGGTGTTCGCGCTTCGGCGGAGGGGAGGGACGCGCAGGCGAGGGCAGACCTTGTTGCTGGCCGCCCACTCCAGGAATGCCGTGACGCGTCGACGAACCGGGGGGCCGTCAACGAGCCAGAGCTCGAGTCGTCCCTGATCGAGCATCGCCAGAGACTCCGAGCGGATGGTAAGCCAGCTCATCAGGTCGAGAACTTGCTGCAGCTCCTGCCGCCGCCCGTCCGATTGCCGTCGCCCGACCGGGCGGGCCTGTTCGCGTAGCTGCCGCAGATGACGCCAACGGACGAACCGGTCGAACAGGCGGCGATGATCCGGGTTGGCGATCTGGGCCGACCGGTCTTGGCACCAGGTCTCGAATCGGATCAGTTGCTCGTCCCGTGCGGGCAGCAGGCCATGCTCGGCTAGCAGTGCCCTCACGGGGCCTGTCGACCCTGGCGTGCCGAGTCGATCCAGCAATTCGTGGCTCAGCGGCTCTGTGCTCGTCAGTGCCTCTCGCAGGATCGCGACCGTAGTGTTGCGGCGGAAGGCGTCCAAGGTGCGTCGCTCGTCCGCGGCGAGGAATCGTTCCCGCATTGCGGCGAGCGTCGGATCCGCTGCGACGACGCTGTCGGGCAGCAGCTCGCGGATCTTGTCGTCGGCGTAGCAGCGATCACACCATCGGCGGTGGTGCAGGCGACCGTGCGCCCCGCAGCGACGGCAGTCGCGGAACATCAGCGGGCTGTTCCGGGCGCAACGTTGGCAGAGCGGACCTTGATCGGTGCGGGCGCTGACTCGCGTGTCGCGGCCGCAGCTGATGCAGGTCTCGACGACGTGCGGGGCGCAGTACCAGCAGAGGGGCTCCCCGTCCGGGGTCACCCGGATCGAGTACCCCACCCGGGTGCAGATCGAGCAGGGCCTGCGGGGGCGTGCGCAGGGGAGGCAGATCGCCTTCACTGTTCCCGCGAACCGGCACTCCCGCTCCTGACCGCACTGGTGACAGACATCAACTCTGGTAGCGGCGTAGCAGCTCAGGCAGATCGCTTTCTCGGTGCCGGGGAACCGGCACCGACCCTGGGCGCCGCAGACCGTGCAGACATCAGCGCCGGGCGCGGTCCGGCAGGCGGAACACATCGGCCCGTCCGGGGTGCGCACCGCGATCAGCCGGTGATTGCCGCAGCTGACGCAGCTAGCCCAGGATTCCGGGAGCTGGTTTGTGCAGGCCTGGCAGAGCCGGTCACCGTTGGCGAGCCGTAGCTCGAGGTGCGCGGTGTTTCCACAGCCGTCGCAGACCGCCTGGTGCGCCGCCTTGTAGCAGGAGCTGCAGCAGATCCTTCCCCCGAGCCGGTCCGGGAGCCGTCCGGAGCGACCGCAATGTCCGCAGGTCAGGGCCGGCAGCCGGGCACCGAGCTCACGCAGCCGCGTGTAGAAGGCCGCAAACAGCGTCGACGAGGCGGGAGGGTCGGCGAGCCAGCCTGGCCCGAACAGTTCGCACTCCAACGCCAACCGCAACAGCCGGTCCGCTTTCAGGCCCTCGGTCGCCGTGAGCATCATGTGCATGGTCCCGCCGGGGATGTGCGAGGCGACGAAGCGATCCAACCGCTTGTCAGTCACGTCCTGCAATGCCCGCCAGCACGAGCGGCAGTAAGCGTGGTCACCCACCTGCGCGTGCCGCAACTGCTCACTCCGCTCGCATTCGACGCAGTCGATCAGCACGTCCAGACGCGCCCGCCCGCACGCCGCGCAAATCCGGTCCTCACCGTCGCGGCAGTTCAACAGCACGACTCGGCCGCAGCGCGCGCACCCCGGCGGGCGGACCGTGCTGCCACCGGCGGCAGCGAGCTCGAGCAGGATCCGGTCCAGCACCAGCGGAATCCGCGTCGATCCCGCGACCAGCATCCCCGGGTCCTCACGCAGTTGCGCGAGCAGCCGGCGTCTTCCCGCCTCTTGCACGACCTCGCGGTCCACGATCCCGCCGATCACCCCAGGCGCGACCGTCGTCTCGACCGCGGCGATCGTCGCGACCAGGGCGTCGCGAACCTCAGCCATCTGCGGGAAGCACGCGCGCCCGCGGTGGGCGCAGGCCCTTCTCCCGCAGTGTCGCGGCGCCGCTCGCGGACCGGTCCTCGCCGTCCGTGCCGGTCGCGGCCGCCGACGCTCCCAGGTCGACCTTGCGGACCAGGTCGTCCGCGCTGCACTCGAAGATATCCATCAGCGCGACGAGCACGTGCATGTTCAGTCGCTCCGGCTTCTCCGTCGCCAGCCGGTAGATCTGGCTCGCCGACAGCTCGATGCCGCGCTCGCGCAGCAGCGGCACCAGCTTCGAGGTCGCGAAGATTCCCGACGCCGCCATCACCTCACGTAGCCGCCACTCATACCCGATCACCCTCATCAGCTCGATCCTTCCTCCCGCGGCCGCAGCCGCTCCAACGCATCCCGCATCATCTTGTTCGCGAAGTCGCCGCTGATCCCGGTGTAGATCGACGTCGTCGACTGGTGCTGGTGCCCGACCTGGCGTTGCACGAAAACCGGGTCCACACCCTCCTCGATCAGGTGCGTCACGTAGCTGTGCCGCAGCGCGTGCGGCGACAGCACCGGGTCGAGCCCAAGATCGTCGCGGTACTCGGCGAACCGGTCAGACAGCTCCCTCGTGCGCAGTCGTGTGCCGCGCTCCGACAACCACAGAGCCCGCTGACCGTCGGGCCGCATCAGCGGCCAGACGTTCTTCACATAGTCCTCGACGGCCTCGACCGCCCAGTCCCGCAACGTCGCCACCGATCGGCGCTTGGGCGGTCCGCCGCGGGAGGCCTTGCCGTACCGGACGTGCAGCATCCCGTAGTCGCCGAACTCTGGGGCGTGCGCATTGCGGTAGAAGTCGGTCACGTCCAGGTGGACTGCCTCGTTCGCCCGCAACCCCCACGCATACGCCACCCGCAGCAGCACCGCATCCCGATACGCCGGCAGCGCGCCCTTTCGGCCATTCTTCAAACGGCGCTGGATCTCCTCGTCGGCACGATCGAACAACGCCTGCAGTTCGTCTCGCGTCAACGGACGCCGCCCCGGCCGGCCGTCGTAGTCCTGAAGGTGCCGGTTCGTGTTCCAGTCGTGGCAGACCTGCACCGGATGCGTGCCGAAACGCTGCTCGCACTCCGCCACCCACCCGTAGTGCTCCGACGTCAGATAGTCGCAGAACTGCCGCACCGCCAGCTGGTAGCCGCGGATCGTCGACGGCGCCAACTGCCGCACCGACACCAGATCCAGCATCCACTCATCGAACAATCCCGCCGACCACAACCACGGCCACGACCCCGCGTGCGCATGGAACTGCCGCACCGCGCGCACCGTCCCGGTCACGTAGTCCTCGCCCAGCCCGCGCCCGCCCAACTGCTGCGCCCGCCAGCCCGTCACCATCGCCTCGAACACGGACTCCTCAGCACGCAGGAACGACACGCCAGACGCGAGATACAACCCCGCAACACCATGCGCCACCGGCCGTGAACCCATCCGAAAAGCTCCTATCAAATGCAGACAATAAGCATTTAACGCGAAGATTTGGAGCGAGCGCAAGTCGATCCCAGTCAGGAAGCGGAACCCAGAAGGCTCCCCGTACGATCAACGACACCTAGAACTCACGCAGACCTGCATTAGATGCAATAGGGCGTGGTTTTCGCGTTTGTCGGCCGGCAGGTCCACTTCGAGGTCGACGGGGACGACTTCTTCATAGACCTGCTGTTCTTCCATGTCGAGCAGTTGCGGTACGTCGTGATCGAACTCAAGGCCAAGAAGTTCGACCCGCGCGACGCCGGCCAGCTCGGCTTCTACGTCACCCTCGTCGAAGATCAACTTCGGCGACCGCAGCACCAGGCCACCGTCGGCATGCTCCTGGTCGCCGACAAGAACGACTCGGTCGTCCGCTACGCCCTCGCCGGGACCACCCAGCCGATCGCCGTATCCCGATACCAGCTGGCGCCGTCGGTGCGTGCGTCGCTGCCACCCGAGGACGCGCTGTCACGTGTCGTCGCAGAGGAACGCAGTCCCACACGCCGAAGGACCCGGTTGGCGACTTGGCGCAACGAGCCGTGACCTGGTTGACTTGACCGTCGCAGGCTTTCCGCGAGACGGGCCGCTTATGATACGTTTGTTCGATTAAGTGCTAGATGTCGGCCTCGATAGCGCGGCAGCCCGGCGCGAGCATGCCTTGGAGGCGAGAGACTGTGACGGCGATCCCCATTGTGGATGTCTTCGCCGGCCCTGGTGGTCTGAACGAGGGCTTCTCGTCGCTGCTCGACCCTGACAAGAATCCGATCTTCAGGACCGTCAACTCTTTCGAGATGAACGACGCCGCGGTCAATACCCTCAAGCTGCGCGCGGCGCTGAGGACGATCCGCCGCGAGTCGGGACGGAACCCGGACGGCTACTACAGACTCCTTCGGGAGGGGCGGGCGTTCCCGGCATTCGGGGACGTGCCTGAACTGGCGGCAGCGTTCAAGGATGCCGACAAGGAGGTACGAAGACTCGAACTGGGCGAAGCCACACGGGATGAATCCGACGAGATCATCCGAGACTCCCTGGAGGAGGCAGGTGACGTTCCGTGGGTGCTGGTGGGTGGTCCGCCTTGTCAGGCCTACTCGCTGGCCGGGCGATCGCGACGCACCAATGACCCGACCTTCGTGGACGACCACAAACACGTGCTCTACCGGGAGTACCTCCACATCCTTGAGGAGCACCGACCCACGGTGTTCGTGATGGAGAACGTGAAGGGGATGCTGTCGTCGCAGCATGACGGGGGGTCCATCTTTCAGAAGATCCTTCAAGACCTGCGGGGACCAGCAGAGGGTGTGGAGTACGAGATCCGCTCGTTCGCGGTGCCTGGAACGGAACCGCGAGACTTCATCCTCAGGGCGGAGAGCTACGGCGTGCCGCAACGCCGGCATCGCGTGATCCTCCTCGGAGTGCTCAAGGGAAGCGGGCTCGGACGCCAAGAACTGCTCAGCACCTCGGATCCCGTCCCCGTCGCGGACGCGATCGCGGGCATACCTGCTATTCGCCCGATGATCTCCCCTCGGAGCTGGGACAGCAAGGACTTGTTCCTGGCGGCGCGGGCAGCGGCGCGAGAGCTGTCAGGGCATCGAGGGACCGACAAGTGCCCCCCAATCGGCAAAGCGTTCATCGCCACCAAGGACGCTGAGCGCGTTCCGGGAGACCTCGGAGACTGGCTGGAGGACCCGGAGCTCGGGGGGGTGATCCAGCATGAGAGTCGGGCCCACATGACCGAGGATCTGGTTCGCTACGGCTACCTGTCGGCCAAGGCTCTCGTCGGTGAGTTCCCTAAGGTGAACCAACTCCCCAACGGCCTGATCCCGAATCACAAGAACGCGGAGCGTGAGGATGCGCCTTTCTCCGACCGCTTTCGGGTGCAGCGGTCGGATCTTCCCAGCACCACGGTGGTAAGCCATATCGCCAAGGACGGCCACTACTACATTCACCCGGACCCGGACCAGATGCGAAGCCTCAGCGTTCGCGAGGCGGCACGGCTTCAGACCTTCCCGGATGACTACTACTTCACGGGCAGCCGCACCGAGCAGTACCACCAGGTCGGCAATGCTGTTCCTCCCCTGCTGGCTCGTAAGCTGGGTGCGGTCATTGCCGAGCTTCTAGGCAGGGAAGTTGGTCCAGGTCGGCTCTGAGCGACCCGAAGGTCCTCGACCCGCAAGCGCGGCCGTTCGTGCCGCGATGCAGTCGCAGGCGCGCGCCAACACCCGTCCCGAGATCGCCCTTCGCGCGGCCCTGTTCCGCCAGGGGCTTCGATTCAGGAAGCAGGTTCCCGTGCCGGGACTACCCAGGCGCAGCATCGACATCGCCTTCACTCGAGCGAAGGTGGCCGTGTTCGTGGACGGGTGCTTCTGGCACGGCTGCCCGGACCATGGTGTCGCACCGAGGAACAATGCAGCGTGGTGGGCCGAGAAACTGGCCGTGAATCAGCGGCGCGACATGGACACCGATGAGCATCTGAGGCTGCTGGGCTGGCTGGTCATCCGGGTGTGGGAGCACCACGACGTCGCCGAGGTCACCGACGTTGTGGCCGAGGCGGTTCGCGTCCGCAGCCAGCGAACTACTGCTCCTGCCAACCGTGGTTGACTGCGGTCACGTAGAGACTCAGCAGGGCGGTCGCGTCGTCTCCCCGCACGTACCCCACGGGTCCGGAAGTCACCTGGGTTAGCAGGCGTTGCTCAGGGCCACCCAGCAGCGAGTGGCGCGCCAAATAGACCCTGACGGCCGTCCATGCCGGGGCGCCGACTGTCCGGACATGCTGGCTCGCTGGCACCGAGGGGTCGAAGCGCGAGATCACAGTGAGGGCCTTCCTGCCGTGCGCATTCCGCTTCACCGGAAGCGATTCCAGGATGAAGCCGTCGCTCAGCACGTGGGGGATGGCGGCGAGCCGCTTCCACGCTGACTCGCGCTTCGCCCACTCAGTGACGTTCACGACAACCCGGTCGTCTGCCGTCAGAACTCCCAGTGCCAGCCGGCCGAGACGGACAGCCTCTGCGAGCGTCTCAGCCCCCACAGCCTGCTGCTCCCAGATCTTCATGAGGTCGAACTCTGACGCACGCGGATCTCTGCTGATTGCGTGCGACAACTTGGCCACCGCGTAGGCGGTCAGGTTCGCCAAGTATCCAGCCTCGTACCAGTCAGCCTTGGCGATCGCTGCTCGCACCGACGTGAACAGGATTGCCTTGGCGGCCAACCGCTTGTAGTACGACTCGTTGAAGGCCTCTGGGTGATCCGCGTACTTCTCTGCCACCAGCGCGGCAAACGCCTTGAAGTTCTTCTGCGCGCCGGCGCTCACCTGGTGTGGCTGCTGCTCCCAGGAGACCACGTACTTGGCTGCATCGGTCTTCGTGATGACTTGGCTGCGCGGGAACTCCGACTCGAACTTTCGCTGCAGGGCAAGTGAGCGGCGATTCCTCTCGTTGAGATACTGGCCCCGGGTTCGCTCGTAATACCACTTGGTCTGGTAGGCGGCCCCTGCCTGCGCGGGTGCCAGCAGCTTCTTCGACAGCTCCTCCATCTTCACGTGGAACGGGCTGTTCGAGAAGAAGTCATCCTCACGGACGGCGTTCTGGCTGTTGGCGTACCGGCTGATCAGCGGCACCATCTCCTCGGCCTGCTCCGCGGAGACCACGACCAGCTTCATCTGCACGTAGACGTCATCCAAGGACAGTGTGCGGCTCGCTTGCGTGGCGTAGAAGAGCGACGCGGTCGTCTGGCCGCCGTTCACGATCTGCAGGTCCGTGACCCCGGTGATTCTGGTGCCGTCGTAATCGACCGATGACGCGGTCGCACTGATCCCGTTGTTGTAGGCGAGGAAATGCGTCGGGTCAGCGGTGATGGTCTGGCGGATGCCACGGTTGATCTTGCCCCGGATCGCCAGGAAGGACCGGACGTTACCCTCAAGAAGGCGGCTTCCGTGGTGTCGGTAGAGCGACGCGAGAAGCTCACCGGGCACAGCGAGAAGGTACGTGGTGACGTCGCCGGCCCCGTCTGCGATCTCGAGCGCCGGGATCCCCTCGACTCCCCACTCGCCAAGACGCAGCTCCAGCGGCTCACGGCCTTGGGACGACTCGTGCACTTGGTGGAACCGCTGCACGTCCCAGATGTGGTACTCCACCACGACCCCACCGACGCTCGTTGAGGGAATCGACTTCGCGCGTGAACTCAGCTGAGCGTCTGTTGCCAGGTAGAGGCGGTACCTGCTTACAGCTCGATCCTCAGTGCGGGCAGCGAGCTGGCTGAGAGTGTGGGCGAACTGGTACTCCGGATAGGCGGGCTCCCGGCCGTCGAGGAACTCCCCGCTCAGCGACTCCTTCAAGTACTCCTCGAGTGCCTTGAGTGACGCCGTCGCATCCGTCGAGGCGAGCACAGGAAGCCCGTCGCCTCCGAGGAACCGCGTGACCAACAACGACACCGAATGGTCGTGCTCGTCGTAGTAGAAGCCGTTGACGGCCAGATTCTGACGCCTGCGCCCCGTGCCAACGAACGACATCACGTCGAGGTTGTCGACCTCCTCGGCGGTGACGAGCAACTCCGCCGCCTCCTGAGTGAACGCGTCCGCGGTGAATATGCCGTCGACCGATGCTCTTGTTGCGACACGGTTCAGCAGGTCCTCGCGGAACTCCTCCAGGTCCACGCTCAGCCCACCTTCGATGTGCGACTGAGGAACTGTTGGACTTGTGAGAGATCGAGCTGGTAGGTCACACGGCTGATCGCCGGATCCAGCAGGGACGCTCGGATAGCCGGGAAGTCGCTGGTGACTCCCAGTACCTGAAGGTCTGTGAGCACGAACCACGTCTCCTCATAGAACGACTCCTCTAGGTTCACGCCAAGTCGCTGCAGCCGATCCTCCAGCGGATCGGCTGGAGCGCCGAGCTCGGCCAGCTCGGCGCTGACCCGAGTTACGAGGGTCGGGAGATTCACGGCGCCCGACGTTGCTTCTGCGGTGGTAGCCACTCGCAGGACGACCAGTTCCAGAGGAGAGTTGTCGAGCTGCAGCTCAGAGCTGACTCTGAGCGTGCTGGTGGAGGGGCCGATGGCTTTCACTTCGTGGTAGCCCGTGTCCGGGTACCAGAAGTCCTGTGGCAGGCCCATGGGCCCGAGCCACCCCTCCACCGCTGCGTCCATTGGGCGGGTGGCGCTGAAGTCGCCGAGCAACATCCAGAGCTCACCGATCAGCCCGCGCAGCTCCTCCATCGTGAGGAGGCCGGTGGGACGCGGTTTGAGGAGTCGCCACCACTCATCGATGGCCTTGGCTACCCGGTCCAACGCGATTGGCTCGGTCGGTGCTGTCGCGCTGCGGTTGTGCAGGTCGTCAGCGAGGCGCAGGAAGACCTCGGTGAACTTCGCGTCCTGAAGGGTGAAGCTCAGGTTCCATCTACCGGCAGCATCCGGGTAGCGCTCCACCAGAACCAAGCTGGACAACGCAGGCTTTACCGGCTTCGCATCAGAACGGATGACGAGGCGCGGGGCACCCTGCCCTGTCTTCCCTACGAAGATCTGCAGGGCGTGCGGGTGATCAGAGAGGTGCATCCCGTGGGTCGACGCGCTCAGGTACGACCGCCAGGCCTCGATCAGAGGTGACTCACTCATCCAGGTCCTCCAGGTCGTCGTCACTCACCGTGAAGTCCTGCCGGAACTCCTCGATGGCCGGGCCGTTCAGCAGGTACACGACGTCGCCGCCCTTCGCGCCCGGTTCGCCCGGGATCGCGATCTTGAGTGCCATCAGGCTCTCCACGCTCCCAGCGCTCGCCCTCGCCCAAGCTTCCTGCGCAGCTTGCGTCTCGGCTGCAGCGAGACTCTCGGTGTGGCCGCTGTCGTCCTTCGCCGTGACCTCGAGGTTGGGCTGCAGTGGGTACACGAGCAGTACGGGGTGCGGCAGCGCCGCGTACACCGCGGGCTCCACGAGGTCCTCGCCGGCGTGTGCGTACGACTTGCCGAGATCTGTGCTTCCGGCCAGTCGCGCGCTGCTACCCGATATGCGGAAGGCGCCAGTCGAGCCGTCCGGCGCGTAACGTACCGCACGGACCGGCCGTTTCACCGCGAGCCCTGGAGCCAGCTCTACCGCGGTTCCCGTGCCACCGACCACGCCAACGGTCCAGTCCTGAAAGGCCGGCCCGCCCTGTTCTCGGATGATCTTGTGCAGTGAGTTGGCGAGGATGAGATTGCCGCGGTCGTACTTGAAGGCGGCCAGCAGGTCGGCCACCTTGCTGCGCGAGACGCCCTGCTTGCCCGGGAACCCAGTCCCCGTGTTCCAGCCTGAACCGTCGTCGATGCCGGCGAAGAACTCCAGGACTGCCGCCTCGTTGCCCCGGAGGATTCCGGTCGACGCGGGAACCTTGGTTGTTTCGATCCGACGACCGGCGAGGGAGATGACCAGCGACTTGGCCTCGGCCGCACCCTTCTTGGCGGTGATGGCCAGGGTCTCGGGGTGCTTTCGGACCATGAGGCCGAAATCCTTCGGGGTCCGGCCGAGATCTCGCATCTCCTTGATCTGGTTGGAGAGCTCGTCGGACACGTCGGCCACGAACCTGAACTGATCCGCGACCTCGGGGCTGACCCAGACGCGCACCAGGTCCTCGTAGCCCGGGCGGTAGCCGAACCATCTGGCCATCTGCAGGAGCGTGTCGGCGGCTCCGACGATTCGGTAGAAGTAGCTGACCGTGAGGCCCTCCAGCGTCAGGCCCCTGGACAGGACATCGCCTCCCACAGCGATCATGTTGCGGGCTTGGTCATCCGTGGCCTTGTCGCGTGAGGAGTTGATCAGCTCCACCTGGGTGTCGAACACTGCCGCGAAGAGCTTGTCCCGCACCTGCGTCCACGTGACCCCTGCATCGGCGAAGTGGCTGGCGAACACCTCGGCGAGTTCGAGCAGAACCTTGTGCCGATCGTCTCCAGTCACGGGCGGCTGGGCGTGGATCTCGATCGCGTTCTTCAGACGGGAGAACTCGTGGGCGACGAGGTCGAACGTCTGGCTCTGGACGTTCTTGAACCGGGACACGTTGACCAGCATGGATCGTGGCGACTGGTCGTTGCGGACGAGTCGGATCGCAGACGCGACGACGAAGGCGCGGATCGCCTCCTCAAGACTCGCCGGTAGGCATGAGACCGAGAGATGAGACTTGTGCTTCGGGGGGAAGGCATCGTGAGCGTCGTTGATGTCAACCAGGCCTGTGAACGTGGCGGCGTCGGCGGTGCCGAAGAACTTGCGCGCTCCCACGTAGTTGGACGGGCTCTTCAGGGTCAGGATGTAGTGATGGGGGAAGAGGTCGTCCTTGAGGGCCTCGTCGAACGTCGTGTGGTCGATGAACACGTTCGCGAACGGGGTCGCCGTGAATGCCATGTAGGACGACCGGGTCGTCAGCGCCAGCAGCTCCCGGATCTTCTGGTTGATCAGGGTGGGGCTGGTGTCGCCCGAGGCCCTGTAGTTCGTGTTGACCGAGGCGTAGTCCGACTCGTCGTCGACGACCAGCATCGGGATGTCGAACTGCTCCCCTTTGAACTGGCTGGACAACCAGGTGATCAGATTGGTCAGCGGAGTCTTGTTCTTCTTGATGACGAAGACGTAGGGATGATCAGCGTTGGGGTCGATGTGCACCGCTTGGCCGGTCAGCGACGACGCGACGAAGTCCTTCGCGTGTGTCGTCATACCCTGTCCACGCAGAAACTGCGTCTGTGTCGGGTGCCGACCAACACCGATCACCTTGTCATGAACTGTCACCGACGAGTCCTTGCCCAGGAACCCCTCGTCGACCCGGAACTGCGTCTGCTTGCGCAGGGACTCCGTCCCGCCGGTGAGCAGCACGACCAGCTTGTAGCCGGCGTCAGCCGCCTTGTTGACGATCCCGATGTAGGTCGCGGTCTTGCCGGACTGGACATCGCCGATGACCAGTCCCCTCCGCTTCCAGGAGCCGGTCTGGCTGGGGTCGCCCAACAGGTCCACAACCTCACTACTCGACTGGTCCAGCCGGTCGAGCACTTGGGGGGCGAATCCCTTGTCGTGGGTGAGGAACTGCTTGTACGAGTACCAACGCTCCAGCTTCACCCTGCCCGATGTGACCGCGCGTGCGAACCACGGTTCGAAGTCGGGTGCAAGTACCACGGGCGGCGCGATCTCGACAGCGACCTGCTCCATGACGGCGCGGGTGATCTGGGCGTACACCGCCGCGCCGGAGGCCTCGGGGAAGACCAGATCGATCGATGGTCGCATCGCGTCGATGGTTGCCTCGACCGCGGTGAGGGGCGCAGGCAGGCCGTGTTTGGCAACGATCGCCTGCAAGATCAGGTTGACCGCCGGCTGCAGATTGGTCGGCAGGCTGACGGCGGAGCCGAGCACCTGCTGATCTGTGGTCATTGCGACAGTGCCTCTCTCAAGTGCTTCGTGAAGTCAGGGACATGGCAGTACGGGTCCGACCTCGAGATGCTGGTGATGAAGGTCTCCCTGTCGATGCCCTGGTCTCGGGTGAGTTCCCACGCCGCGCGTGCGCGATCGACGAGTTCGTGTTGGTCGGGCAGCCCGGCGGGGACACCGTCCCCGCTCAAGCGATTGTGCGCATCAATGATCGGGAAGGTGCTCTGCAGGTCGTCGATCACCAAGGCGAAATGCTTCCGTTGGTCCTCCGCCAGCCGGTCGATGAAGGTGCGAACCGTTGGATGGTCGAGGTTCACCTCGTACCGGAACTCGTCGCCGTTCAGGTGAAGGTCCCACAGATGTTCGACAGTCTCGGTTGCTTGGACCTTGCGGCCACGGAACTCCTGGACCTTCTGGCTGGGCAGCATCATGGTCTTCGCGAGTTCGCCCAGGCGCTTCCTGACCTGAGGGGGCGGATCAGCTGTCGACTTCTTGACGTCCAGCGCCCACAGGTGGTCGAGCGTGTTCGGGATGTCCACCCGGACGCGTGTCAACTTCGCCATCTCACTGCGGGGCATCACGCGGAACCAGGTCCCCCAGATGACCAGCCGCGAGCCGCGGTAGACGTAGAACCCCTGCGTCTCACGGAGTCCCCCGAGCCGGAGCATCCGCTCACGCTCCGTACTGGAGAGCCTGTTCAGGTAGGGGAGGGTGTACGCCATCAGACTCACCGTCTGCCCCTCGATCTCGATCGACTCCCAAGGGCTCGGCTGGGTCAGACGGGAGTGTCGCATGAACGGGTCGATCGGGTCGATCAGGCCGCCGTTAAGCCGGAACTCGATGCCGCGTACGCCGTCGCCTGCGATGAACAGATGGAACACCAGAGCCACGTGCTGCTTCACTCGCTGCGCCACGCGGTCCAGGCCGTCCTGATCGGCACCTTCCGTCATCGCGAGCTGGTCAAGGTCGCCCCAGTGGACAAGCGTGCCGTGTGAATGACTCTGCAGGAGCGACCAGCCGAGCAGTGACTCGGCCTCCGTCTGCTCAAGTTCCAACAAGGACCACTTACCTGAGGCGATCACGTGGTCGAGGCTCCACCGCAACGCCGTGATCTGGCCATCGCGCTTCGAGACGAGAGTAAGCGAGCGGCACTGCGAGAGCGACGCCGTCTTGAGCCCGAGCCCGAACCGCCCCAGATCTCCCGGCTTTCGTTCCGCGCCGGGGCCCGTCGCGGCCAACCGCATCGCGTCGACAGCCTCGATCTTCGTCATGCCGACGCCGTTGTCGACCACCGCGATCTCGAAGGCCGCCGTGGGGCTGAACAGCACATCGACCAAGGACGCTTCGGCGGCTATGGAGTTGTCGATGATGTCTGCGACGGCAGATTCAACGGTGTATCCCATGGACCGCATCGACTCCAGCAGACTCGGGTCAGGCGGCACGTCAATCGATTCCAAGAAGCCGCTCCCCACCTAGTCGTATCCATCCATGTTGGCCGCTACCTACATCTTGCAGGAGTATGAACATTGCTGCTCGCGAACCGCGGGGAGCAGCCAATCAGCCCTCACGCTCGCCGCGGACCCGGGTGGAGGGGCGGCGGGTCGCGGTGCGCGCTTCGGGATGCGGCAACCCTGACGACCGAGCACTCTCGACGGGGGCGGCCATCTGGCCCCGATGTGCCAAGATGTCGCCAACGAAGGGAGAACGGTGGCGGGGCCGGGGCCGCAGTCAATCGACCGTAGGCAGGCGTGGTTCGGGCCACAGTACGTCGGTCAGGTGGTCTCCCAGGCAGGCTACCCATGGAAGGCGGAACCGGACGGCAACGATGTCTACTCGTTCGACGGCTCGGTTGGGATCCACCCTGGAACGAGCCTGCACGTTCAGGTGAAGTGCTTCCGTGGCACCTTCAAACAGAGCAAGTCCTACTTGATCAAGGATGCTTGGCGAGCGAACTGGGAAGATCTGACGCAGCCCGCCTACTTCGTCGTCGTGGAGTTGCCCGGCGATGTCGGTGCCTGGCTGGATCATGACCCTGTGAACCGCGCGACGTTGGCCCGAGCGAGTGCGTATTGGGCTCGGATCGATCCGTTGGGTCCGAACCAGAAGTCGATCCAGGTCCGAACCACTCAGCGGTTCACCGCCGCAACCGTAGATCTCTGGCGGACGCAGTTTCTCGAATACGCGTCGGTCCACGGTCTTCTACGTGGAAGAGCGGCGTCATGATCAACACGTACGCGGCTGCAACGAGCTATCTCCTGGCGCATGGCTGGGCTGAAGAGGCGATCACGGACCGTGCAGGGTCCTGGACAAAACGGGACGCCCTGACGATCGTGCCGTTCACCCTCGAGCTGGGGTCACTCTCATGGACCCAGTTCCTGGAGGGCGTGGCGGGCGTTCAGAGAGTTCCCGAGACCGAGCTTGAGCGGGAGATCCTCGAATCGATGGCGCAAGTGTCGCCCGGGCCAACGATCGATCGGGTCGAACTTGATCTCCACCTTTCTGGCCCTGGTGTCCGCATACATGAGACCGAGGCTCGCAGATTCGGACTGTTCGTGGCAGCGACCGCCGAGGCAGTCAACGAGTTGATCAAGGACGCCCGCCACATCGTTCGCCACCCGAATCGCCTGCAGATTGTGGGAGGCCCCGGTGAGGGATCTGTTCGGATCCAGTTCCGCGAGCCCGAACCGGTCGTTGACGAACCCCTGTTCGACTACCCGAGCGCAACGCTCGAGGGGCAGGCACTACATCGGCTGGCGCAGATCTTCAACGCGGCGGATCAAGCCGCGGCCCGACCGACCGATTCGCTATTGGACGCGCAAGTGAATCTGGACGCCGGAGCTCGCCGAGCGCTGGCTCGACTCGCTCGACTCATGTCCACCGGTGGTTGGAACGCGGACGGGTTCCTCACTCGCCCAGACGATCAGCCCCTGGCGGTCGGACTGTCTCTGGCTGGCGCGCACCGCCTTCGAGTCTCGACGGAAGACGCCGAGGAGAAGATCGTCACCCGGACCTATCACGGCCTTATGGACGGCTGGACCTGGTCACTAGGGGAGATGAGGCTGAATACCGACGACGGGCGAAGCCTCCGAGCCGCCGTGCCCGCTGCTCTTCAGATCACCGTTGCGACCCTTAACAGCACCCCCGACCAGCGGGTGACGGCCACGTTCCAAGTGTTCGAGCGTGTCGGCCCTAAGGGAACTGAGTCCACTCAGCATGCTCTAGTCTCGGTGACTCCAGATGCCCGACTCCCAGACCCGCCTGTGAGCCCACCTCCTCCAGCGGTACGGTGACGAGCAGCACGCCGTCGATACAGGAGCAGCCATGACCGACCTGACTAGCGGCGCCCCTGACGAGGCGGCGGTCCGTTTCGTCCAGGAGTTGATCGCCCAGGTGGACGTCGGCCGTGAGCCCTCCGCCCAGGACATCGCCACCGCACTAGGTCTCGACGACAAGCCCGTCCGCGACCTCATCAACCGCTTGGACGATGCGGGCTACCTCGGAGGCGAGCGCTACACCGGCCAAGGCCGCCCAGTGAGGGTGACGTGGGTCTCCGAGGAGCTCCGCGTCGAAAATGGCAGCTGACCGCGGTAGGCAGAGGGCGAAGCACCCGTCGGTGCCAGCTACGAACGCGGCATCGAGGGAGTCGCCGGTGCAGATACCGGAGTGCTCGAGCCGGGCGCCGCGGCGTTTACAACGCGAGCCTTACCACGCGAGCTTGGGAAGCTGGCCGCAATCGAACACGGCGGCGAGCGCGTGGTCCCAGTTCTGGTCTCATTCGTGCCCGTCCACGGCAGTTCGCGCCGGGGCGCCGATCGACTGAAACGCCTAGCCACGGCCATGTACGACGTCCGGTGAACGGTGGGTTGCCCTACTGCTAAGCGGGCTTCCGCAAGGGCGACTGGTTTCACATTGACTCCTTAGTACGGGGTCAATCGCGCTTCTGCGCCGTGGTCATCAGGTGTCCACGTTTCGCGTGGTTCGCACGGCGTCGGCTGCCTGGTCCATAGGCACGCCAGCGCTGACCATGGCGACGACGTCGTCCACCGCCGCGGTGAAGACTCGGACTCGGCTGTGGCTCGGTCCGTAATGGATGCGTCCGATCCGGTAGCTGAGGCGGTAGGCCTGTTCCAGGGTGATGTCTAGCCGGTCAGCGAGCGCGTGGATGGTGAGGAGCAGGGGTTGGGTGACGGGTGGCTCCCAGTGGTCGCCGATTCTTACCACCGCGACCACCACCGGTGGCGTGGGGACTCTCGGGGCATGTCGTTGACCCAGGCCAGGAGCGAGCCGTACACGACTCGGTAGTGAGTGGTGCCTGCACCGATGAAGACCCGCTCGATCTCACCGGCAGTCACCGCCCGCCGGATCTCGTGTTCGCTGAGGCTCAGCAGCCAGGCAGCTTCCTTGACCGTGATCATCACTCTTGGGTCCCACGGGTCAGGTTCGTCCGGCAGCCGGAGAGTGTCTCCGTGAGGTCTGAAGCCCTGCTCGCGTACTCGCTGTGGGGAGTCGACGTCGAACTCGGGTTCTGCTTCGGGCGTCTTGACCGCCTTGCTGCGTCGCTTCGGTCTTTGGGTAGCGGGCACCGTGGGCGCGGGCGGGGCTGGCCGCCCAGTGGTCGCCAGGCCGGGTTCCAGGGGTGGGTAGCGATCGTGCTTGTGGTAGTACCGGCCGGCGTGGGTCAGGGTGGCCGTCCACACCCCGCGCGGCCGGCTGACCTTTGCAAGACCCCGGGTCTGCAGGGCGATGGCCACGGTCTTGTAGGCGGAGATTGGCGGGTCTCCGTCGGGGTAGGTTGCGAGCCAGTCGAGCACGGCGCGCTGGATGTCGTTCACCGGTCGTTGCATACGGAGCATTCTGGGTGCCGCTGGTCCGAACGCTCCCGCCGCGGAGGTCAACGAGCGAGTCTCGGGACACGCCGGGCGGCCAGGATCCTCTGACACCGGGGCCGCAGCGTGGGCGAGATGTGACGCCGCGCGTCCCGATCGCCGTGTCGTTTGGCCTAGGGGTAGTGAAGGCTCGTGCCACGACGAGCGTCGCTACGGAGGAGGTGGTGAGGAGGCTGGTGGGCCGTGTTCGATTTCTGGGGAGGCCCGGAACCGTGTTACCTGGAAATGTTACCTCGGTTCCCACGTAAGCCACCTTTGTGAGCGTAACGGCCACGTTGCCAAGGTTGCGTTTCCCCTAGCCACCGGCACTTGTTACATTCCCAAGCTGACAGTGCGGGTTCGATTCCCGTCATCCGCTCCAGTGAATGGCCTTGTCGGAAGCGCCTTCAGGTTCGACCGATACCGCACTTGGTAACCGTGCTAGCTGAAATTGTCACCTGGTGAGGTCGCATTCGAGGCAACACGGTCGCGTCGGCCAGCAGCGCCCAGCGGCGCAGGTATCCTCTGGCTAGGCTGGATACCCCGAGAAGAAGGCTCCCGGGCCGGGCGGAACGTCAGCTCGGATACTGAAAGTGTTGCCGCCGTTCGCCGCCTCCTTGAGAGGTCACCAGGTGCGCTGATCGACGCGCTGGGCCCGATGGTGCAGGTCGTGACCCGAGGCTCTGAAGCGAAGGAACCTAGCCGAGAGCCGCGCGTTCGTCGCAGATGTCGAACCCGTCGCGTTGCGGTGCAGCCAGCTCCGTATGGGTAGACCACGGAGTTGAAGGCGTCGACGTCGTCGATCTTCTTCAGCACCTCGCCGGTGGTGTCGGCGATCCTCCAATTTCGCTCACGCCGTCCTTGAGCGGGAGAGGCCGCTCCCGATGTTTCGTCTGTGACCGAGCCTCTTGGCGCCAACAAGCAGGGAGTCTCGAACGCTGTACCGCCGATGTCACCCCTGCCACTGGCGGAGAAGGAGTCCAGCCTCACGCTGGACTCCTTCTCGGTCTCACGCTGCCAGTCGACTTCTCGGCGCGGCTCGGCGAGGGCAGCGGTGCCGTGCTGGCCGAACCGGTGGTCGGGTCGGCAGTGGTCGCGCTGACCGGCATCGTCAAGCTCTCCGGGCTGATGTGGGCGCCCTCGCCCGACGAAACCCCTAACCACGGGAGCTTGCGGACAAGTCCGTGACGCCGTTCTCGCCTACTGCTAGTCAGGGGAGTGGGCCAGCCCTCTGACCGCGAGGTCGGCGATGCCACGGCTGCGCCAGGGCACTACGTAGTAGCGCGTAGTTCGGGAACCAGGAGCCTGCTGAGTTCGACTTCTGCTGCGAGAGGGCCCGTGACTGTCGCGCCCGAGGTGTGCGTGAGGGGGCGGAGTGTTCGGCTCTGGTGGACCGGTGGCGTGGTTGGTCACGGCCTGGTTCGCCGTCCTCTGCGTCGCTGCACTGGTCGCTGTCCTGCGGGCGCGGGGCGCGGTCGGGCGGGGTTCGGGGGCCGCTCATCTGCTGATGTGTGTGGTGATGGCGGCGATGCCGTGGTCGTGGTCGATGGTGGTTCCCGCGTTGGTGTGGCTGCTGGTGTTCTCCGCGCTCGCCCTGTGGTTCGTGGGGTTGGCGCTGTTCGGGTCGTCGGGCGCCCACGGTCACGTCGTGCCGGTGCCCGCTTACCACGCGGTGATGATGGCCTCGATGGCCTGGATGGCCGTGCTGATGACGACCGTGTCGGCGCCCGCAGGGATGCACCAGCACTCCGACCCGGGCCCGGTGCCGTCCTGGTCGGGTGTGGTGAGTGGGGCCTTCGTTGCAGTGTTCGCCCTGGCATCGCTGTGGTACCTGCGGAGACTGGCCCGGCCGGCGCCGTCGTCGGGGGCCGACGGCGCGACGTCTGCGACCGACCTGCTCGCCGGTTTAGGCATGGCGCTCGGCATGGGCGGTTCGTTCGTCCTTCTGCACTGACCGGTACTCACCGGGATCTCCATCCATTTCGACGACAAACAGAAAGAGGATCCTCATGCAACACAGGTTCATCGGCCGGCTGGCCCTCGCCACTGCAGGGGCCGTGCTGATGGCAGTGGCGGCTGCGGCGCCGGCGTCCGCCCACGTGCACGCGGACGGTGCTCTCACCGCCGGCGGCTACGCGGTGGTGACGTTCCGGGTGCCGACCGAATCCGACGCAGCCTCGACGACGGCGATCACGGTCACCCTGCCGGCCGAGACGCCGCTGGCCTACGTCGCAACCCAGACCAAGCCGGGTTGGAGACCGACACTGGTGACCGCCGATCTCCCAACCCCGACGACGAATGACGACGGGGAGAAGGTGACCACGTACGTGAAGTCGGTGACCTGGACCGCGACCGGTGGCGGGATCCCGCCGGAGCAGTTCGACACCTTCGCCCTGTCGATCGGCCCGATCCCCGACGTGAAGGAGATGGTGTTCCCCACCCTGCAGACCTACAGCGACGGGACGAGGGTCGACTGGTCCGAGATCGCCGAGGGCAGCGCCGAACCCGAGCATCCCGCACCGTCGGTCCCAGTAGCGGCCGCCGCTTCGGCCAGCCCTTCTGATACCGCCGGACCGACTGCGACAGCCGCCGGGGCTCCCACCCACGACCACAGCGAGCCGGCCGTGGACACGTCCTCAGGGACGGGCACGCTCGGCCTGGTGGGGATCGTGCTCGGCGCGCTCGGTGTGGCGCTCGCGGCGGTCGCGCTCGTGCGCGGCTCGCGGCGTCCGACGGGGCAGTGAGGACTGGCAGGATTCTCCGACGGGGCGGCCGGATCGCGGCCGCCCTGTTTGTGGTCGTGGCCGTTGCGTCGTCGGCGACGACCCCGGCCTGGGCGCACGCCGTCTTGACGTCGAGCGCTCCTTACGACGGGCAGCGTCTCATCGGCGCGCCGGTCGAAGTGCGGTTCACCTTCGACGAGCCGGTGAACCTGGCCGACGACGCCACGGCCGTGCTGACCGATTCCGGCGGCCGGGTGGATGGGGCGCCAACACTGGTCGACGGAGGCACGACCGTGGTGGTGCCGCTCTCCGGGGCCCTTGCCGATGGGGCCTACACCGCGAGCTACCGGGTCGTGTCCGCGGACGGGCATGTGGTGAGCGGTGCGATCAGGTTCGGAGTGAACGCTGACCCCTCCGCTGCGGCTGCGGCCGTGGCGAGCCCGCAGCCGACCTCGCTCGACGTCGCGAACGATGCGGCGAAGGGCCTGCTCTTCCTTGGCGCGGTGTTGTTGCTGGGAGTGGGCGTAGCCGTGCGGACATTGTGGCCCGCGGCCTCCGGCTCGCCTCGGGTCCGCGCACTGTTGCTGGCCGGGTGGGGTCTCCTGGTGGCCGGCACCTTCGTCCGCCTCGCCACGTCGGGACCGCTGGCCGCCGGCACCGGTTGGGCTGGCGTGCTGCAGTTCAGTGGGGCGGCCACGACGTTGCACGAGATGAGCGGTGCGGCGGGGTTGGTCCGGCTCGCGCTGCTCGCCGCCGTCGTGCCGAGGCTGCGCAGCACAGTACTGTCGGGCCGGGTCGGGAACGTCGTCGACGGACTGCTGGCAACGCTGCTTCTGACCAGCATCGCTGCGGACGGCCATGCGGCCGCCGGTTCGGATGCGGCGCTGGCGGTGGCTTCCGCCGTGGTGCACCTGGCGGCGATGAGCGTGTGGCTGGGCGGCCTGCTCGCCCTGTTGCTGGTCGTGCTCGCGCCGGACGGCACTGCGGACCGGCTCGGACCGTGGTCCCTGGTGGCTTACGGGGCGGTCTGCCTCCTGGTCCTCTCGGGGGAATACCAGGCGTGGCGCCAGATACAGCCTCTCGACTCGCTCCTAACCACCACCTACGGCCAGGTCCTGGTGATCAAGCTCGCCCTGGTCGCCGGTGCGCTCGGCCTGGCCTGGGTGAGCAGACGTGCGATCACCGGGTCGCTTCCGCCCGACCGGCGCCGGCTCCGGGCCGGTGTCCTGGCAGAGACGATGGTCGTGCTGATCGTGGTCGGTGTCACCACCGCGCTGGTTTCGCTGCCGCCGGCTCGGACGGCCTACGGGCCGCCGGTCACCGTGACTGCACCCGTGCACGGTGGCACCGCCCAGATCACGGTGGACCCCACCCGCACCGGGGTCCAGGGCATCACCGTACGCATCCTCGGTGCAGACTCCCGACCGGTGGCCGTGACCAGCGTCAGCGCCAGGCTTTCTTCGGAGGCGGTCGCCGGGCTCGAGGTCGCCCTCGACGCTCAACCCGATGGAAGCTGGTGGGGCAGCGCTGTCGTGCCGGTTCCGGGGGAGTGGACCCTCACGCTCACGGTCGCGCTGAGCGGGGCCGGCACGTACACCACTCAGACCGCCTACCGGTCGTGGTAGGACCAGAGCCAGCCGGAGATGCGGCGGCATGTGCAGGCCTGATCAACACAGCGCTAGACGTGCGCGGGGAAGGGGTGATGCGCGTCACCCCTTGACGTTGTCAGCCGACAGGTGCCAGGCCAAGGGCGACGACGGCCCCGATCACGGTGAGCGCCGGTGGCTGGATCCCGGCAGCGTCGGCGAGGGCTGGCAGCGTGGCGACTGTGCCGCGCACGATCTGTTGGTCGGGCAGTGCGGCTTTGGTGACGATGGCGGCGGGGGTGTCGCTGTCGAGGCCGCGGTTGGTCAGGCCGGTGCAGATCTCGGCGAGGTGGGCGACGCCCATCAGGATGACGATGGTGCCCGAGGTCTGCGCGAGTGCGTCCCAGTTGACGGTCGAGGCGGGGTGTTCGGGTCCGACGTGTCCGGAGACGACGCTGAAGTTCTGGGTGATGCCGCGGTGGGTGAGGGGGATACCGGCGAGTTCGGGCCCTGCGATCGCGGAGGACACTCCGGGGATGACGCGGACGGGGATGCCGACCTCGGCGCAGGCGAGCCACTCCTCGCTGCCGCGTCCCAGCACGAACGGGTCGCCGCCCTTGAACCGGACGACGGTCCTGCCGCTGCGGGCGTGCTCGATGAGCAGCGCGTTGATATCGGTCTGGGCGGTCTGGCAGCCACGGGGGATCTTGCCGACGTCGATCAGGGTTGCGCCGGGCCGGGTCTCGTCGAGGCAGGCGAGCGGGGCGAGGTGGTCGTAGAGCACGACGTCGGCTTCGCGGAGTGCGCGAAGCCCGCCGACGGTGAGCAGGTCGGGGTCGCCGGGTCCGCCCCCGACGAGGATGACCTGGCCCGTGCTGCCGGTGTTCATGGTGGTCCTTCCGTGATGGGCTGTCGTGGCACTTAGCCGGTGCGTCCGTCGGTGCCGCACAGGGCGTTGACGGCGGCGACGGTGACCGCGCTGCCGCCCCGGCGCCCGTGTACGACGAGGTAGTTCAGGCCGAGGGTGTTGTCGGCGAGGGCCCGCTTGGACTCCGCCGCACCGACGAAACCGACCGGGATGCCGAGGACGGCGGCAGGCGCGAGCGCATGCTCTTCCTCGATGATCTCGAGCAGGTGGAACAAGGCGGTGGGCGCGTTGCCGATCGCGACCAGCGCGCCCGGGAGGTGGGGGCGCCACAGTTCGACCGCCGCGGCGGTCTTGGTGGTGCCGAGCCTCGCGGCGAGGCCGTCGAGTCGCGGGTCGTCGAGCAGGCAGTGGATCTGGTTGTCGTGGGGGAGGCGGGAGCGGATGATGCCGCTGGCGACCATCCGCGAGTCGCACAGGATCGGACCACCCTGCCGCAGCGCGCTCGTGGCGGCAGAGGCGAGGCCATCGGACCAGGCCAGGTCGTCGAGGAGGTCGATCTGACCGCTGGCGTGGATCATCCGGACGGCAACCGCCCGGAGGTCTTCGGGTACCCGGTCGAGGTCGGCTTCGGCCGCGATGGTGGCGAAGGACTGCCGGTAGATCTCGGCGCCATCCTTGACGTAGTCGTAGCTCACAGCGCCTCCTGACTTACGACCTCAAGGAACCGGTCGCGGACCAGGCGGGCTCGCAGCGGGTCGTGGCTGGTGATGGCGGCGACGGTGACCCCGGCGGTGTCTCCAGTGGCTGGGGTCCAGGCCGATCCGTCATCGGCCCGGTCGGCGCGGACGCAGTAAGTGTGGCGGGCTTCGGCCTCGGCGACGATGGTGGCGTTCGCGGGTGGGGAGTCGGTGAGGGCGAGCACGTACCAGGCGCCGTCCAGGTCGGCGGGCTCGAAGCTGCGGGCGTGCCAGGTGATGGCGCCGACCTCGGCAAGGCTGGCGAGGCGGCTGTGAACCTCGGGGGAGATGACCTCGACCCGGGCGCCGGCGTCGAGCAGCTTCGGGACGCGGCGGCGGGCCACGCAGCCGCCGCCGACGACGACGACCTTCCGGTCGCGCAGCAGCAGGCCGGTGAGGTAGGCGGGGGAGCCTGTGGTGGTGCGGGCGCGGAGCGCGCCTTCCTTGTAGCGCTGGGCGACCACTTCGGCGAGTTCGTTGCAGGGCCCGATGACGTCGGCGATCCGGATGACGGCGTCGGGGTGGTCGGCGCGGAACTCCTCCACCTGCTGGTGGACCCACTGGTCGAGCCGTCCGGTGAACAGGAAGTGGGGCATGACCACGATCCGGCGGCTGCCCGAGGCGTGGTACTGGCGCAGGATCTCCGGCAGCGAGGGCCGGGCAACCTGGATGAACGCGGACAGCACCTGGTGGTAGCCGCCGGTCTCGAACACGATCCTGGACAGCCGGACGTGGTCGGCGTTGGCGTCGGTGACGCTGCAGCCGCGTCCCACCATGACCACGTCGGTGTCCTCGGCGCTCCACTCGGCGCGTGCGGTGGCGATCCTGGCGTGGACGGCGGCGACCAGCGGCTTCGGCGAGCCGAGGTGCCGCGTGTAGACGACGGTCGCGTCGAGGTGGCGGCCCCTGGAGGCGTCGATCGCCTCGGGGATGTCGTCGCGCACGTGGCCGCCGGTGCCGATCATCAACGGGACGACGACGGCCGAGGGGGCGTCGGTGAGCACGGTGTCGAGGGCGGCGTCAATGGTGGGTGGCGTGAGTTCGACGAACCCGGCCTCGACTCGGACGCCGGGCAGTAGCCCGCGGACCTTCTCGACCAGTGCCGTTGCTGCGTCGGCGCCGGCGTTCACCCTGGTGCCGTGGCCGGCGATGACCAATGGCGGTGGGGTGGGGGGCACGGCGTCAGGAGAAGGGGTGGAGGGCTCGTGGCTCATCGTTCCATCCAGTGGTAGTCGCGGGGGGTGACCATGGCCGTGCGCCCGGTACCGGCAGGCAGGTAGCGGGTGGTGGAGGAGCCGACCACGACCAGGGAGTTCATGTTGACCACGTCCGGGTCGAAGTCGGCCAGGGTGGCGAGGGTGACCTTCTGCCCGGGACGGTCGGCCTCCTCGACGACGGCGACCGGTGTGGTGGGCGGGCGGTGGGCGGCGAAGATGGCCAGTGCGTCGGGAAGGTGGTGCAGTCGGGTGCGGCTGCGCGGGTTGTAGAGCACGGTGACCAGGTCGGCTTCGGCGGCGGCGCGGACGCGTCGCAGGATGGTGTCCCAGTCGGTGTGCAGGTCGGACAGCGAGATGGTGGCGTGGTCGTGGCCCAGCGGTGCGCCGAGGATGGCGGAGGCGGCGAGGCTGGCGGTGACGCCGGGCACGATGTCGATGTCGATGCCGTCGGTGCCCTGTTCGAGGGTGGGGGAGGCCATCGCGTAGATCGCGGGGTCGCCGGAGCAGACCAGGGCGACGTTGTTGCCTTCGCGGGCGAGCTGGATGGCGGTGGCCGTGCGTTCCTCCTCCTTGCCCATCGGGGTGCTGGCGATCCGGACGCCGGGCCGCAGCAGGTCCTTGACCTGGGCGACGTAGGGCCGGTAGCCGACCACGACCGAGGCCTCCCGGATGGCCTGCTGGGCGCGGGGGGTGGTGAGGTCGCGGGAGCCCGGGCCGAGGCCGATCACGGTGAGCTTGCCACGGGCGGGGATCCGTCCGACCGCGCAGGTGGCGTCGGGCGTCCGCCGCTTCTCCACCACCAGGGTGGCACCGTGGGCGACCACGGACGCCTCGGCGACGCTGGGCGTCCCCACTGCCTGCAGGGGTGCCGCGCTGGGGTTGGGCACCGCTTGCCCGGCCAGATCGGCGGCGGGGTAGGTGACCAGCGGGACGCCGAGCTGGGCAGCAAGTTCGACCAGCCCCGGCTCGTCAGCTTTCGCGTCGACGCTGGTGATCGCGGTCAGTGAGGCCAGCGCCAGGCCTCCCTCGGCGAGAGCCTGCTCCAGCAGGGCGCGCAGGGACGCTGCCGTGGTGCCGCGGTTGCAGCCCATCCCGGCGACCAGGCTGGGCGGGTTGAGGACCACCGTGGGCGGGGTGTCGGCCGCTGTGACCTCGTCGGTGACCACGACCCGGCCGACCGATTCGGTCGGGGTGGTCTCGTCCATCGACGCCACGACCACGTTGGGTGGCAGCGGGGGGAGCGGCCAGCACTGACTGCGGCGGACGACAACCGGGTCGCCGTCGAGGATGGCCCGGGTGACACCGGCGACATCCCCGGACCAGGGCCAGCCGAGCGTGTCCAGGCCGGGCACGCCGGCCGCGTCGGTGGCGGTGGTGAGGACAGCGGTGGCGTCGAGTCCTTCGGCGAGGCGGGCGGCGAGGTCGTTCGCCCCGCCGGCGTGGCCGCCGACCAGGGGGATGACGAATCGGCCCGCATCGTCGATGACGACCACGCCGGGGTCGGTCTTCTTGGACGCCAGCAGCGGCGCGATGATGCGGGTGGTGGCACCCAGTGCCAGGTGGCTGACGATCAGGTCGCACTCGGCCCAGGCCTGGGGCAGGCCGGTGACGGCGCCGTCGGTGTAGCGGCGGCTGGCCTGGCCGAGGATGGCGTCGATCCGGTCGGCGCGGGCGCGGCTGGCCGGGCCGCTGGTGACCTGTCCGATCATGGTTGTTCTCCGATGCCGAGGGGTACTGGGTGGCGGGCAGGGCCGGCGATGCCTCCCGGCCACGGTGCGTCGTCCTCTGAGGGGTGCCGGTCGAGCACGAGGACCACGTTGGGCTCGCGCGGGACGATGGTGCGCGCGGCGGCGGTGCTCAGGACGCGGACGCGTTCGTCGGGCTCGCCGAGCCGTTCGGCCAGCACGAACCACCGGCCCAGGTCGGCCAGGGCGGTAGCCAGCTCCCTGATGCCGTGCTGAGCTGAGGTGAATACTGCGACCTTTGTGACGGTGCGTGCCAGGTCGAGTGCCGGTTCGAGAGGACGGCCGTGGACGCTGACGACGGCGGCGTCGTCCCACGGCAGGCCGACCGCGGCGAACGCGGCAGCGATCGAAGACACGGCTGGCACCACGCGGGGACGCAGACCTGCAGCGCGGAGCGACCTGACGACACCGAAGTACAACGGGTCGCCGCTCGCGATCACGACGGCCACCTCCTCCTCGGGAAGAGCAGCGAGCTGTGCGACAGCCGGCTGCAACGCTCCCAGGGTGATGCGTCGGGAGTCCTCCACCTCGAGGGCGTCGAGGTGGCGTTGCCCGCCGACCACCCAGTCGGCGGTGGCGGCGGCCATCCGCAGTTCGAGGCTGGGGGTGCCGAGCAGGCCGTGGACGGTGATCACGCGTCTGCCCTGGTCACCAGTGGTGTGCCGTCCGCGGCGCGGTACTCGTGGCGGAAGCCGGGATGGTAGAGGTGACTGCGGGTGTCGTGCTGCACGGCCAGGGCCGGTCCGACGAGCACGACGGTGTGCTTCCACAGCTTGTGGGCCTTCATTGTGGCCGACAGTTCAGCCAGGGGGCAGCGCAGCATCAGCTCGTCGGGCCAGCTGACCCGGTAGCCGACGATGCAGGGCGTGTCGGCCGGGTACCCGCCGGCGAGCAGCTCGTCCTGGAGCACCTTGTTGCGGGCCGCGGACAGGTACAGCGCCATGGTGACGCCGTGGGCGGCGAACCCGCGGACCGTCTCCCGGTCGGGCATCGGGGTGCGCCCGCCTTCGAGGCGGGTGAGGATGAGGGTCTGGGAGACCTCGGGGATGGTGGTCTCGGCGTCCATCCGGGCGGCGGCGGCGGAGAAGGCCGAGACGCCGGGGATGGTGCGATGCGGGATGCCGATGCGTTCGCAGATGCGGCGTTGCTCGGCGGTGGCCCCGTAGATGGACGGATCACCGGTGTGGACCCTGGCGACCAGGAGGCCTTCGTCGTGGGCGCGCTGGTACAGCGGGGTGATGTCCTCCAGCGATTCGGTCGCGGAGTCGACCACGAGCGCGCCGGGTTTGGTGTTCGCGACGATCGAGGCGTCGACCAGGCTGGAGGCCCAGATCACGATGTCGGCCTGCTCGATGACCCGGGCGCCACGCACGGTGATCAGGTCCGCCGCGCCCGGGCCGGCGCCGACGAAGACGACCTCGCCGCTCACAGCGCGCCGCCCGTGCTGGTGCGCCGGGGCGCGACGAGGACCGTGGAGAAGTACGGGGTGCCGGCGGCCTCCACTTCGCTGAGCGGGGTGATGGTCTGGCCCGGCAGGCCGACGTTCACCCCGAGTACGCCGTCCAGGCCGCGGTCGTGGACGAGTTGCAGCAGGTCGGGCAGCTGGCGTCCGCCCTTGTAGGCGACGACGGTGTCGGCATGGTCGAGGGCGGTGCCGACCGCCTCCAGCCCGGCCGTGACCGGCACGAGGGTGAGGCTTTCGCGTCCCTCGACCAGCGGGGTCAGGCTGGCGGCGGCCAGCGCCTGCATGGCAGTGATGCCTGGGATGACCGACACGTCGAGATCGGGCACCACTGCCAGTACCTGGGCGGCGAGGTAGGAGAACGTCGAGTAGACACTCGGGTCGCCGACCGTGGCGAACGCGACCGTTGTCGCCCCCGCCTGGAAGGCGTCAACCGCGGCCTGCGCGGACGCCTCCCACGACTGGCGCCGCTTGGTGCCGACGCCGCGGCGCTGAGCCATGCTGAACGGCACCCGATGCAGCTTGCCGGCGGCGTCGGGGCAGGCGGCGAGCACGATCTGTTCGGCCCGGCCCGCGTCGTCGCCGCTGGCCTCGGTGCTTGGAACGAGGATGATGTCCGCGTTCGCCAGGATCCGAACGGCCTTGATCGTGACGAGGTCGGGGTCGCCCGGGCCGACGCCCACCCCGATCAGGGCAGGAGTGCGTGCAGCAGGGTCCACGGGAGCCTCCTCAGGTGTCCTCGCCCGATGTCGTTGCTCGGCAGTGAGGCGAGTTCCTGGCTCCCGGTACACGCGTTCTGCGTGGACCGGTCACAGTGGCGGGACCGCCCCGGACTTGCCCGTTCGGGCTCACCGGAGTTCCTCGGCACATCTCTGCGAGGCTCAGTCTGGCACACTCGGTGGCGAACAATTGCCACCAGCGGAAGGTTGGCCATGGGCGCACCCGGGACGGCCACAGCCGTCGGGCTCGCCCTGGGTTGGGCGGCAGACCAGCTGCTCGGCGACCCGCGTCGCTGGCACCCGGTCGCCGGCTTCGGCCGCCTCGCGACGGCGGTGGAACGTCGCACGTACGCCGACGACCGGCTGCCCGGAGCGGTCCACGTCGCGGTGCTGGTGGGAGGCGCGGCCGTTCTCGGGAGTCTGGTTGCCCGGGGCGGTCGACATCCCGTGCTGGCGACCCTGGCGACCGCTGCGGCCACCTGGACCGTGCTCGGCGGACGGTCGCTGGCGCGTGAGGCCGAGGCGGTCGCGGCCCACCTGGACGCCGGCGACCTGGCCGCGGCACAACTCCAGGTCAGCCACCTGGTGAGCCGTGACCCGCAGACCCTCGATGCCGACGGCGTGGCCCGTGCGGCCCTGGAGTCGGTGGCGGAGAACACCTCCGACGCGATGGTGGCCCCGTTGTTCTGGGGTGCGGTGGCGGGCATCCCCGGCCTGCTGGCGTACCGGGCGATCAACACCCTCGACGCCATGGTCGGCTACCACAACGAACGGTACGAGCGCTTCGGCTGGGCCGCGGCGAAGCTGGACGACCTCGCCAACTGGATCCCCGCCCGCCTGACCGGAGCGTTGGTGGTGGTCGTCGCCCCGCTGGTCGGCGGTGAGCGGGCGGACGCCGTCCGTGCCGTCCGTGAGCAGGCCGGTCAGCACCCGAGTCCCAACGGCGGGGTGGTCGAGGCGGCGTTCGCGGGCGCGCTCGGGGTGACGCTGGGCGGTCGCAACGTCTACGGCGGCGTCGAGGAGGACCGTGGCGAACTCGGCTTCGGCCCGCCGCCCCGGCCGTCGGACCTGGCCCGGGCGAACCGTCTGGCCTTCGCCGTGTCGGCGGGCGCAGCGGTGGTGAGTGTGGGCGCAGCGTTCCTGGGGGGCCTGGTGCAGCCACCCCGGCGAAGGCCATGACCGTCCTCCTGCTCGGCGGGACGACCGAGGCGCGGCAGCTGGCTGGGCTACTCCTCACCGATGGCGTGCCCGCCGTCACTTCGCTGGCCGGGGACGTCGCCGAGCTGCGGTTGCCGCCGGGCGAGGTGAGGGTGGGCGGATTCGGCGGCGTGGCTGGATTGGTGTCCTACCTGCGGGAGCACGAGGTGTCCGCCGTGGTCGACGCCACCCACCCGTTCGCCGCGACGATGACAGCACACGCCGTAGCCGCCTGTGCGCAGGCCGGCGTGCCGCTGCTGCGGTTGTCCCGGCCCAGCTGGTCGGGCCGTCCGGACGCGGCGGGCTGGCACTGGGTCGACTCGGCGGCCGAGGCACGCGCGATCGCCGGCCGGCTGGGCAACCGGGTCTTCCTCGCGATCGGGCGCCAGGCGCTGGCCGAGTTCGCCGACTGGGACGACCGCTTCGTCCTCGCCCGCGTGATCGACCCGCCCGACATTGCGATCCCGGCCTCCTGGACGGTGCTGCGCGCTCGCGGCCCGTTCCGGGTCGAGGATGAACTCGACCTGCTGCACCGTCACGGAATCGACGTGCTGGTCACCAAGGATTCCGGCGGCCCTACCGACGCCAAGCTCGAGGCCGCCGGGCGCCTCGGCATCGCCGTGGTCTGCCAGCGCCGACCCCCCTCGCCCGCGGGCGTTGACGAGGTCGCCACCGCGGCCGAAGCCCGCGACTGCCTGGTGAGGAACCGCCCGTAGTGAGCCGGATCACCGCTCCTCTGGTGCGGTGGCGTCCGGCGGCTGTTCCGGTTGCGGCGATTCGGCCCGTTCCCGGAGCAACTGCTGGGCGCGGGTGCTCGGCATGCGGGTCCAGTTCGGGTTGGGAGACGTCCATGCGGGGTCGGTGAGCATGCGCGCGATCGCCAGGCCGGCGGAGAGCGCGACGACGATGCCCAACGCGACGGAGGCGTTGGCCAGCGCGTTGAGCGGGTCTCGGTTGATCATTGCGACCAGGGCACGGTAGGTGCTCGCACCCGGGATCATGATCAGCACGGCGGGCACCGACAAGATGATGCGCGGCGCCGGCAGTCGTTGGCCGGCCCATCCGGCGAGCAGGCCGATCAGGGTGGTCGCCGCCGCCGCGCACAGGAGCGGATTCCAGCCGGCGTCGACGGCGGTCAGCCGAAGGACGTTCGCCACCGTCCCGATCACTGAGGCAGCGATCCCCGCGCGCAGCGGAGTGTTGAAGGTGATGGCGAACCCCGCAACGCCGACGAAGCTCGCGAGAGCGCGAAGCCCCAGCAGGGCGGTGAAGGGCAACTCGAGGGGCTCACTGTCCCCCGGGGTGAGTCCGAACGCCCACGCCACCACCCACGCGCCGAGCGCCGCCGCGAGGGTGACCATCGTGGCGTAGAGCAAGCGGGAGACCCCGGACGTGAAGTCGAACCGAGCCAGGTCGAGTGCCGCCGTCAGCAGCGGGAACCCCGGGACGAGGAACAGGATGGCCGAGGTGAACGCCGCCTCATGCAGCGGGTTCGCGGCCTCAGGCATCGCCCAGTGCAGTCCGAGAGCGCACAGCATGTAGACCAGGCACGCGGTGGCTGCAGCGAGCCCGACGATCGCGAGCTGGTTGAGGCGGAAGCGGCGCAGCGTTAGTTGCACCAGCTTTCCGCAGCTGGCTGCCAGCGCCGCGGCCAGGCACTCCTGCCAGCGTCCGTTGTTCAGGAACGCGAACGCCGCGCAGGCGGCCGCGGCGCCGGCCACGATCGCGAGCGGGGGAAACTGCTGGGCCTTCGATTCCACCCGGTCCAGCTGACGCTGCAGCTCGGCCGCGGTGAGGCCCGGAGCGGCGCGGAGCGACACCCGCATCAGCGCAGCGATCCGATCGGCGTTCACCACCGGCACTGGCACCTCCAGCACCTGGGTACGAAACGCGCTGCCCACGCGAGTGGTGGCCACGATCTCGGCAAGACTCACCTGCGCCTCGAGTTGCTCGATGCCGAGCGCGGCGGCCACCCTGCCCATCGCCGCTTTCACCCGGTAGGAGCCGGTGCCTGCGGTGAGCATCATGGATCCCATCCGGCAGACCGCATCCGATCGCGCAGCGAGGTCGGTCGTACTGTCGGGCGCCGTCATCCGACGAGCGTAACCGCGCCGAACCCCGTCCCGTAGGACCAGACGTCCTCCGATTCCGGGAACTGGGCGATCCACTTCTCGCTGCTGCAGGGCCACGCCACGTCCGGCCTCGGCGTGCCGCTCTCGTCGACGAGGGGGTAGCCGACGGAGTGCACCGAGGCGACCCAGTGAGCTCCAGCACGGATCTGGTCCAGGGCGCGGCGACCGGTGCGCGCCGTCGTGGTGAGGTTCCTCACCACGAACGGTGAGTCGGTGAGCTCGATGCCCAGATGGGTCGGTTCGTTGCTCGTCGTTGCCATGGAGTAGGGCACGACCCACATCCGGCGTCCGCGCATGCAGCCGTCGAACAGCCTCAGCAGGGTGCGTCGCATGCTGTCCGGTTCGGCCCACAGATCGGCGGGTTCGGCCAGTGCCCGATCACGCGTGCAGGAGAAGATCCGGGAACCGGTTGCCCGCGCGCCGGGCGTCTTCGAAAGCCCTTGGGGTGCCGGTTGCGCGTGGGCGCCGGGTGTGGTCGCGTCGGACCTGCGCCACAGCTGTGGCTGGAGTTGCTCACGTTCTGCCCGGGTGCCGTTCCACCACTGGACGGCTTCGGGCCGGGTGAGATTGGCGACGTGCGAGACCCAGGCCAGGACGGTGCGCGGCACCGGTTCAGGTGGGTTCAGGAGCACATCGCAGGGCCCGATGTAAGGGCAGTTCGGGGTGGGGAGGAAGGGGTGCGCTGACATGATCGCTCCTTGGCGATGCCAGGCAAGGATCGATCATGACCGGTGCTGTCATGAGGCGGCTCATAGCCGGATCTCCTTGCTCGAGGATGATCGAGACAGCAGGCGGTCTGACTTAGCGCTCGCGCGCATCACAGTTGCGGCACAGTGTGGGTTTTCACCACTTTCCCTGCTCGAGCCGGGATCCGATCCCCGGTGTCTCGAGTGCCCGGCCTTGACGACCGGTCACACGATCAGGGTAGCGCCGCGGGACGGGGCTCACCACCGTTGGGGGTTGCCTTGGCTGAGGTAGCCTGACCGGCGCTGCGAGGAGAGGGGTCGGCATGGCGCGCGAACTGGTGCTGGTCGGGATCGGTGCCGGCGACCCGGAGTGGCTGACCCTCCAGGCCGTCCACTCCATCCAACGACTCGACGTGCTGTTCGTGGTGGTGAAGGAAGACGGGCTGGACGACCTCGTCGAGGTCCGCCGGGTCCTTGTCGACCGCCACCGCAGCACCCCCTTGCGGACGGTCGAGTTGCACGATCCACCCCGCCCGTGGAGCAGCGCTCCGGACTACGCGGCGGCCGTGGCGTTGTGGCGGGAGCAGCGGCGCCGGCAGTGGGGCGAAGCGCTTGCCGCCGAGTTGGGCGACGACCAGACGGGCGGCTTCCTGGTGTGGGGCGACCCGTCCCTGTTCGAGAGCACCCTGGCGATCGCCCAGGAGCTGGTCGCCGCCGCTGCTGAACCGATCACCCTGCGGGTGGTTCCGGGGGTCAGCAGCGTGCACGCGCTGACCGCACGGCACCGGATTCCGCTGAACCGGCAGGGGAGGGCGGTGCAGATCATGCCGGCCCGCCTCCTCGCCGGCGGCCTGCCAGACGGCGTGGATGACGCCGTCGCCATGCTCGACGGACACCAGGCGTTCGCGTCAATCGATCCCGAGGGCATCGACATCTACTGGGGCGCGTATCTCGGCACGCCGGACGAGATCCTCATCTCGGGCCCGCTCGGCGACGTCCGGGACGAGATCGTCCGCGTCCGCGCAGAGGCCGAGGCTCGCAAGGGTTGGGTGTTCGACACCTACCTGCTGCGCCGCCGAAAGCCGGGTGTAGCTTCCTCACCATCCGATCTTCGATGAAGATGATCCCGTGGGTGCTCAACGTCGCCGTAGATTGCTGAGCGCCGCCCTCCTCACCATGGTCCTTGGCCTGGCGATTGGCGCGGTAGCTGTGGTGGGGGCGCGATCCATGAAGGCCTGTGAGCATGCCGAGGGCTTCCTTGAGGGCTACACCATCGCGCGGTCCTACGACCTGTTCACCAACACCATCGAATGTCGGAGGACATCGGAGAGCGGCGCGGTGAAGACCACCCGCCTGGATGTTTGGGACTTGCTGCAACCTCATTGACGGCTCAGAACTCCCAGTCCTCGTCCTCGGTGTTGACGGCCTTGCCCATCACGTAGGAGGAGCCGGAGCGGAGAAGAAGTCGTGACTCTCGTCGACACCAGGGGAGAGCGCGGCCAGGATCGCCGGTGACACCGCGGTGGCCTGCTTCGGGAACAGGGCCTCGTAGCCAAGGTTCATCAGCGCCTTGTTGGCGTTGTAGCGCAGGAAGGCCTTGACATCCTCGCTCAGTCCGAGCGGGTCGTAGAGGTCCTCGGTGTAGGCCTCCTCGTTGTCGTACAACTCGGAGAGCAGGTCGAAGGTGTAGTCCTTCAACTCGTCACGGCGAGGCCTGGTCGGCGTCGGCGAGCGCCTGCTGGTACTTGTAGCCGATGCAGTAGCCGTGCACGGCCTCGTCGCGGATGATCAGCCGGATCAGGTCGGCGGTGTTGGTGAGCTTGGCGTGGCTCGACCAGTACATGGGTGCGTAGAAGCCGGAGTAGAACAGGAACGACTCCAGCATCGTCGAGGCGACCTTGCGCTTCTCCGGATCATCGCCGTAGTAGAAGTCGAGCACGATCTGCGCCTTGCGCTGCAGGTGTTGGTTCTCCTCGCTCCACCGGAAGGCATCGTCGATCCCCGCGGTGGAGATCAGGGTGGAGAAGATGGACGAATGGGACTTGGCGTGCACCGACTCCATGAAGGCGAGGTTGGTGTAGACCGCCTCCTCGTGCGGCGTCCGGGCGTCCGGGATCAGCGAGACTGGTCCTTGTCACCGATGTGATCCCCTAGATGATGTGGTTGGCCATCGGCGAAGGATCCCAGCTGCCCTTCGCGAGCTCCGGAAGTCCAGTAAGGCAGAAGTCTGCGCCGAAACCACTACATCTAGTTAGTTACAACGGTGTAGTTGTGCGTATATAGTGGCTCGCGCAGTGGTTCAACCCGTCAGCCAGCCGGGTTGTCGCAAGAGGGAATCCGGTGTGAGTCCGGAGCTGCCCCGCAGCGGTAAGTGGGAACGACCGCCGTCATGAGCACTGGGAGTGATCCTGGGAAGCGATGGCCAGTAGGTCCGAGCCGGTTCTGTCCGGTTCCCGCCCACGAGTCCGAAGACCTGCCCTGCCGTCCCGCGCCGCGGGACGCCGGTACGTGCAGCCTCGTGGGAGGGTTGCTGGCCAGCGGGTCTGATCCACCTGCGACCCACTCTCCTCACCTCCTGTTCGTACCACCACGGGACACGAGCAGGAGACACCGGAGATGTCGCAGGTAACCACCCCAGAAGCCATCATCAAGCGCGACGGCAGTGTCGCCGACTTCGACCTCGAGCGGATCCGCTCGGCGATCGAGCGGGCCGGCGCCGCCACCGGCGAACTGGACGGGGCCGAGGCGCACCTGCTCGCCCGCCAGGTCTGCGTCCGGCTGACGCGGCGAGGCACGACGCCGCACGTGGAGGAGATCCAGGATGCCGTCGAGCACCTGCTGATCGACTCCGGCTACACCGCCACCGCCCGCGCCTACATCGTCTACCGCGAGCAGCACCACAAGCTCCGCGACGCCCGAGGCTCCGTGGTCGACGTGGCGAACTCGATCAACGAGTACCTGGACCGCTCGGACTGGCGGATCAACGCCAACGCCAACCAGGGCTACAGCCTCGGCGGGCTGATCCTGAACACCTCGGGCAAGATCACCGCGAACTACTGGCTGTCGGAGGTCTACCCGCCCGCGATCGGCGCTGCTCACCGTGACGGGGACCTCCACATCCATGACCTCGACATGCTCAGCGGCTACTGTGCCGGCTGGTCGCTCAAGACGCTGCTCCGAGAGGGGCTCAACAGCATTCCCGGCAAGGTGGAGGCGACCGCGCCGAAGCACCTGAGCTCCGCGGTGGGCCAGATGGTGAACTTCCTGGGTTGCTTGCAGAACGAGTGGGCCGGCGCCCAGGCGTTCAGCTCCTTCGACACCTACCTCGCGCCCTACATCCGCAAGGACGGACTGGGATATGACGAGGTCAAGCAGGCAATCCAGGAGCTGATCTACAACCTCAACGTCCCCTCCCGCTGGGGCACCCAGACCCCGTTCACCAACCTCACCTTCGACTGGGTCTGCCCCGAAGACCTGCGCGACGACGTCCCCTGCATCGGCGGCGAGGAGATGCCATTCACCTACGGCGACCTGCAGGCCGAGATGGACATGATCAACCGCGCCTACATCGAGGTGATGACCGCCGGCGACGCCTCCGGACGCGTCTTCACCTTCCCGATCCCGACCTACAACATCACCCCTGATTTCGCCTGGAACTCCCCGAACGCCGAGCTCCTGTTCGAGATGACCGCCAAGTACGGCCTGCCGTACTTCCAGAACTTCCTCAACTCCGAACTGAAACCGAACATGGTCCGCTCGATGTGCTGTCGGCTGCAGCTCGACCTGCGTGAACTCCTCAAGCGCGGCAACGGGCTGTTCGGGTCGGCCGAACAGACCGGCTCACTCGGTGTGGTCACGGTGAACCTGGCCCGACTCGGCCACCAGCACGCAGGGGACGAGCCTGGCCTGGTGCTCGCTCTGGATCGCCTTCTCGTGTTGGCGAAGGAGTCGCTGGAGATCAAGCGCAAGGTGATCCAGCGCTACATCGACGAGGGCCTGTTCCCCTACACCAAGCGCTATCTCGGGACGCTGCGGAACCACTTCTCCACCATCGGCGTCAACGGCATGAACGAGCTCGTGCGCAACTTCACCTCCGACGACTACGACATCACCGACCCGCGTGGACACGCGCTCGCCGTCCGACTGCTCGATCACGTCCGCTCCAGGATGGTGGAGTTCCAGGAGGCCACCGGCCACATGTACAACCTGGAGGCGACCCCCGCCGAGGGCACCACGTACCGGTTCGCCAAGGAGGATCGCAAGCGGTTCCCGGACATCCTTCAGGCCGGCACGCCTGACCACCCGTACTACACGAACTCCTCACAGCTGCCGGTCGGCTTCACCGACGACCCGTTCGAGGCGCTGGAGCGGCAGGAGGAGTTGCAGCGCAAGTACACCGGAGGAACCGTGCTCCACCTGTACATGGCCGAACGGGTCTCGGACGCGGCAGCCTGCAGGGAACTGGTTCGCCGGTCTCTCACCAACTTCCGGCTGCCCTACATCACGATCACTCCGACGTTCTCGATCTGCCCCTCTCACGGCTACCTGGCAGGGGAGCACGACACGTGCCCCACCTGCGCGGACATCGGGGTCGAACAGGTCTGTGAGGTGTGGACCCGGGTGATGGGCTATCACCGTCCGACCTCGTCCTTCAACATCGGCAAGAAGGGCGAACACGCCGAGCGGACGCCGTTCCTCGAGGAGCGGGCGGACCTGGAAGCGGTGTCGGCGTGAGCGCAGCGGGCCCGCCCTATGTCACTCCACGCACCGCCCAGTACACGCTGGCGGTCGCCGGGCTGACCCGGCTGTCCACCTGTGACTGGCCGGGGCGTCTGGTGGCCACGGTGTTCCTGCAGGGCTGCCCGTGGCGGTGCACCTACTGCCACAACCCGGGGCTGCTGGACCCGGCGGTCGCTGGCACTGTGCCGTGGCAGGATGTCCGCGACCTGTTGCTGCGGCGTCAGGGGATGCTGGACGGAGTCGTGTTCTCCGGTGGCGAACCGACCCGGCAGGAGGGCCTCGGCACGGCGATGCTGGAGGTGCGCGACCTGGGGTTCAGTGTCGGGCTGCACACCGCGGGTGCGTACCCGCGGCGGCTGGCCGAGGTACTGCCGCTGCTCGACTGGGTCGGGCTGGACATCAAGGCGCTACCCAGCGCGTACTCCACCGTGACCGGTGTGCGGGCGAGTGCGGTGAAGGCGTACGAGTCGCTCCGGCTCGTGCTCGACAGCGGCGTCGACCACGAGGTGCGGATCACCGTCGACCCGGCGGTGCACAGCGACGAGCATGTCGACACCCTCATCCGCCGGCTCCGCGAAGCGGGCGTCCGTCACATCGTGCTGCAGCAGGTGCGGGCCATCGGCGCCCGGGCGATCCCTCGTGGTCGACCCGGAGCCGCGTCCGCCGACTACCGGGGGCGGCTGCCCGATGGAGTCACGCTGCGCGGCTAGCGCCAGCCTCACCTCTCTTGTTGTCGCAGGGCGGCAAGGGCGGCGACCAAACGATCGGCCACGGGGGGGCTGGGGACCTTGATCCTGATCCACGTGGGTCCGAGTCCGGGGAAGGACTCGCCTCGGCGGACGGCGAAGCCGGCCTCGGCCAAGGCAGGCCGGACCGAGTCGGGGCCGCACGGCGACGTGTCGACGAGGACGAACGGCGCGGCCGACGCCACGGTCGGGAAGCCTGCGCGGGCGAGGGCGTTGACCAGGTGGTCGCGGTCGCCGCGCAGCGCGCGGTAGCGGTCGGCGGCCTCGGCGCGGGCGGACGGCCGGCCGGTGGCGACCATGGCTGCGGCGGCCGGGGACGACACCGGCCACGTGGGCTGGGCGTCGGCCAGCCGGGCGATCAGTCCGGGATCGCCGACGACGTAGCCGACCCGCAATCCGGCCAGCCCCCACGTCTTCGACAGGGAACGGAGCACGAGCCGGTTGGGCATGTCCGCCTCGATCAGGGACTGCTGTTCGTCGGTGGCATCCATGAACGCCTCGTCGACGATCAGGAGGCGGCCGACCCCGGCCGCGAGCAGCGCGTCTCGCGGGTGCAGCCATCCGGTGGGGTTCGTCGGGTTGCCCACGAACAGGGCGTCCGCCCAGGTCGGCAGCCCGGTCAGTGGCGGCGTGCCACTGTTGACATCGACCGGCAGCAACCACCGCTGCACCGAGTGCCCGGCGGCCCGCAGCGCCGACTCAGGCTCGGTGAACTGCGGGTGCACGACCAGCGGGTGGGCGGCGGTCAGGGTGCGCGCGATCAGGGCGAAAGCCTCCGCCCCTCCGGCGGTCGGCAGCACCATTTCCGGGGGAACCCCGTGGGCGGCGGCGATCGCCGCCCGGGCCTCACCGAGGTCGGGGTACCGGCCCAGCGAGCTGGTGGTCGACGTGATCGTCTCGGCCAGCCATGCCGGCGGGCCGGGCAACATGACGTTGACGGCCAGGTCGACCAGGCCGGGTGTGGTGTCGTGGTCGCCGTGGTGGTGGAGGTCGATTCCGTCGGCGCGGACGGCGTGCCCGGGGGCCGGTTCGACGCCGCCGGTCCGGGCGGTGAAGTCGGCGGCGGCGCGGGCGAAGCGCTGGGCAGCGTCCGGCTGACCGGCCCAGTGCAGGTGCAGGTAGGAGGCGTGCAGGGTCGGGGTGCCGGTCCGGGCGGGGTCGAGGGAGAAGCCTTCACCCGTGTCCGCCCAGTCCCAGGCCGGGCTGGGGCCAACCGGCGGGCTGGTCTGGGTGCGGTGGAACTCGTGGCCGGTGACCCGCGCCCCGGCGGGTGCCAGCAGGGTGTCGGCATGCGCTGTGGCGCTGCGGTAGCCGAGGGTGAGCCGAGGGGTCATTCGGCTGGTGGCGGGCAGCGTACCCACCATCGGGTGGCCGTCGAGATGCGCGGCGAGGTACAGCTGCCCGGCGCATTCTGCGACCGTGGGGAGTCCGGCCGCGATCGCGCCGGCGACCGCAGCCCGCAGCCCGGCGTTGGCGCTGAGTTCGACGGCGTGGATCTCGGGGAAGCCCCCGCCGAGGTACAGCCCGGCCAGACCGGCGGGTAACGCCGTGTCCCTCAGCGGGTCGATCTCGACGACCCGGCAGCCGGCTGCAGTGAGCAGTTCGGCGGTCTCGGCATACCGGAACGTGAACGCGCGGCCGCCGAACAACCCGACCAGAGGCCGCCCCACGACCGGGGTCACGACCTCGGCCGGGTCCCACACGGTGGCCTCGAGCGACGGGGCGCTGCGGGCCAGGTCCAGGACGGCTGCCAGGTCGACGTGCGCGGCGACGTGCTCGGCGAGGGCGGCGACGGTCGCGGCTGATTCCGCGCGCTCGGCGGCAGGAACGAGACCGAGGTGGCGGGACGGGGCGGCGATCCCGGCCTGACGGGGAACCCGGCCGAGAACGGGAATACCGGCGGCGGCGAACACCGCTGCGAGCTCGGCGCCGTGGCGAGGACTGGCCACCCGGTTCACGACTACGCCGCCGATGCGGGTGTGTTCGTCGAAGCTGCGCAGGCCCAGCGCTGCCGCCGCGGCGGTCCGGGACGATCCGGCGGCATCGACCACGAGCAGCACGGGCGCATCGAGCAGCCGCGCGATGTGGGCGGTGGAGCCGAACCCCTCTCGTTCCAGCTGGCCGTCGAACAGCCCCATCACCCCTTCCACGACAGCCACCTCGGCCGGGACGGGGGTGAGCGCACCGTGCAGGAACAGGCGTGGCACCAGCTCCTCGCTGGTCAGGACGGCGTCGAGGTTCCGGCCGAGCCGGCCGGTGGCAAGCGCGTGGTACCCCGGATCGATGAAATCCGGGCCGACCTTGAAGCCGGCCACGTCGCGTCCGGCGGCACGGAGGGCGGCCATGATCCCGGTGGCGATAGTGGTCTTGCCGGCCGATGACGCGGCGGCGGCGATGACGAGCCGGGGGATTCTCACCATTCGATGCCCGCCTGGCCCTTCTGGCCGCTGTCGAACGGGTGCTTGCGCTTGGTCATCTCAGTGACGGTGGTGGCGATCTCGATGAGCTCCGGCGGGGCTCCACGTCCGGTGACCACGATGTGCTGGGTGCCTGGCCGGTCCCGAAGGGTCGTCACCACGTCGGCCAGGTCGAGCCAGCCCCACACCATCGGGTAGGTGAACTCGTCGAGCACATAGAGCTGGTGGCGCTGGTCCGCGAGCCGCAGCTTGACCTCGGCCCAGGCATCACGGGCGGCGTCGGCCTGGTCCGGTTCGGCGTTCGGCTTGCGCACCCATCGGCGCCCGGCACCCGTGGCGAACCAGGCGACTTCCCCGCCGGTACCGCTGCGCTCGTGCTCGGCGCCCAGCGCCTCCAGCGCCCCGCGCTCGCCGCTGGCCCACTTGCCCGACTTGATGAATTGGAAGACGCCGATCGACCAGCCCTGGTGCCAGGCGCGCAACGCCAGCCCCATCGCTGCCGTCGTCTTGCCCTTGCCGTCGCCGGTGTTCACGATCAGCGCCGGACGCAGCCGCCGTTCGCGCGTGGTCAGCCCATCCTCGGGAAGGACAGCCGGCTCGCCCTCAGGCATGACCGGGCTCTGATCGGATGCTCACGGCCCCCGATTGTGCCGCATCTGGCTAGTCTGCTCGCCATGCACGACGAACCCGGCACTGCCGACCAGCTGAGTTCGGGGCTCCCCGACGAGGCGTTCGTCACCGACGGCCTGCTCACCAAGCGGGTGCTGCGGGCCTACGCCCTCGCGATGCTGGCCCCCCGCGTCGGCGAACTGTTGTGGGATCTCGGTGCCGGGACGGGGTCGATCGGCATCGAGTGGTGCAGGTTGCACCCGGCCAATCGTGGGATCGCTGTCGAGCGCGACACCGGCAGGGTCGAGCGCATTCTGGCCAACGCCGCCGCCCTCGGGGTCTCGGATCGGCTTGAGGTCCGCACGGCGAACGTCGAGGACATGCTCGACGAACTCGCCACGCCGGACGCTGCGTTCGTTGGTGGCGGTGTCCGGGCGGACACCCTCGATCGTTGCTGGGACGCACTTCGCCCCGGGGGCCGGCTGGTCGTGCACAGCGTGACCGCCGACTCCGACGCCGTCCTGCTCTCCGCGCACCAACGCTGGGGAGGAGAGCTGAACCGGATCGCGGTCGAGGTGGCCGAGCCAATCGGACGGTTCACCGGCTTCCGCCCATTGCGCACGGTCACCACCTGGGCGAGCACGAGGCGCTGAACCGCCCCGCGGCCAGGGGTTGGGGCGCCGACCGTGAGACGACGGTCCCAATATGCGCAATCTTGCCCATCCACCCTGTCGAGGTGCGAAGATCAGGTGCCGTCCACGACACGGAACCCGGTGCGAATCCGGGGCGGTCGGGCCACTGTGACCTCAGCGATGGGGAAGTCAGATACGTGCGTGGATGACGGTTCCTTAGGCCACGTCACCTAGAAAGGGAACTCGCCGATGCACATCGCTGAGGGATTCCTACCTGTTGCCCACTGCGTCGCTTGGTACGCAGTCTCGACCCCGTTCGTCATCCACGGAGCGCGGAAGGTCATCCAGGAAGCGAAGGAGCATCCGGAATCCCGGCTGCTGCTCGCCGCCGCCGGTGCCTTCACCTTCGTCCTGTCCTCGATCAAGCTGCCCTCGGTCACCGGCAGCTCCTCCCACCCGACCGGCACCGGTCTGGGGGCGGTGCTGTTCCGGCCTCCGGTGATGGCGTTCCTGTCCACGATCGTGCTGATCTTCCAGGCGCTCCTGCTCGCCCACGGCGGCATCACCACGCTGGGTGCGAACGTGTTCAGCATGGGCATCGCCGGCCCCTGGGTGGGGTACTGGTTCTGGAAGCTGTCGAATAGGCTGGGCTGGCATCGCAACGTGGGGGTCTTCCTCGCCCTCGCCTTCGCCGACCTCTCCACCTACCTGGTAACCAGCATCCAGCTCGGCTTGGCCTTCCCCGACCCCGTCTCCGGCCTCGCCGGCTCCGTCGCCAAGTTCATGGGGGTCTTCGCGATCTCCCAGATCCCGCTCGCGATCGCCGAAGGCATCCTCGGCGTGCTGGTGTTCCGGCTGCTCACCGACGTCGCCAAGCCTGAACTGGAACGTCTCGGCATCCTGAGCCCGGCCGTGAAGGAAGCGGTGGCCTGAGATGAGCAAGAAGACCTGGACCACTGTCGCCCTCATCGCCGCGCTCGTGCTGATCTTCGGGGTGAGCTTCGTCGTCGGCGGGCTGCACACCAACCCGGACGAGCGTTTCGCCGGCACCGACTCGGTGGCCACCAGCACCATTCAGGAGTCCAGCCCCGACTACCAGCCGTGGTTCGAACCGTTCTTCCAGCCCGAATCGGGCGAGGTCGAATCCGGACTGTTCGCACTCCAGGCCGCCCTCGGCGGCACCGTCCTCGGATTCGCCATCGGCGGCCTGTGGGGGCGGCGGCGCGGCGAACGGACCCTGGCAGGCTCGGTGCCGCCGGTCGGGCCGACGCCCGCACCCGAACCCGCGTCCTGATGACCCACGGCCTGGCGCTGGACCACGCCGCGTGGTCCAGCCCCTGGCGGGCGCGCTCGGTGCGTGACAAGGGGGTGCTCTCCGGCGGTCTCCTGATCGGGGCGGTCGCCCTGCCGCCGTTGCCCGGCGGGGCGGCGGTCGCCCTGATCAGCCTGATCCTGCTGGTGGGGCCGATCCGGGTCGGGTGGGTTCGCCTCGGTCGGATCCTCTGGCTGCCGCTGGTCTCCATCCTGATCGGGGTGGCAACCGTTGTGGTCAGCATCAGCTGGAACGCAGGCCTCCAGGTACAGGTCACCCCGGCCGGCCTGGAGGCGGCCGGGCAGCTGGCCGTCCGGGCGATCGCGGCCACCCTGGCCATGTTCACCCTGGCCTGTTCCACCCCGATGATCGACCTGCTCTCGAGCTTGCGGCGCGCCCGGGTACCCGACCCGCTGATCGAGATCTCCGCGCTGATCTACCGGTTCAGCTTCGGCCTGCTGGAGAGCGCCGGCGCCATCCACCAGGCGCAGGAGGCACGTCTGGGCTACGCCACCCGGTCGGCGGCGATGCGTTCGGCGTCGATGGGGGTCGCCGCACTGTTCCTGCGTTCGTGGGAGCGCGCCCGGCGCCTCGAGGCCGGCCTGGCCGGGCGCGGCTACGAGGATGCCCTGCGCACACTCGAACCGCAGCAGCTCCGCTCGGTCCGGTTCCTGGTCGCCAGCATCTCGATCCTCGTTGCGCTGGTGGCGGGCTCGCTGGCCTGGGCGGTGCTGCGATGAGCCACCGGCACCTGTCGGCGGCAGCTCTCGAGGTGTCTTTCGGGCATCGGGAAGTGCTCCGTGGCGCCGACGTCGACATCCCGCGCGGCAAGCGGCTCGCCCTGCTGGGAGCCAACGGCTCGGGCAAGACCACCCTGCTGAGAACCCTGGCGGGATCGGTGAAGCCGAACCGCGGCTCGGTGCTCGTGGACGGCGAACCTGTGGCGTTCAACCGGTCGAGCCTGCGGGCACACCGCCAGGTCGTCCAGATGGTCGCGCAGAACCCCGACGACCAGCTGTTCGCCGCCGACGTCTACCGCGACGTCTCCTTCGGCCCGCTCAACCTCGGGCTGGGAGAGGAAGAGGTCCGGCGGCGGGTTGCCCAGGCCCTGGCGGTCCTGTCCATCGAGGACCTCGCCGAACGGCCGATCCACGAGCTCTCCTACGGCCAGCGCAAGCGGGTCGCGATCGCCGGAGCGCTGGCCATGGAACCGTGCGTCATGCTGCTGGACGAACCGACAGCAGGGCTCGACCCCCAAGGGGTCGACGAGATGGTTGGCGCGCTGGAGAGCCTGCTGCGGGCACATACGACGGTCGTCATCTCCACGCACGACGTCGACTTCGCCCTCTGGTGGGCCGACACGGTCGCCGTGCTGGTCGACGGGCAGGTCCGCCACGGAACACCGACAGCCCTGCTGTCCGACGCCGACCTGGTCTCGGCCGCGCGGCTGCGCCAACCGCTGGTGTTGCAGGCGGCTGCCGCGCTGGGACTGGATGCCGGTTCGGTCACGGACGTGGCCGGCCTGGTCGCTGCCCTGCGATCTACCCGGCCCGACGCGGAGGGCGCTGCCTGAGGTCGATGGTGGATCTTCAACGGTTGCGACGCCGTTCAGCGTCTCGCGAACTGCAGCAACCTGCCCACGTCGGCGTGCTGCTCGAGGGCGTCGGCCAGCTCATCCAGCATCTGCGTACGCCGCTCGGCGAAACCAGGGACACCCGGGGCAGGCCGCCAGGCCGAACCGACCGTCCCGGCCAGCTCGGTGAGCCAGGCGCGGCGGAAGCCGTCGTTCTCGAACGCACCGTGCCAGATCGTGCCCCACGTGTTGCCGAGCCGGACCCCGTCCAGAAACGGTTCACCGCCGATCGGCTCAACGACGCCGTGGTGGATCTCGTAGCCCGTGACCTGGTGGCCGTGCCAGGTACCGGAAGTCTTGGCGAGTGTCTTCTCGGGCTTGAAACGGACCCTGGCGGGCAGCAGTCCCAGTCCGGGCTCGGTGCCCTTGGCAGACTCGATGGGGTCGTCGATCAGGTCGGTGAGCATCTGATAGCCGCCGCAGATGCCCAGGATCGGCCCACCCGCAGCAGCACGACGCCGGAGCGCGTCGGCGAGGCCGAGGCGGCGCAGCCAGTCGAGGTCGGCGATCGTGCTGCGGCTGCCGGGCAGCACCACCAGGTCGGCGCTCTCGATGTCGGACGGGCTGGCGGTGGCGAACACGTCCAGGCCGGGCTCGGCGGCCAGGGCGTCCAGGTCGGTGGCGTTCGAGATCCGCGGGAACCGGATCGCCGCCACCCGAAGGGTGCCCGCCCGACCGGGGAGCCGCGGCCACTTGGCGAAGGCGAGCGCGTCCTCGCTGTCCAGCCACACCTGGTCGAGCCACGGCACCACGCCGAGGCAGGGCAGGCCGGTACGAGCGGTGAGCTCGTCGAGCCCGGGGTCGAGGACCGACTGGTCGCCGCGGAACTTGTTGATCAGGTAGCCGGCCAGGGTGGCGCGGTCGGCATCGTCCACGATCGCCCAGTGCCCGAAGATCGACGCGAGTACGCCGCCGCGATCGATGTCGCCCACCAGCAGTACCGGCAGGCCGAACCGGCGAGCCAGGCCGAAGTTCACGTAGTCACCCGCGCGCAGGTTGATCTCTGCCGGTGATCCCGCCCCTTCGGCGACCACGACGTCGTGGCTCGACTCCAGCTCCCGGTACGCCTCGAAGGCCGCCTCGGCGAGCCTCGTCCGTCCCCCCACGTACTCGCCGGCCTCGAGCGTGCCGCCCGGCTGGCCACGCAGCACAATGAACGCCCGCCGGTCCGTGCCGGGCTTGAGCAGCACGGGGTTCATCAGCGAGGACGGCTCAACTCCGGCCGCGAGCGCCTGCAGGTACTGGGCGCGTCCGATCTCGGAACCGTCCGGGCAGACCATCGAGTTGTTGCTCATTTTCTGCGCCTTGAACGGCGCCACCCGGACCCCACGCCGGGCAAAGGCACGGCACAAGCCAGCGACAATCAGCGACTTGTCGGCGTCCGACGAAGTGCCCGCCACCAGGATTCCGGCCACCCGCGCGTCCTCCCATGCCCGCCGGGCCGGGCGTGGCGATGACCGGCCGCCCCCGATCGAGGAGCGGGCCGACCGCCGGTGCTGATCGGCTCCCGGAGCGACCGCCCGGGGCGGCGACTCAGTCGGTGCTGTCGGGTGATGGGGACGCGCAGTCTGCGCACAGTCCGAAGACTTCCAGGACGTGTCGTGTGACGGTGAATCCGTGACCGGCTGCCGCGGCCAGGATCCAGTCCTCGCTGAGCTCCAGGTCCTCGGCCCGGCCGCAGTTCTCACAGATCAGGTGGTGGTGGTGGCTGTCGGTTCGGCAGCTCCGGAACAGCTGGCCCTCTGGACCGGTCACGGTGTCCACCGCGCCGATCTGGGCGAGTGCGCCCAGCTGTCGGTAGACGGTCGCCAGACCGACCGGGGTGCCCTCATCCTGGAGCAAGCGGTGCACTTGATTGGCGGACAGGAACCCGGTCGAGGCGTTCAGGGCTCTACGGATGGCGTCCTTCTGGGCAGAGTGCCGGGTGGCCGGAGGCGTGGTGGCCATGGAGGACCTCCTCCCGTGGTGCGAGTGCGGTCCGACCAGCATAGCCGGGGCAGCATCCGCCCTTGCGGCGGCGGGGTCCCCTGACGGGTCCGGTCTCGGCAGTCTCCTGCCCGCTTGCGCGGTTCGTGGTGACACCTCACCGACGGCTCTCGCGAAGAGGGCGAGCTGTCACTAATGATGATGATTCTGATACGCACTCCCAATAAGCTAGTCTGCGTGGGGCCGCGACGTGGTGTCCGCGACGGGAAGAAGGGGAAGCACAATGGAGACGAGAAGAGGCGTCCTGGCGGCGCTCGCGACGATCGCGGCGGTCGCACTGGCCGGATGTGCGGGGACCGTGCCGGGCTCGACGCCCACGACGGCCGGTGCGGGGGCGCCCTCAACGTCCCCTGCGGCAGCAACGGTCAACGTGGTGGCTTCGACCAACGTGTGGGGCGACGTTGCCAGCCAGGTCGGAGGCAGTCTGGTCGCGGTCACCAGCATCATCGACAACCCGGATGCCGATCCCCACGAGTACCAGGCGAGCAGCCGGAACCAGCTGGCGTTGTCGAAGGCGCAGGTGGTGATCGAGAACGGCGGCGGCTACGACGACTTCGTGGACACGATGCTCGAGGCGTCCGGCAACTCCGCGGCAAAGGTCCTGAACGCGGTCGAGATCTCCGGGCACGAGGCGACCGCGGGTGAGGAACTCAACGAGCATGTCTGGTACGACTACGCCACAGTCGCGAAGGTCGCCACCGACCTGAAGGATGCCTTCACCACGGCCAGCCCCGAGGGTGCGGCCACCTTCGAGGCGAACACCAAGGCGTTCCTGTCCGCTCTGGACGGGCTGAACGCCAAGGCAGCAGAGCTGAAGGCGAAGTACGCAGGCAAGGGTGCTGCGATCACCGAGCCGGTGCCGCTGTACCTGCTCGGCGAGATGGGGCTGGTGAACAAGACTCCGGATGCGTTCAGCGAGGCGATCGAGAACGACACTGACGTGCCGGCGAAGGTCCTGGCCGAGACCCTGGCGTTGTTCAGCAACCATGAGGTGGCGGTGCTGGCCTACAACTCGCAGACCGCTGGGCCGCAGACGGAGAAGGTGCTCGCCGCCGCGAAGGCCGCGGGCATCCCGGCGGTACCGGTCCAGGAGACGTTGCCCTCTGGCAAGAACTTCCAGGAATGGCAGGGGGACATCATCGACGCGCTGGGTCAGGCGCTGGCCCAGTGAGTGACGCGTCCAGCGCGGTGCTGGCTCTCTCGGGCGCGGCACTGAGCCTCGGCGGACGGGTGCTGTGGCGCGACCTCGACCTGAGGGTGGAACCGGGTGAGTTCATCGCGGTGCTCGGGGCGAACGGCTCGGGCAAGACCTCCCTGCTGCGGGCGATCCTCGGACAGTTCCGACTCGACGGGGGACGGGCCACCTTCCTGGGCGAGCCCGTGCGCCGAGGCGATGACCGCATCGGGTACGTACCGCAGCAGCGACACTCCGAGGTCGAGACGATGCTGCGGGGGCGCGATCTGGTCGCTCTTGGTGTCGCGGGCCACCGCTGGGGCCCGGGTCTGCCGAGTCGACGTCGCAGGGCGGTCGTGGACCGGCTGATCGCCGAGGTCGGCGCTTCGGAGTACGCCTACGCCCCGCTCGGTGAGTTGTCCGGCGGGGAGCAGCAGCGGTTGCGGATCGCCCAGGCGATGGCCGGGGAACCGAAGCTGCTGCTGTGCGACGAGCCGCTCGCCTCGCTCGACCTGCGCCGTCAGGCGGAGGTGGTCGAGCTGATCGACCAGCAGCGGCGCGCGCATGGCTTCGCGGTCATGTTCGTCACCCATGACGTGAATCCGGTACTCGGCGCTGTCGACCGCGTCCTGTACCTGGGCAACGAACGGTTCAGGATCGGCACCCCGGACGAGGTGCTGCGCAGCGAGGTGCTGAGCGACCTCTACCAGGCGCCGGTCGAGGTCGTCCGGGCCGCGGGCCGGATTCTGGTCGCCGGCACCCCGGACCAGTCCCACCACGACGGCGATCGACATCACTACGGAAGGGCGGGAAGGTGATGGACTGGGTGCCGCGATTGTTCGACTTCGCTGACTACGGCCAGTTGTTCGCCTTGTTGGTCAACTCCGTGATCGCGGGTGCGGTGCTGGGGCTGGTCGGCGGGCTGGTGGCCACCTTCGTCATCCAGCGCGACCTGGCCTTCGCCGTGCACGGGATCAGTGAGTTGTCCTTCGCCGGCGGCGCGGCCGGACTGCTGTTCGGAGTCGGGGTGGTCCCCGGCGCGCTGCTCGGCTCGATCCTGGCCGCGGCGTTGATCGGCGTCCTCGGGACGCGCGCGCGGCGGCGCAACTCCGTGATCGGTGTGCTGATGCCGTTCGGGCTGGGCCTGGGCATCCTGTTCCTGTCGCTGTACCCGGGACGGACGGCGAACAGGTTCGGCCTGCTGACCGGTCAGATCGTGGCGGTGGACGACCCTGAGTTGGGTGTGTTGATCGCGATCTGCGCGGTGGCGGTCGTCGGTCTGCTCGCGATCTGGCGTCCGCTCACGTTCGCCAGCCTCGATCCCGACGTCGCCCGAGCCAGAGGGGTGCCGACCGCAGGCCTCTCGCTGATGTTCATGTTGCTGCTCGGGCTCGCCGTTGCCGTCAGCGTGCAGATCGTCGGCTCGTTGCTGGTTCTGTCCATCCTGGTCACACCGGCCGCGGCGGCGGCACGGCTCACGCATTCGCCGATCCGGATGGCGCTGCTGTCAATGGCCTTCGGACTCGTCTCGATGGTCGGCGGGATCCTCCTGGCCCTCGGCGCGTCGATCCCGATCAGCCCCTATGTGACCACGATCTCCTTCGCGATCTACCTGATCGCGACCGGAGTCGGGGCGATCCGGCGACGGTCGGAGCGGCAGAGGCTGGCACTTCGGGCCGCGGGCGAGGCAGCGCGCGGGGCCGACCAGGCACCCCTCCTGGCGACCGAGGTTCGCTGAGGGCGGCATGGCGGACACGCCGACGCCGACCGGCCGCCAGACCGCCCATCGGGAGGCCGTCCTGCGGACGCTCGGGGCGGCACCGGGGTTCGTTTCCGCGCACCAGGTGCACCAGTCCCTGCGCCTGGCCGGCACCCCTGCAGGCCTGGCGACGGTGTACCGGCAGCTCCGTGCGCTGGTGGCGTGTGGCGCCGTCGACACCGTCAGCGGTCCCCATGGTGAGCTGTTCGGCGTCAGTCCGGCCGGTGACGAGCATCGGCACTACCTGGTCTGCGAGAACTGCGGGCGAGCTGTCCCGGTCGAACCCGACGAGTCGTGGATCCGTGCCACAGCCGGTCGGCACGGCTACACGGTCACGCGCCACGTCCTGGAGGTCTTCGGCCTGTGCCCGGACTGCACCGCGGCCCAGGTCGAGGTTCGCGGCTCAGCGGAGGAAGCCAGGGCCGACGTTCACGCGGGCGCGGGACCCGGCTCGCGGCGCCGCGCGCGGAGCACGACATCGTCAACGTGATGCGTACTGGCGGCCCCCGGAGGTCGCGGCCGGGTCTCGTGGCACTCGATCTGCCAGGCGTCGGGCTCGGCGGTGAGGGCTGCGGCGATCTCGTCGACACCGACGAACGCCAGCGGGTCGAACATCCGGGTCTGGGTGGCGACATCAACCGGCTCCGATGCCGGGGTGAGGTCGTGGTGCACGACCAGCAGCGTCCCCCCGGGGGCAACGGCGTCCAGCAGGCTGCGCAGTCCACGCTGATCGGGCGTCCGTTTGAACGAGCCGTACTGCAGTGAGACCAGGTTGAAGACCTGGCCTGCGTAGGGGTCGGGATCGTTGGCGTCCACGCGCAGCAGCTGGACGCCGAGCCCGCGCTCAGCCGCCGCGGCTCGCACGCGAGCCAAGGCGTTCGCCGAGATGTCGGTGGCGGTGACCGACCAGCCGTGTTCGGCCAGCCAGAGCGCGTCTGCTCCTTCGCCGGTGCCGACGTCCAGGGCCGCTCCTGGGGCGAGGTCGCTGGCCTCCTTCACCAGCGAACCGTTCGGATTGGCGCTCCAGGCCCGTTTCGGCCCGGAGTAGCGGTGTTCCCAGTCGGCTTGTTCGCCGGATCGGCGTGCGGCATCGCCCAGGTCCTCCCCGGCCAGGCTGGACGCGATCATCGCGCCGACCTGACTGCCGTGGGCGGCGGCGGGCAACACCTGCAAGGCGGGGTCGGTGAGGTTCCCGGCCGCGTAGATCCCGGGCACCGCGGTGGCGCCGAAGGCGTCGACCGTGAGGAAGTCTCCCGCGCCGGAGGGGTGCGCCGTCGACGTCAACCCCACACCCTCGAGGACGTCGGCGCGGGCATGGAATCGTGGCCCGACGGCGACGGCATCGCTGGGCAGCAGGCGACCGTCGGCGAGTTCGACGCCGCGCACTTCGCCATCCGCCCCGGGCACGATGCGGGCGACCTCCGCGATCTCGATCGCCACGCCGGCTGCGCGCAGAGGAGCGAGCGCGGCCTCATCGATCCCGGTCGGGTCGTGCAGGACCACGGTCAGCCGGTCGGTCAGGTGCCGCCACAGTGGTGTCGGGTGTAGCCCGAGTGGCTGGGTCACGATCTGGACGAGTCGGCGATCGCGGACCTCGAACCCGTGGCAGAAGGGGCAGTGCACGACTCCCTTTCCCCACTGCCCGGCGATTCCGTCGATGGCGGGAAGGAGGTCCGTGAGTCCGGTGGCAGCGAGAACTCGACGGGCCACCAGTGAGTGGCCGCCGGTGAGGGCGAGCCGGAACCTGCCGTCGTCGCGGCGGGTCACCGTGAGCACCCTGCCGGTGAGAACCTCGCCACCGTGGCGGCGGACCTCGTCGCGTCCAGCGGCCAGCAAAGTGCCCGGGTCAACCCCGTCGTGGCCGAGATAGCCGTGCATGTGGGCGGACGGGGCGTTGCGCGGGCTGTTGTCGTCCACGACCAGGACGCTGCGCCGCTGTCTGGCCAGTTGCAGGGCCCCGGCGAGCCCAGCGGCCGAGCCGCCGATCACGGCCACGTCGCAGTGCCGCTCCAGCGTCGGCACCTTGGAGCGGTAGTCGGGGTGGGTGTCGGACATGCGCTCGCTCCCCTGTGGGTCAGCGTGTGTCGTCATGTGCACTCCTTCAGGACACGGTCGTGCGTCGTCACCAGGAGGACTTGGTGACGCCGGGGAGTTCTCCTTCGTGGGCCATCTGACGAAAGCGGATCCGGGAGATGCCGGCAACCCGAAGGTAGCCGCGAGGGCGCCCGTCCACAGCATCGCGGTTGCGCACCCGGACCGGACTGGCGTCCCGAGGGAGCCTGGCGAGAGCGGCCTGCGCGGCCATCCGCTCGTCCAGGCTGGGGGCGGTGCGGGCACGCTCCTTCAGCGCGGCCCGCCGCGCTGCGTAGCGTGCCACCGTCTTCTTGCGGCGCTCGTTGGCAGCGATCTTGGAGGTCTTGGCCATCAGCGGGTCTCGACGAACTCGACGTGGCGTCGCGCGATCGGGTCGAACTTGCGTAGCCGCATCCGCTCGGGGTCGTTGCGGCGGTTCTTCCGGGTCACATAGGTGTAGCCGGTGCCCGCGCTGGAGCGGAGCTTCACGATCGGGCGCAGGTCTTTCGCTTTGGCGGCCATCAGACGCGCACCCCTTCCCGGCGGAGCTGGGCGACGACGAACTCGATGCCCTGGCTGTCGATCTGCTTGATCCCGCGCGCGCTCACTCGCAGCGTGATGTGCCTGCCGAGGCTCGGCACCCAGTAGCGCTTGCGTTGCAGGTTGACGTCCCACCGGCGTCGGGTGCGGCGATGCGAGTGCGACACGTTGTTGCCGAAGCCGGGACGGGCTCCGGTCACCTGGCAGGTGGTTGACATGTGGCTCCTATGTATAATGCGAGTCGTTATCATCTAGAGTAGCAGGAGACATGAAGAAGAACATCCATCCCCCGTACCGCCAGGTGGTCTTCCGTGACCGCTCGGCCGGACTGGCGTTCCGCACCGGATCGACGCGCGACTCCGCCCAGACCGTCGAGTTCGACGGCGCGACCTACCCGGTGATCGACGTGGAGATCTCGAGTGCCTCCCACCCGTTCTGGAGTGGGCGTGAGCGCATCGTAGACACGGAGGGCAGGGTGGAGCGGTTCCGCCGTCGCTATGCCGGTGGTGATCGCCGGTGAAGGTCCGCAACTCGCTGCGGGCGCTGAAGCGGCTCCCCGGCGCCCAGATCGTGCACCGGCGCGGCCGGGTGTTCGTGATCAACAAGCACAACCCGAGGATGAAGGCGAGGCAGGGGTGAAGAAGCAGCTCTTCCGGTCGTCGGCCCACCAGGTGCCGGTGATCCTGATCAGCGGGATCGCCGAAGAGCCGATGGCCGCGGTCACCATCGGCCTGCAGTGGGACCTGCCGCAGGCGGCGGTCGTCCGCCACGAGGTGGATGCCGAACGCGAGGCACTGATCCGGACGGTGTCCGACCCGCGAGGCGTCATCGAGCGGGTCGTGATCAGCGTCGAACATGCCTGCGTCAGCTGCGCCATCCGCGAGGACGTGGTGCCGACGCTGGAGCGGCTGGCGGCGACCGGTCAGTGGCAGACCCTGATCGCCCAGTTGCCGGTCACCGCAGACGCCAGTCAGGTCTGCCGGGTGATGGGGTACTACCCCACGAGTGCTCCGCACGTCAGGGTCGCGGCCGCAGTCGTCGCGCTGGACGGGCCCAGCGCCGCGGGCGACCTGACCGGGGATGACCTGTTCACTGAGCGCGAGTTGCCCGTCCGCGACGACGATCCCCGCGGTGTTGCCGAGACGGCCGCGGCCATGGTCGAGTACGCGGACATCGTCGTCACCGTCGACGGCACCGATGAGGTGGGGCGCGGGCTGGTCCGGAACCTCTCCCGTCCGGGTGCGATCCTGACCGATTCTGCGGGTGCCCTCGACGTTGGCGCCCTCGTCACGGGCATCCACTCCCACGAACACAGCGAGGAATGGGTGCAGGTCGTCCGGCGCGCGCCGCTGCCCGCCAATCCCGAGCCGTCGACCTGGGTGATCGACTTCACCTCCGAGCGGCCGTTCCACCCCGACCGGCTGCAGGAGCGCATCGAACAGCTCGGCCGCGGCGGGCACCGCTCCCGCGGGTGCTTCTGGCTGCCCAGCCGTCCCACGCAGGTCTGCCAGTGGGACGGGGCCGGCGGCATGGTGAGCATCGGGGCGGACGACCACTGGGACGAGCTCGACCCGCTCACCCGGATCGTGATCGTCGGCGTCGGGCAGGATCGGGACACCGTCGCCGAAGCGTTCGGGTCCTGCCTGCTCACCGATGCCGAACTGGCCGAACGTGGCCGCTTCTGGGAGGTCGACTCCGACGGCCTGGAACCGTGGCTGGGGCCGATCCGCTCGCTGAGCCTGGAGAACTGATGGCCGTCCCCAAGCGCCGCCAGTCACGAAGCAACACCCGGCACCGCCGCTCGCAGTGGAAGGCCACGTCTACGGATCTGGTCCCGGTGCGGATCGACGGCGTCGTCCACCACGTGCCCCGACGTCTCGTCCGCGCCCTGCAGCGCGGGCTCATCGATCCACCGCGCTGACCAGCCCCATCAGAAGGAGAAGCACATGAAGACCAAAGACCTGATCGCAGCTGTCGCCAGCCGCACCGGGCTTCCGCACGCCGGTGCCGAGGACGCCGTTCGGACCGTCCTTGACGCCATCGCCGTCGACCTGGCCGCGGGCGAGAGAGTGGCGCTCGACGGGTTCGGCATCTTCGAGACCCGCGAACGCGCGGCCCGGGCCGGCCGGAACCCGCAGACCGGCCAGCCGATCGAGATCCCGGCGGGTCGGGCTTGCGTGTTCCGTCCGGCCGCGAGGCTTCGCGCCGCCATATCGGCAGGTGTGGGCGCCGCCGCCCTCGGTGCCGCTGACTAGCTCGGCTCGGTGGAGGCGGTCAGGTGGCCCAGACCGGATCGAAGCCGGGGACGGTAGTGACCAGCTGGCCGGTCGTGGCCTGGACGACGGTCGTAGTGGCGTGACTGGAGGCGCCGGAGGTGAGTTCGTCGACGGGCGCGTCGGGGGAGAGCGTGGCGGCCCAGGCGTACTGGCCGTTGGGTGAGATGCCGCTGTCGAGGACCTGGCCCTTCTCGGGCGGGAAGCCGGCCAGCAGGGTTCGGTGGCCAGCTGTGACGCGGACGAGGCGGGTGACGACACGGGTGGAGTCCTTCGACCTGTGCACCTCGACGTTCTCGGCGACGTAGTCGTCGGGGCCGATCAGGGTGACGCGACCGTTGAAGTTGTCGTCGGTTTCTGAGCCGCGCGGGATGGTGGTGTGGGTGCCGGCGGTGAGGTCGAGCAGGACGGTCTTGCCGCCGTTCTCCGCGACGAGGCTGGGGCTGCCCGGGGTGAACCCCACGAGTTGAGCGAGGCTGCCGAGAGGAACGGGCTTGGTATCGGAGTCGAGGTAGACCAGGAAGGCCTGTCCGGTGAGGTCGAGCACGACGACCGCCGAGACGCCGGGGACGAACCGCCAGTCCTGGACCGCGAGGGGCTGCCCCGCGTCGGTGATCGGGACGGGCGGATGAGTGAGGTCGGTGGCGTCCTGGATGTAGAGGGTGTTGTCGTTCTGCGTGCCGGTCGCCGAATCGGTGCCGTTGGCGGAGTAGCCGAACCGGGTGCCGTCTGAGGAGGTCTGGAGCAGGGCCAGGGCGGGCACCTGGGGGGCGTGTTCGTCCGAAACGACGGCGCCGGTGTCGCGGTCGGTGATGACCAGGTTGGACGTCTGGTCGTCGGGATGGCTGATCGCCACGACGTATCGTCGGGTGACTGTGTACTCGTCGATACCGGGTGCGGTGAGCACGGTCGTGCTGGCACCAACGGGCCCGGTCACGACCTCGTCGTCGGGCTGGTTGCCCTCGCTGCGGTGGGCGAGCAGGGAGTAGAGCGTTGCGGCCGGGGTGGTGAACCCGTAGTGCCAGTCGGCGGTGCGCCCCGTGTAGGGGCTGCGGATGCCGGTGACCGTCACGGTGTACCCGGTCGCATAGGCGAGCGTGGTGCCGAAACGGATGGTCACGGTGCTATCGCGACTGGACACCGAGACGGCTGCCTCCGGTGTCACGCTGACCTGGCCGCTGGTGACCTTGTCGATGGGTTGGCGAGACTGGAGCGTGAGTTGGGTGCCGGCGCTGGTCACCGTGCGGTCGACGGCCAGGGTGGCACCGGACAGGGTGGGGCCGCGCAGCGCTCCCACCGTGCCGAGGGTCGCTGCAGCGAGAGCGAGGGTCCCGCACACGACCAGCGCCAGCCGCCAGAACCGACGGGGGTCAGCACCCGTGAGGCGTCGGGGGTCAGTACTCATAGGGCTGCGCCGGTTGGGGCACGATCCGGATGGCGGAAGGCTCGACGACCAGAGCCTCCCCGTCGGGGGCATCGGAGGCGGGCTTCAGGCGTCCCGCCACCTCCAGCCACTGCCCGGCCCGGTAGGTGCCGGCCCAGTTCTTCACCGTCACCGGGACGCCAACCGGCTGGGCGTCAACGGTGCAGCACGTGATCACGAACCTCGTCAGGTAGAAGACGTCCGACGCCTTGTCGGCCGCGGTGATGAACCCGACCAACTTGACCTGTTGACCCGCGTAGGTGGCGGCCGCGTCGGGGCTGCTGATCAGGGCCGACCAGTCACGCAGGGAGAATGTGGCCGGATCGGCTCCGGTGAGCTGCGGCGTGTCCGAGGTCGTGGTACCGGAGTTCACCGACCTCTGTTGGGCGGTGTCGGAGGACAACGCCGACGGCGGAACGACCAGGAGCGTGATGATCAGCACCACTGAGGCCGCCAGGGCTGCCCACCCCCGGCCGTCGCCGTCGCCGCGGGCACGGACCGCGAACGAGCCGAGTGAGGCCAGGCCGCCGAGAACGGCCATGGTGATCGTGAATCCGGTGTAGCGCGGGTGCACGTACAGGGCGAGTTGTCCGGTGGCGCCGAGCCAGCCGATCCCGACCGAGCCGACGAGTGCGATCAGCAGCCCCCAGGGTCGGGTGTGCCCTGTCGTGTCGCGGTGCTCGTGGCCGTCGTGATCGTGGTCGTGGTGAGGGGTCGACTGAACCGGGGGCGGCGGCTTCGAAACGGCGGAGGCGTCCTCGGGGAGCACGTATCGGCGTCCGGGTTCAGAGGGCAAGGTTCACCCCCAGACCGATCACGAGCGTGGCGAACAGCACCAGCGCGGTCAGCAGCGTCAGCGCCCGGGTGGTGAATGTCGTGCGGAGCAGTGCCAGCATCTTGATGTCGATCATCGCCCCGAAGACCAGGAACGCGATGATCGCACCCGGTGCGAATGTTGCGCCCAGGGACAGCGCGAAGAACGCGTCGACGTTCGAGCACATCGAAACGGCGAATGCCAACGCCATCAGCATCGCCACCGAGATCGTCGGATTACTGCCCAGGCCCAGCAGCCACCCCCGCGGAACGCCGACCTGGATTGCCCCGGCCAGCAGCGATCCAGCCACGAGAGCCGGCAGCATGGTCGTGGTCTCGGTCGCGAAGGAGTCAGCGCTGCGTCGCCAGCGGCTCTCCTCTTCATGATGGTCGGCCGCGCACGCCGCGACGAACCCAGGGGTGAGCAGCCGGCTGGGTGCCGGGTGCCGGGAGAAGACCCACCCGACCAGGTTCGCGATCACGAACGCACCGGCCACCCGACCAACCAGAATCCCGTTGTCGAAGCCGAACGCCTGATAGGTCGTGATGATCGTCACGGGGTTCAGGATCGGCGCAGCCATCAGGAAGGTCACGGACTCCGCAACGCCCAGACCGCGCAGCATCAGGCCGCGGGCAAGCGGGACGTTGCCGCACTCGCAGACGGGGAACAGAACCCCGAGCAGGGACAGCACCAGCCGGCGCAGGACCGGCGTGCGTGGTAGCAGGTTCCACACCCGGTCCGGCAGCCAGATCTGCACGAGCACCGAGATCGCGATCCCGAGGAACACGAACGGCAACGACTCCACCATCACGCTCACCGACAGGGTCACGAAGTCGCGAGCAGCAGTGGACAATCCGGCCGTCCACGCCGGCACAGCCACCACTCGCAGCACGACCAGCCCCACCACGGCCACCAGTCCGATGGTCGCGCGCATGGCGACGCGACCGACCCGGTGCCTGCGCACAGGGACACGCGGTTGGAGTTGTTGAGCGGTCATCAACGTTCATGGTACGGGCGCATGCCGCTCAGGCTCTTGTTGCAGTCCGGCGCCGATCACCCCCGGCCTCGCGAAGCCGGGCAGCTGTGACATCGCGAGACTAGCGCGGCCACCCGACAGCTACGGGTCATGCGTGGCCGTGTGTATTGGGCTCTCGAAGCGCAACGCGAGGACATCCATCTCGCGGAGCAAGTACAGGTCGACCTCCTCCTGGCGAAGCAAGCCAAGCTCTCGGAGCTGATCCTTAAGGCTGCCGCGATCGCTGCACGCCAGTAGCCCGGCCATCCGCTTCTCGCCGCAGTTCGCGCGGTTGATCTCCCTCCGCCACCGGAGGCTTCAGGCTCGGTAGTCCTCGAATTCCCAATGGGCGAGGCGCCCGAGTCGATCGCCGACCGCCGACCACGTTTCGGCCTCAACTTCCTGCACGCGGGCTGAGAGCCAGGCCACGAGAGCCCGTTCGTCGAACTCATCGACGTTGACCACGACGTGGTGCCGGACATCATAGATTCCGCCCACCCGGCGACACGCGAGGGCGATCCACTCCGGGCTACACACAGTCACATCGAAGGACTCCTCGCCCGGCGCATCCAACGGGCCAACAATCATGCGGACCAGCAGCGAGAACTCGGCCGGCTCACCGGAAAGAGTCGAAGGTTGGGGTGTGAACTCAAGGCGTTTCAGCACGGCTCGCATGAGTTCATCCTCGCGCAGAAGACGCCCGCTCGTGCCGCCGTGTTTGTGGATGCCTTCGGATCGGCGAGCTTCGAGCGGCGTTGCCGTTGCCCGATTCCGTGGCTGGGTAGGGTGCGGTCATGGAGGATCGCCGTCGACTCCTGATCGGCGTTGGTCTTGCCGTGGTCGCCGCTTTAGCGCTCACGACGTGCAGCTTCGGGCCGCTCGACCGAAAGCTGACCGCCCTCCGTCTCGAAGGCATGTCGCGTTGGGCTCCGGATACCGCGGTTGGCGTTGAGTACTCCGAGAACGGCGCCACACCCCTGAACCCGTTCGGGACGAGTATGGCGTTCATCCAGCGTCGAGTGACTCTCGCTGATGCCCGGGAGGCTGAGTCAGGCGTGGCAGCTGCCCTTGCTGCCGCAGACAGCGATGGATGGCTGCAGGGCCAGTACACCGATCCGCAGCGGTCCAGAGAGAAGACGCTACTTCTTGGTGTTCGTGGAGACCTCGATGTCTATGTCTCGTCTGACTCCCCGAACACTCTTGTCATCAACCTGACGGCTCTCGAGTGAAACGGGTGCCCACCGTGAGGGCGGCGGGAGCACGGGCGCACGACCGCTGGTAGCCGCGAGTCTGGCGGGTGATCTCCCCGAACCGCACGGACATGCGCGCAGTTCGGTCGTGAGTTCAGACGGCTTCGAGTGGTTCGATTCGGTCGAGGCTGTTGCCGAGGTGGTCCTTCTCGATTTCGAGGTCGTGGCGGGTCTGGAGGTTGAGCCAGAACCGGTCGGTGGTGCCGAAGTAGCGGGCCAGTCGCAACGCTGTGTCGGCGGTGATGCGGCGCTTGCCGTGGACGATCTCGTTGATGCGTCGCGGCGGCACGCCGATCGCGACCGCGAGCCGGTTCTGGCTGATCTGGAGTGGCTCAAGGAATTCCTCCATCAGGATCTCGCCGGGATGGATGGGGGTAATGGTCGTCATGGCTGGCACCTCCTCAGTGGTAGTCGACGATCTCGACGTCGGTCGGTCCGGCGTCGGTCCAGGTGAAGCAGATCCGCCACTGCTGGTTGATCCGGATGCTGTGCTGGCCGACCCGATCCCCGCGGAGGGCTTCGAGCCGGTTGCCGGGTGGCACCCGGAGGTCGTCCAGGGTCTCGGCGGCGTCGAGCATCACCAGCTTGCGCAGGGCGACTCGTTCGATCCGCGGGTCGATGGTCTTGACTCGTTGTCGTGACCAGAGCCGCTCGGTTGCAGCGTCCCGAAACGATCTGATCACTCACCCACTATAACGCATCGCGTCATACTCGCTCATGCCGCCGATCGCTTACGCTCGTCTGCGCGGCCGAACAGCCGGTGAGGCAAGACACGGGTCGTCCCGGGAGGGTTCGAGAAGGGCTGGAAGTAGACCCCGGTCTTGTGCCGCGCAACACACATCGAACCCCTTGGGAGGCGGCGTGAAGTGGGTCGGTCGCGGCGCGCGTGTGGCGGTGGCTGTCGGACTGCTGGTGTGTGTGATCTCGATCGCGCTGGCTACGTTCGGGCAGATCATCACCGTGGCGCCGCTCCTCCTGGGCGTGCTCGGGTTGTTGGTGGTGGCAGTGTTCGTGGTCACGCTGCTCGCCCTCATGCTGATTGGGGGCCCGAGCGGCAGGAACACCGTCCGCTCGGCGGCATCGGTGTTGGCGTGGCGGGAAGTGGCTATTGCCGCCGGGCTGGCGGCGGGTTTCTGGGTGGCAGCAGTGGTTGGGTTCTCGGGCTCTTCTGGAGGCCAGCCCATGTCGACGCCGGAATGCCCGACAGCGCTCGGTGACCACGGGACGATCACGTGCGTGTCTCAGGAGGTGTTCCGTCAGGCCCTCGTCGGGCAACAGCTCATGATCGCCGGCGGCTTCGGGTTCCTCCTAGTCCTCGAGTTCCTCGGCAGCATCATCGTGAACCGACTCCCCGCCCCCCGCACCGACTCCGAACTGTCCCCGCAACGGGCACATTCGCACTAGCCCGCGTCGGGTCGGCCGCGAGCCAGGGCGCGAACTCGGGCGGCAGGCACGCACCCCACCGGCGAGATCCTGTGGGGCGACATGGGCGTGGCCTGTTTCCTGATCGAGCCCGAACGACTGAGCCGTTGCGACTTCTCCAACGTCCTCTACACCTGGGACTGCAGCTGAGCGAGCTGCTCATCGAGGTCGACCGGCTGCCGGACGCACTCCTGTGCCGCTGTCGGCTAGTGCCATTTCGCGAGGAGTTCGGCTGCTCGCTGGTAGGTGGTGGTGCCGCGGGCGAGTGCGATGACCAGGTCGTAGGCGTCGTCGTCGGGGGCTTCGAGGGTGATGTCGTTGAGTCCGTAGAACACGACGGTGGCCAGCCAGCCGATCCGCTCGTTGGCGTCGAGGAGGGCGTGGTTGCGGACCAGGGATTCCAGCAGGACCGCGGCCTTGTCGTCGAGGCCGGGGTAGGCATCGTCACCGAACACGCTGACCTGGGGCCGGTGCACCGCCGAGTCGAGCAGGCCGATGTCCCGGATCGGACCCACTCGCAGGTCCTCGATGAGACTCAGGACGTCTTCCAGGGTGAGGTAGGCGATCACTGGCCGAGTCGGTCGAGCAGGTCGGCGTAGCGGTCCCTGGCCGCAGCCGAAAGCGTGGTGACCTCGTCGCGGCGCAGCCGGCGGGACGCTGCTTCGTGGATTGCGCGCACGGTCGCCTCCTGCTTGCTCACGCCCTCGGCCTCAGCCAACTGGGTGAGTGCCTGCTCGTCCTCGGGAGTCAGACGCAGAGTCATCGCCATGACTCGATGATACCAGTCTGGTATCGCTCGATCCTGCCGCCGCACGCCGTGCGAGGCGCATCGATGCTGTCTGCGACACGTCCCAACCCGCCTTTGCCTGGATTCCAGCGGGGCCGGGCGTCGACGCCGTCTCCTTCTCTTGACACGGGGCAACCGGCGAGCCATAGTGCCAACAGTTGACTAATCAGAAAATGGATTATTGATCGGAGTTGGACAGTGCCGCTCGACAGGGAGGTCATCGAGGCTCTTGAGGCCGTCGTCGGTGCGGAGGCGGTGGACGAGACGGCCGACGCGATCGCGACCAGCAGCCATGACACCTGGCCGGTCTCGACCAAGCTGACCTGCCTCAAGCAGCACCCCTATCCGGCCGACGTGGTGGTTCGCCTGCCCTCCTTCGCCGAGCTCCCCGGGGTGCTGTCCGTTGCGACCCGCTTCTCGGTCCCGGTGACCGTGCGTGCGCTGGCGTCCTCGGTGACCGGACAGCCGCTTCCGGTCCGCGGGGGGATCGTGCTCGACGTGAGCGCGATCCCGGCGAGCTTCGCCGTGAACGAGCAGAACATGACCGTCACCGTGACCGCCAGCATGAACGGTGGGGTGCTCGAGGACGCCCTCGTCGCGCGGGGGCTGACCCTGGGGCATTCGCCCCAGTCGCTGTACCGGTCCACCGTCGGAGGCTGGCTGGCGACCCTGGCGACCGGGCAGTTCTCCTCGCTGTACGGCGGCATTGAGGACCTGGTCACCGGCTACGTGGTGGTCCTCGCCACGGGCGAGGTCGTGGAGCTCAAGGCCTCACCGCGCGCGGCGATGGGACCCGACCTGCGCCAGGTGTTCCTCGGCTCCGAGGGCACGCTGGGCGTGATCACCTCGGTCACGCTGAAGGTGTTCCCGCTGCAGCCGAGCCTGTTCGCGGCCTTCGCGCTGCCGACGGTCGAGGCGGGGCTCGAGATCATGCGTGAGCAGGCCCTGGCCGGGATCCGTCCGCTGCTGCTCCGCCTCTACGACGTCGACGAGGCGCGGCACGCCATGGCCGATCCCGGTTTCGCCACTCCGGTGATGTTCGTGGGGACCCGCGGCCCGGCCCGCCTGGCTGAGACGCAGCTGGACCTGCTGAGAGAGATGGCGCAGCAGCGGGACGGCCGGGACCTGGGCCCGGCGCCGGTCGAGGCGTGGATGGGTCGGCGGTTCGACTTCTCCACGGTGGAGAACCTGCTCGCCAGCGTGGGCGGCTACGGCGAGACCATCGAGGTGGCGCACAACTGGGACGGGATCCGCGAGCTCTACCACGACGTGAAGGCCTCGCTCTCCCCACTCGCGGACCAGGTGCTGGTGCACTTCTCGCACGTGTACACCCAGGGCACCTCGATGTACGTCATCCTGCTCGGTACCTGCGAATCCGACGCGGACGCCGTCGAGCTGCTCGGCGAGATCTGGGCCACCACGATGCAGGTCTGCCTCGCCCACGGGGCAGAGCTCTCCCACCATCACGGCGGCGGGCTGGCCCGCTCGCCGTACTCCCGCCGCTCGCTCGGCTCGGCGCACCTCGTGCTCGAGCGGGTGAAGGCGGCCCTCGACCCGGCAGGGATCCTCAACCCAGGAAAGCTGGGCCTCTAGCCGTCCCGACGCTCGCCACCCGGTCGGGCGCTCCACAACAGAATCAGAAAGGCATGTCTCATGCACATCGACGTGTTTGGGCCTGCTCGCCGCGGCGGCGATGCCGGCGAAGCGGTCGGCGTTCTCCGCCCCGACGCTGGTGATCGTCGGTGCGCGCGGGGGTGCCTCTCCGCGTCCAACTTCTTGCCACCGTGGCCGTGCTGCCCCGAACCTGAATCTCGAGTAAAGGAACAATGATGTCTTCTGCACGACTCCTCGTCATCGACGCCGGGACCACCGGCATCCGCGCGCTCGTCTACGACGAGACCACCCGGATCCTGGCCCAGGCCTACACGGAGTTCCCGAACTACCATCCGGCGCCGGACCGGGTGGAGCAGGACGCCGCCGAGATCTGGCAGACCACCGAGGCGATGATCGGCCAGGCGCTCACCAGCGCCGGGCTCGATCCCGGCGACGTCACCGCGATCGGGATCACCAACCAGCGCGCCACCACCGTCCTGTGGGACGCCCGCACCGGCGAGCCGGCGACCCGGGCGATCGTCTGGCAGGACACCCGCACCGCCGATCGTGCCGCAGAGCTCAACGAGCAGTGGGGCGAGGAGGTCTACGCGCACACCGGCTGGTCGATCGCACCGGTGTACTCCTCGCTCAGCATCGAGTGGGCCCTGGCCAACGCGCCCGGCGTGCGGGCTCTGGCCGAGGAGGGCCAGCTCCGGTTCGGCACGGTCGACTCCTGGCTGATCTACAAGCTCACCGGCGGTCGCACCCACGCGATCAGCGCATCCAACGCGTCCGTCACCGGCTCCTACGACCTGCTCGCGGGCGAGTGGTACACCGAGTGGCTGGCCTCGCTGGGCATCCCGGTGGGTATCTACCCGAAGGTGTGCGACGACTCCGGCAACATCGGCCTGACCGATGCCGCCGTGTTCGGCGCGGAAGTGCCGATCGCGTCCGCCATCGCCGACCAGCACTCGGCCCTGTTCGCGCAGGGGTGCATCGAGCCCGGCATGGCCAAGTGCACCCACGGGACCGGCACCTTCCTCGACATGACGATCGGCACCACCCCGGTCATCGACACCGCCTCCGGCCTGACCTCCCAGATCGCCTGGCGGATGAACGGCGAGACCGTGTACGCCCTGGAGGGCTACGCGGGGTGCACCGGTGCGGCCGTCCAGTGGCTCCGCGACGGCGCAGGGATCATCGCGAGCTCGGCCGAGTCCGAGACAGTGGCCCGGAGCGTTCCCGACAACGGCGGGGTGTACTTCGTGCCCGCGCTGACCGGACTCTCCGCGCCGTACTGGGACTCCTACGCCCGCGGCACCATCTTCGGGATCAGCCCGGGCACGACCCGAGGCCACCTCGCCCGGGCCACCCTGGAGGGGATCGTCTTCTCTGTGCGTGACTTCATGGGTGCGATGAGCTCGGTCAGCGGTCACCCGATCACCCGGATGGCCGTGGACGGCGGGGCGTCGAAGAACGACCTGCTGATGCAGTTCCAGGCCGACCAGCTCGACACGCTGGTAGAGCGCCCCCGCAACACCGAGGCCACCAGCCTCGGCGCGGCCCTCCTGGCCGGCCTGGCCACGGGGGTGTGGTCCACCCCCGCCGAGGCCTTGGCGACCCAGGAGATCGAGGCGACCTTCCGTCCGCAGATGGACCCGGAGCAGCGGGACGCGCAGTACACCAGCTGGAAGCGGGCCGTCGAACGCGCGCGCGGGTGGTTGCGGGACTCGGGAAGGGGTGACCAGTAGTGCGACGACCAGCGCTCGGCGAACTCGCGGGCCTGGCGTTCGACCTGGTCGTCATCGGGGGAGGGATCACGGGCGTGGCGACGGCCCGTGATGCCGCCCTGCGGGGCATGTCGGTGCTGCTTGTGGAGAAGGACGACTTCGCCTCCGGCACCTCCAGCCGATCCTCCAAGCTCGTCCACGGCGGTCTGCGCTATCTCGAGACCTATCAGTTCAAGATGGTGGCGGAGTCCCTGCGTGAGCGGGAGCGGATGCTCCTGATGGCACCGCACCTGACCGAGGTGCGGCCGTTCTTCTACATGCTCTACGAGGGCTATCCGGAGACCAGGTTCCTGCTCAATCTCGGGCTGACCTTCTACGACGTCGCCTCCGGGGAGTGGCGCAAGCGGCGGCACTCGATGCTCTCCGCCGGGGAGGTTCGGCAACGCGAGCCGCACCTGAGGGCGGAGGGCCTGATCGGCGCAGGGCAGTACTACGACGTGCTCACCGACGACGCCCGGCTGACCATCGACACCGCGAAGGGTGCTGCGGAAGCAGGAGCGAGGCTGCTGAACCACGCCGAGGTCGTCGGCCTGCTGCTGGACGGCGGCAGGGCACGGGGCGTCCGGATCGCTGATCGGCTCACCGGCGACGTCGTCGAGGTCCACGCCCGTCAGGTGCTGAACGCGACCGGGCCGTGGACCGAACACACCCGCGCACTCGAGGAGGGTGGTGGTGCGGCACGGCGGATGCGGCCGACCAAGGGCGTCCACATCGTGCTGCGGAAGCGCGACTTCCCGCTCAACACCGCGGTCTTCCTCCGTTCGCCCGACGACAACCGGGTCGTGTGGCCGATCCCCTCGCTGGAGGACGATCTGGTCTACATCGGGACCACGGACACCGACTACACCGGCGATCCCGACGATGTGCACCCCGAGCCCGCCGACCTGCGCTACCTGCTGAACGTCGCGAACCACACCATCCCGGACGCGAGGCTGGACGAGAGCCACATCGTCGGCTCGTGGGCGGGCCTGCGTCCCCTGGTGGCGCCGGCGCCGGGCACGTCGACCAGCAACACCTCCCGCGAGCACGTCATCGCCACCGGCCCCAGCGGCATGCTCACGATCTCGGGCGGGAAGCTCACCGGGAGCCGGCTGATGGCCCGGCAGTTCGTCGACGCGGCCGAACGGCAGCTGGAACGCCCGCACGCGCGTTCCACCGCGGTCCGGACGCCGATCTCCGGCGGGCAGGTCGGGACGTTCGGCCAGATCCGTACCCGAGCGGCGTCGGCCGGGGTGCCGGACGCCGTGGTCGACAGCTGGCTGCGCCGCTACGGGGCGAACGCGGAGAAGGTGCTGGAGGTGTGGCTGGAATCGCCGGACGCCGCGGAGGTGATCGGCCCCCGGCACCTGACCCGCGCGGAGGTCCGCTACTGCGTCGCCGAGGAGGAGTGCCTGACCCTGACCGACCTCATGGTCAGGCGCACCTCGCTGTTCTTCTGGGACCCCGCTGGCGGGCTCACCCCGGAGAACGCGATGGTGGCGGAACTGGCCACGCTACTCGGCTGGTCGATCGAGGAGAGCGAACGCCAACTGGCGCAGTACCGGCGACTCGTCGCGCTGCACCGGCCGACGACAGGGCAGCCGGCGGACGAGCGGGCTCCGCAGGCCTAGCTTCCCGCTGACTGCCGGACCGCGAGCTCCAGGCGCGCGGCCATGGCCGCTTCGGCGGCGATGGCCGCGTCCCGATGGCTGTCCAGGTTCTCGATGACCAGCGCGTCCACGACGGCGCGTAGCTCCCTGCGTTCCGAGCGGGCGACGATGGTGGCGCCGGAGAGCCGGTCCCGCACGGCCGCCGCACGCGCCGACATGGTGCGGTGGCGCAACTGCGACAGGTGCAGCGGCACCGGCGAGGAGATCCGGTGCCACACCCCGGCGTCCGCGACCCCGGCCAGGACGAACGCGGGTACCTCCGGGAACGGCACGTCGATGTAGCGGCGATCCGGGCCGGGCGGGAACTCAGCCAGGGTCAGGGCCTCATGGTCGAACGACTCCCGGTCGATCGCGATCCGGGCGAAACCGGCCGCGTCCGCGTGGGCGCTGGAAGAGAGCACGAGCAGGCGGTCGTGGGCGTAGTAGCTGCCCGGGCCGAGCCGTCGGTACGCGGGCCGCGCGTGGCCGGACCATCGTGCCGACAACCCGTCGAAGGTCCCCGCCGAGACGACCGTGAGATCGGAGGCCCCCGAGGTGAGGTCGTCCAGCCGCTGGTTGCCGCCCCGGACATGGGTGAGCGTGTGCGGGACGCCCAGGCGCACGAGCTCCCCGCTCAGCCAGGCCTCGAGCGAGTCGATTTCCACCGAGCCCGGCGGCGACATCAATACCCGCACCGGGGCCAGGCCGGCGGCCTGCCAGCACTGGCCGAGGTCCACCGCTTCGATCCGGCGTCCCATGTGTCCGCGGGACACCGTCTGCAGGGCTCCGCGGTCGGCGAGCAGGTCAAGAGCGCGCTGGACCGTGCCCACTCCGACGCCCAGCTCGCCGCGCAGGTCGACGTTCTTGACCAGGGTCTCTCCGACCTGCTTGCCCAGCGCGTCGAGCACGATCGCGCGCACCGCCCCGTGGAGTCCTCCCTGAGTGACCCCGAGGCCCGGCGCCCACTCCACTGCCACGGCTGACGCTCCCTTCGGTCCGTTTTGGACACTACAGCACCTCGATCGTCGCGTTCCGCCCGACGAGCCGTTCCGGCCGGGCCCCGGCGTCCGTGCGGCCAGGGCCACCAGGCCCGGGCTCGGGCTCGGGAAGTGGGAGTCGCGCGAAGGGTCGCTCGACGCCGCTCAGGGCTGCCGGGTCAGGTCGGACGCCAGGTGGAGCGCGAGGCCCTGTCCGACGGCCTCCATGGACACCTCGTAGTGCAGGTGATCACCGTCCACCCGCAGTCGCCGGACGATCCGGTCGACCTGCTTCGCGGTCGGGGTGTTCTGTACCGAGGAGTCGGTTTCGATGACGAGGACGCCGTCCGCGTCGGTGTGGCAGGTTCCCGATCCTCGCTCAGCCTGTCCGGTGGGGAGGGCGATCACCACTTCGACGGCGTCGGCGGTGGGCGTCCGCCAGTAGCCCGTCTCGGTGTGCCGCGGTTGGCCCTCGATCCAGGTTCGCTGGACGAAGTGCACGAACGGCTTGCCGGTGTCGGTGAAGGTGATTTCGTCGGTGTAGGTGAAGTCGGCGATCGTCGGGTAGCAGCCGGTGCCATCGCCGCGCCACGTGCCGACCAGACGAGCCAGGGGAGGTTCGAGTGCCATGTGCTCACTGTGCCAGAGCGGGGGACTCCCGGCCACGACAGCCGCACGCCCGGCAACCTTCCGAGGCCCGCCGCTCGTAGGTGAGGGCATGAAGGCACAACCCACCCTCCGCGCAGGCATCGCCGCGGTCGCCCTCTTCACCGTTGCCGGCCTCATCTGGGGTTGCGTCGCCGAGGATCCTTCGCGGGCCGTGCCGGCGGCGACGAGCCCGTCTGCGAGTCAGGTGGCGACCGCGGACGCCACCGAGCGCGACGTGTCCCGAATGGGCGAGCCGGCAGAGATGGGCCGCGCCCGGCACCTGGCCAACTTCTTCGCCTCGCCGAGCGGCAACTTCCTCTGCTTCATCGGCACTGCGGGCGCCGGTTGTGCCGGGACCAGCTGGGACGCGGGCGTAGAGCCGTCCCGGAAGATCTGCCCGGACGAGGGAGGCGTGATGGGCCCCGAGTTGTGGGGCACGACGCCGGCGGCCTGGGCCTGCGGCACCGATCCGCACTCGCTGCCCTTCCTGAACAGCGGCACCGACGACGACAACCTGGGCGTCGCCTGGTGGGACGCCAGGTTCGGGGCGTCAGCGCCGTTCCCGCCGGAGCCGTCTCAGCAACTCGCCATCCTCCCGGACGGAAAGGCCCTGGTTGCCGGTGACTTCCGCTGCTCCGTGGCGAAGGACACCGTGACCTGCCGCAACTCCCGCACGGGGGAGGGCTTCCGGGTCAGCCGCGCGA